>CAJIBE010000016.1_pt1 | contig 21696 bp, 21 predicted proteins | sample 9199301 | NCBI WGS metagenome assembly CAJIBE01 (sample SAMEA7708291, study PRJEB35096) | sediment metagenome | biome: marine neritic benthic zone biome [ENVO:01000025]; feature: sediment [ENVO:00002007]; material: shallow marine sediment [ENVO:03000034] sea grass bed [ENVO_01000059] ... | reverse complement strand
TTGGCCGGAAGCGGCCAAGTATATTCAATTCTGTAGTCTTCTAAACGTCAAAAAACAGGTTCATAATTAGTGCCACTTTCCTATTAGATGGGAGGTTTATATGAATAAAGCAGAACTAAAAAGTTTTGAAAAACCTGACGAAGTAAGAGAGTTCCCTAAAGGACGTTTGGAGTTAATAAAGGTAGGTGGGGCAACTGTGGGTCGTGCTATTTTTGAACCTGGCTGGAAATGGTCAGAATCACTTCAACCTTTGATGAAAACCAAAAGCTGTGAGGCCCCTCACTTCCAATACCATGTATCAGGCATACTTAAAGTACTTATGGATGATGGAGAAGAATTAGAATGTGGGCCTGGCAAAGTATCCCTCCTTCCTTCTGGCCATGATGCATGGGTAGTCGGCAATGAGCCAGCAGTTGTCGTAGACTTTCAAGGTATGATTGATTACGCAAAGACTCTCTAGTCGTATACTAATTCCTATTACTGATTGTCCGCTTTTGGCCGGTAAGCGACATGGCTAAATAAATTTAGCCAAACTGAGTGCACATTAACAAAGCGAACCTATTCTGGACAGATAGATAAGAAGCCAATATTGTATCTGTAATTGCTAATTCTTTAGTTATCCATCAGAACCATCGATACGCTTTATAGAAAAGTTCTTATTGTGTGCCGACCAACCTAAGCGTACTGTTAGTGTGTTGGAAGTTTATTTGTTGTTTGATTTTGTAGGCCTAATTCAAATAACAATGAGTAGTGGCGATCGGTGCGCTTTGACATAATTAGTCTGGGTTAATTAAATATACTCCTAGGCAACTTTAAACATACACAGCACGATCTATCTAGCCAGAACATCCGCACTTTATAAACCTACTAAGGAAGCTCGCTATAATAAGCGGGCTTTCTTTATTTTATGAATCTATTCTCTTTATTATAATAAAAAACAAATTATCTGAATGGCCGCTTTTGGCCGCAAGCGGACATATAATGGAAATTTCAGAAAACTTGTAGTTGAATGTCTACTTACGACCCGTTGCTGTCAATCGTTAGCTATATGCCTCCAGTGAGGTAGTACATTGAGGACATGATTTTCGATGAAGTCCAAGATTTGGATTGGAATCGTTGTTGTTCTGCTCCTATTTGGAGTCGGGAAACTGTATGTAAAGGATTCTGCGACAGTGGAGCAGGCGATCATTGTTGAGGAGTACTTAAAAGATTATTGCCGCGCGCACAACAGCTATCCTGAAATTGAAAAGGTAGAAAATCGGTTTCCTGAACTGTATTCCGACCGGGAATGGTATTACTGGCCCAACGAAACATCGACTGTCGCAACTTTTCAGTATCCTATGACATTGCCGCTGCCCTCTGCCATTGGCCGTTCAAAAGTTTCCGAATTCTTTCCCGTCATTTATTCTTACGCCGTTAATCACCCATGTAAGAATTTGATCCATGAAACTTCCCCAATGGAGTAAAGCATGACTGTTTCTGTCTGGCTTGCCACAGGAGATACCTACGGGCTAAAGGTCCGCTATTGGCCGGAAGTAGAAGTTTCCAATTCTAGTGAGAAGTAATCCAAAAATTGCTACAAGAACTGGAATAATCTTAATGTTAGTCTGGTGTGTATTTTTGTTAATTGCCTTCTTAATTTACCCAAAACCTGATAATTTGATTGTAGGATTTATTCCACTTATTTTATTTGGTGTCGATACTTTGAATCATATAACAATTCTTACGGCTATTATTATTTGTATTGTCCAAATCACAGTTATGTTTCTTTTTGGTTATATTATAGGTTGGTATATTCAAAATAAATTGGGGAACCCTAGTTAATGAATAGACCGCTATTGACTGGTTAGTGACAAAGTTATGGTTTTATAAACGCAAAATTCTTAAATCTTAATATAATCAAATTATTGGCTCTTGCTGATTGTTAAAGAATGTTAACTTCAGTCTATTCTAATAATCAGTCACATCACCACCCCATAATAAATTGTTACGATGCAAAATTATGGGTAGAGAAATCTTCAATGAAGTCAAAAAACAAATTATTTCATCTGATCTTGATATAGCAGAGTCTGAATATGACGATGCAACGAAAAATTGGTATATCGATTTAGAAACAATCCGTAAAATAAGAATAGCGTGGAATAGTTCTAATAAATATTTAAGTGTTGAAGAAGCAACTAATGATAAAGATACTGGATTAATCACCTGGCAATACATCTTTGCATCAAGACTTTCTAACCAGCATGAAATACTCACTAATTTAGAAAGTTTACTTAAAACTAAATAGATGATACTTAAGTGACCGCTTTAGGCCGGTTAGTGACCTTTGATGTGTAATAATAAGTAAAGCAGCTGATGGAATTTTTCTATGGTTACATAATCGATTCAACTTTATTCGACGCAGACCTGCCCAGAATGTAGGAAGCAGACAAAAGACAAGATGCCAATTGATTCTTGCCAATATTATTACGGATGTAAGTCTTGTAATGCGTTGTTAAAGCCAAAGCCCGGCGACTGCTTCATGTATTGTTCTTACGGCGATGTACCCTGTCCACCAATGCAACAAAAGGTTAACGGTAACTAAGAAGCCAGTAATAAATGTATTGTTTGTAAACAAATTGTAATCAAAGGTCTCTTACTAGATGCGCTATAAATATTAGTAATGGCGAGAATAAGCTATTTTAAGAGTCGTTGATTAGATAAGTGTTGAACTATTGCTGGGCCAATATATTCAATTTTTTGTTCTAAGTTAATTATTATTGTTATAGATCATAAATCATAATTGATATTTAGCTAATTTCCGTTCAACATTCGTCTAAAAATAGCATCTAATGTTAGTGGAGGTGATGAGTATGGCGAAAGTCAGTCGAAGAACATTTTTAAAGTTGAGCGGGAGCGGCGCGGCTCTTACGGGTACTGCCGTAGCAACAGGTGCATTCCTTCAATCTTCCTCCGTATATGCAGATTCATCTACAGTATTGCCTTATGGGAAACTGAATATCGGTAAAGCAGGAGACATGAAGTCAAATCAACCGATGAATTTTTCGTATCCAGACAAGGCATCACCATGTGTCGCGATTAAGATGGGTGAGCCTGTTCCCGGTGGAGTCGGACCGAATACCGATATTGTTGCTTATAGTTCGCTATGCACTCATATGGGCTGTCCCGTTGCATATGAAGCTCAATCGAAAACATTTAAATGCGCATGTCATTTCAGTACTTTTGATGCAGAACGAGGCGGTCAAATGATATGCGGTCAAGCAACTGAAAACCTTCCTAGAATAATTCTTCAATATCACTCAAGCGATGACAGCATTCATGCAGTAAGCGTAGATGGACTTATCTATGGCCGTCAAGCAAATATACTTTAAGTGAGGAATGAAACGTTATGACAACGAAAATAAAAGATCGTATTTCATTGCCACCAAAAGATGCCGAGCGAACTAATTTAACCTGCCATTTTTGTATTGTTGGATGTGGATACCATGTTTATAAATGGCCGGCTAATAAAGAAGGCGGTCGAGAGTCAAATAAAAATGCATTGGGTTTGGATTTCACTCAGCAATTAGGTCCTTTGCAAACGACATTAACATCTGCAATGACGAATACCATTCGCAGCAAATCAGGCGAAAGCCACAGTATTATGGTTGTACCAGATAAACAGTGTGTAGTGAATGAAGGTTTGTCTTCTACACGCGGCGGCCAACTTGCCAGCATTATGTATAACGGGCAAGGCCCATCATCTAATCGTTTACATCATCCTCGAATGTTTACCGGTGATGATTGGACAGATACCTCATGGAATCAAGCGTTGTCGCTATATGCAAACGTTACCAAATCCGTGCTTGATCAAGACGGGCCTGATGGTGTGTTGTTTAACTGCTTTGATCACGGTGGTGCAGGTGGTGGTTTTGAAGATACTTGGGGAACAGGCAAGCTTATGTTCTCTGCCATTCAGACAAAAATGGTGCGAATCCACAATCGCCCCGCTTACAATTCCGAATGTCACGGGACACGCGATATGGGCATCGGTGAACTGAATAACAGTTATGAGGATGCTGAATTAGCCGATGTTATTTGGTCTATTGGTAATAATCCATATGAGACACAAACAAATTACTTTTTGGCTCACTGGGTACCCAATCTTCAAGGTGCAACGGTTGATAAAAAGAAGAAGCGTTTTTCAGGTGAGACAGTCGGTCGAGGGAAAGTTATTTTTGTAGACCCAAGGCGAACCGTCTCCATCGCTGTTGCAGAGCAAGTTGCGAGTAAAGAAAACGTACTTCATTTAGCGATTAATCCCGGCACCGATATTGCACTGTTTAATGGGTTATTAACTCATATCGTTGATCAAGGCTGGCACGATAAAGAGTTTATTTCAAAACATACTTCGGGATTTGACGATGCTGTAAAAGCGAATCGGTTATCTTTAAAAGAATGTAGCAAAATTACAGGTGTCTCAGAGAGCGATTTGAAGAAAGCGGCACAGTGGTCCTATGAGCCAAAAAAATCAGGGCATCGACCACGCACAATGCACGCTTACGAGAAGGGCATTATTTGGGGAAATGATAACTATCATATTCAAGTTTCACTCGTTGACTTAGTGCTGGCTACTCATAATGTTGGTCGTCGTGGCACAGGCGTCGTTCGTATGGGAGGGCATCAGGAAGGTTATGCCAGACCACCCTATCCTGGCCCACGTCCTGCTCCATACATAGACCAGGAGATCATTAATAACAAAGGAAAAATGTTAACTGTTTGGGCGTGCAATGCATTTCAAACCACATGCAATGCAGAAACGTATAGAGAAAGTGTTATTCGACGGTCAAACATTGTAAGAGAAGCAATGGCCAAGGCCCGCGGTTCTTCGGTGGATACACTGACTGATGCAATTATGGAAGCCGTGAATAAACATGGTGGGTTATTTATTGCCACAGTCGACTTGTATCCCACTAAATTTGCGAACGCAGGACACCTTATGCTTCCCGGCTCGCATCCAGGGGAACGCAATCTTACATCCATGAACGGCGAGAGACGTCTACGACTCTCTGATAAATTTATGGAGCCGCCAGGAAGCGCGAAAGCGGATTGTTTAATTGCTGCCGATATGGCTAATGCGATTAAAACGCTATATGAAAAAGAAGGTAACAAAAAGATGGCTGCACGTTTTTCTGGTTTTAATTGGAAATCGGAAGAAGATGCTTTTTTAGATGGGTTTGCAAAACCGGAGGGTATTGACAGTCAAGGAGGAGGGACAGGAAATTTAGTCACTTATGAACGTCTACGCGCAATGGGTAATAATGGTGTTCAACTTCCTGTAAAAGAATATAAAAATGGAAAATTAATTGGTACAGAAATGCACTATATCGATGGAAAATTTGATACTGGTGATGGAAAAGCACACTTTAAAGCGTCACCATGGAAAGGATTGTTGTCTCCAGTGCAAAAACAAAAAGACAAATACCGCTTCTGGATAAACAATGGTCGGGCCAACCACATATGGCAAACGGCGTATCATGATCAATACATGGAGTTCAGAAAAAATCGATTTCCTATGGCTTTTGTGGAAATGAATCCAAAGGATGCGAAAGAACTTGAAATTAGCTCAGGAGATATTATTGAGTTGTTTAATGACTATGGCGCCGTGAACGGAATGGCGTATATTGAACCTGATATTCGTCATGATCATGTGTTTATGTTGTTCGCGTATCCATTTGGAGTGGCTGGTGATGTTACTACTGAAGCGGTTGATGAAAATATTGTTCCTTATTACAAAGGTACATGGGCCGATATAAAACGCATCGGAAGTATGGATGACTATAAAGCCAATGTAAGTTTCAAGAGTCGACGTTATATATAAGTACGAACTATTAATAAAGTTCTGTCAACTTAACTATTTTGAGTCGCAATATTGAATGTCTGCTTTTGGCCGAAAGCAGACATTGCCACTGCCTGCTGGCACATTACTAGCAAGTCCTCTGTATACAATAGTGATTTTTAGTCGCCAACCCAGCCGATACTCCATAGTCTGATTTTATCTCATAACAAGACCGCGCATTCAAAATATGTCAAACTACGAATTCGTCTTTGACGCCCTCTGATCTTTATAATTTAATTTGTAAAGGACGTTACTTTTTGTGCTATGAGTTTGCTTTTAACATATCTAGCAATTGCCATCGGTATATCTTTTTTATGTTCTGTATTGGAGGCGGTCCTATTGTCTATGACACCCAGTTATGTTGAAAGCATCAGTGCAAAATACCCTAATAGAGGGAAAATGTTAGTTCGAGTTAAAGATCGCCTTGATCAATCTATTGCTAGTATATTAATACTCAATACTTTTGCGCATACTATGGGGGCTGCTGGTGTAGGTGCTCAAGCAGCAAGTATTTTTGGCGTGCATTGGGAAACAATAATAGCAATCATATTAACATTGGTAATACTATATTTTTCTGAAATAATACCCAAAACAATTGGTGCAACTTATTGGCGTCAACTCGCTATTCCTGCCTCAAATATCATCTATTGGTTGATTAAATTAGTCTATCCACTGATATTGGTTTCAGAACTTATCACTAAGTCATTTAGAAAAGATAATACACAAGAAGTATCTCGTGAAGAAATTATTGCTTTAGCTTCTTTAGGCCATCAGATGGGGTCGTTGATCAGTCAAGAGAATGAGTATTTAACTAATGTTCTAAAATTGCGTGAAATCAAAACAGAAGAAATACTTACCCCTCGTTCAGTAATGCACTGCCTAGATGCTAATACAACTATTAGTGAGGCGCTTTCATATAATCAAACGAAGCAATTTACGCGCATACCTATTTATAATGATAATCCTGACAACGTTATTGGATTAGTGATAAATCGAGATTTATTGTTTAAAGAAAGAGAAGGAAAATCAGATTTACAATTGCATACTTTTGCTAAGTCTATAACACGAGTTTCTGAAAATCTTCCGGTACAACAACTATTAGATATGTTTATCAGAAAACGAGAACATATGTTTTTGGTTGAAGATGAGTATGGACAGACAGCAGGAATCGTTACACTAGAGGATGCGATTGAAACTATGTTGGGAAGGGAGATTCTGGATGAGACAGATAAAATAAAAGATTTGCAGAAGTATGCCAAAGGAAAATACAGAGACAGACTGCGTAATGACAAGATCAACCATCAAGACGATACAAAAGTTTGAGATAAAATACTTATGCGGATAAGTAAAGTAAATACGCCGACTAGCTAATGAGCAGCGAATGACCGCTTTCGGCCGAGAGCGGACGTTATATCTAAGAATATTGGATTTTTCTAACATGCCACCTATCAATGTCTGCTAACGACCCTAAGCAGACATTGATGTTGCAGATATTTAGGCCTTTATTTTTGAGTCTGAATTTACTAGTTGTAACGCTGTATATCACGATTATTTTAATTTTAAATGAATATAATTTAATAGATAATATATTTTCATAGGGAATCAAACTTATTATTTGATTTAATTTTTGCCGCTTATGAAGATAATATCTATCAAATAAGCACCGTCTATCACAAGAATTTAACCATTCATCACCATTTAAAATTTTAAATTAAATTAAATATAAAAATATAGATCAGTAATAAACAGACGTCGCTTTCATGAAACGAACTTTATTGATCTTGGGCCTAGTATTTCCGCCAAACGTTTTTGCTTTTACGCTTACTTTTGATTGCATCACTTACAATAGTGGAGATGATTGTGCGATAGGTGAAGCTCAATTTTCCGTTAAGAGCACAAAATTAGATACAGATAAAGTACTTTTTACTTTTTTTAATCAAGGTTTGAATGAAAGTTTTATTTCCAATATATACATTAGTGACACTAGTATTATAGATAGCCCTTATCTAGTTGATGCAGACGATGGAGTCGGCGGTGATCCAAACGTAGATTTTTTAATCGGATCTAACCCTGCCAATTTACCTGGTTCAAATAGCTTAAGTGATCCTTTAATATCTGGTATAGCCTTTTCAAACGAACATGGAGCTTCTAATGGCATTCATATCAGCGAATCATTGGAAATTCTTTTCATGCTTACTTCTGGCTCAAGCTATGATGATTTATTAAATAGTGTTACTGATGGTACGTTCAGAATTGGCATTCACAGCCAAGGATTCTATGGCGGCGGAAGTGAGTCATTCGTAAGTAAAATTTCGCCTGTACCTATTCCATTTACAGTGTGGTTTTTCTTATCCGCTTTATGTGCTCTGTTTGGTGTAGGCGCAAGAAATAAGGTTAATTTTAATGAAAAGTGATAATTTTATATTAGAGCGCAAATTAGGCGCTGATATGATCAAAAAATACTGCGCAATGTATTATTTTAAGAATTGTGTTAGTTTGGATTTTATTGAATGGCAAACAGATATCCTGACTAATGTAAGCCACTTTTTATTGATAATAAACGGAGATAACCGAACAACAAATATATTCTTTAAAAAGACAGAATTAGAGGATTACTCGCGCTATCATGGGGCAAGGACAATCGAGCTTAAAATTCGGCAAGCAATTCGCTTTCAAAATGAGCATTAGTGAAATGAAAGAATTCATAGTTACCTTCAATGTATTAGCAGATGATTATGAGCAGGCAGTTAAACTAAGCGAGCCAATCTGCAAATACTTTTTGACTGATAATATGTGCACTATAGAATCCGTTCGACTTAAACATCCAGAACTAATATCTAACAAGTCCAAATCGCCAAAAATATCTGGTAAATTCTTGCTAAAAACTTTTGGTTATTCAAATCAAAAAGCCTAAATATTTGGCATATGGAAAGGATATAACTTCCATATTCAAGCATTATTTTTATTACTTAATGACTGCTTTTGGCCGGAAACCGACAATGCAAACCGGTTTTTCGTTGATCATTAAATTCCCCTAATAGATTAATTTTATGCCTGAAATAGCGGAACTTAATCACTAGTTTCTGGCATTTTTTCATGCCGTGAGAAATTCGGATGACAATTTTTTCCCTGAAGTAATAAACTGTACCTAGAAAACTGAATTACACACAGGAGTAATGTCATGCCCTCAATCGTCCCGGAGTTGCCAGAGCAGTGGCAATCGTTAGATTTGGTTGAAATCCTGGCTCAGCCGGCCGCATTTATTTCAATCAGTCAGTGTAACAGCCTCTATAAACCAAATGGCGTACAAGGTGGAGAAAAGCAATGGGAGCGTGGCACGTTAGAAAATACAGTCAAAGTAGCCAAAGTATGCAGAGAAGCAGGCATGAAGTTTTTCTGGATTGGTTATGATGTATTTCGCGAAGATTATCCAATGACGGAACTCGACAAAGCGCAATATGGTTATTGGAGTAAAATTTTTAATTCAAGCGCAATGACTAAAGAAGAGAAACAATGGGACGTCGATCTGGTAGACGAATTAAAAGAAGTATCGCTTCCTGAGGACACGGAATTTTTTGAGTATGCACATCAAAGTTCATTTATTGGCACACCATTGAAACTCATGCTGGAAAGAGCAGGAATCAAGACCATTGTACTCTGTGGCATACACTTGGATTGGTGTATTGAAGGTAATGCAAGAGCAGCCAGAGATGAAGGATATATTCCGATAGTCATTGGTGATGCTTGCTCTTGTCAAAACCAAGCTCATGATGTACCAACAATGGATAGAATAAATAATATTGTATGCCCGGTATTATCAGCGGACAGAGCCGTTAGCTTGATCCGCAAAGGGCTAGCAAAAACTCAAGCGGCATAACCAAGTACGATTGTTAGGAATTAATTACACGCTAGTAGTTTCTATAGCTGCTTTTAGTTGTATGCAGATTACTTGCTCATTGTACTCATCATGATATATGCAAATACGCCCATTAATATCATGAGTCCGGCAAACACTAGCCATAGGATTCTTACTATTTCAGCATCCAGAAAGTAGCCTAATCCAAAAAACACTCCGCCAAAAAGTATTGGCATCAGCGCACATGGCTTACACTGCTGCATGCACTCTTTCATCATGCCCATCATATCCATCGCGTTTTCTGACATAAACATCACCGCTTTTTTATTACCGTCCGATCAATAGCGATCGTCAAGTTGTTAATAAAACACCCCTAAAATATACTTATTCCTGAAGCATTTTTTGATATGGATCAGAAAAAGATATAGTGGAACGTCCGCTCTTGGAAGTAACCAGATATAAAGTATTGACAAAATAATGATTGTTACCATTTCTCAAATTCTCATCTTTATGTTGAGTATAGCCATCTGCGTACTTTCAGCATGGGGAATTTTTGCGCCGGATAGACTTCTAAATTTAGTCAAAGAAGTAATGAATCAGGGCTGGAGTATTTATTTTGCCGTTATGGTGAGATTGTTATTTGGTCTGGCCTTAATCATCGTTGCATCCTACTCTAAGTTCCCACTGATCTTTCAGGGATTAGGCTGGATTGCACTAACGGCTGCAGTGGTCATTGTGCTCCTGGGCCGAGAACGAATGTTCAAACTTCTTACCTGGACCGAGCAGTTTTCTCGCACAACAATCCGCATCTGGCTGTTGTTTGGGATTGCCTTTGGTGTATTTTTAATTTTCGGTATTTCGTAGTGGTGAGTCTGAGATTAGAAGATGGAGCCTATAAAGAAGTACTATTGATCGCGCAACTTCTTAGGTACTTGATGGGCCCTTTTTGGTTGAAATAGACACTCAAATGATGTTTTTCATCAAACACTACAGCTTGTATTATTCTCGCAATGGCTATTAAAAGAACTTACATACTCATTCTTTCATTACTATGCCTAGTTCTGATCATATGGACTGCTTGTGTACCGCTTTGGAACAGTGAGACTGTATTATTTCTCGAAGATTTAGCTGCAGGTAAAGAAGAAAGTCGTCTTAAAAATCGTACACCAATACCTGCGGTGGTATCAATTGAATATGAAATGTCGGGCCTTCGTTACCAGGCTGATTTATATCAGCCCGGTGAAGCACCGCTAGCAAGCATCGTACTAATACCCGGGGTCGCACAACATGGCAAGGATGATCCGCGATTAGTAGCATTTGCCACCACTCTGTCACGATTTCGCTTCATGGTTCTAGTTCCGGATATTCCCAACTTACGCGATCTTAAAATTCGAGCAGAAGATAGCCAGACTATCAAAGATGCGTTTATCTACCTTGTTTCCCGACCCGACATTCCAACCCAGGCGCAAATCGGGATTGGTGCATTTAGTTACGCAGTTGGCCCTGCAATATTAGCGGCACTCGACCCCGTCGTTCGTGAAAAAGCAGATTTTTTACTAAGTGTAGGAGGCTATTATGATATAGAACAAGCTGTCACTTTTTTTACAACCGGTTTTTATCGTCATAAAGACGAATGGCATTTTCTGGAACCAAACGAGTACGGCAAGTGGGTATTCGTAATAAGTAATGTCGACCGCTTATCAAATACTATTGATAAAGCGAATTTTCATGAAATAGCACAGCGAAAGATGAAAAATCCGAATGCTAGCATCGACGATCTGGTAATGCAGCTTACACCTGAAGCAGCTTCGATATTAACATTATTGCAGAATCAGAATCCGGAACTCGTCCCAGATCTTATAGTTAGTTTGCCAACCGCCATTCATGCTGATTTGAACGCATTAAATCTTTCTAATAAGGATCTTAATCAGCTCAAATCCAGGCTGATCTTACTACACGGCACAGACGACAACATTATTCCCTATACTGAAAGCATTGCACTCGCGAATGCTGTAGCGAAAGATCAGGCAGTATTATTTCTTATAGACGGCCTGACCCATGTAGATGTACACCCAGAAAAATTAAACAAATGGGCGATACTACGTGCAATTGATGCATTGCTAAATGTGAGAAAAATCAAAACAAAAGAATCATAATCTGATGTCCCTGGCCAACGACGCATAAAATAATTCAGAGCCTTTTTCGTCACCAATCAATGTTTAAGCTATGAAGGATGTCTACCCATGGCCAAACGCGGACACACAATTAATTTTTGCAAAGAAGATAATTACCATTCACCCACATTTGGCATAGATTGCCATGGCTCTCTCTTTGGAAGTGCATCTCCCTTTTGAAGCAGCTCTATTGAGATTCCATCGGGCGATCGAATAAATGCCATGTGTCCATCTCTGGGAGGTACATTTATGGTAATTCCTTTATCTACTAATTTAGAGCAAAGCTCGTATATATTATCGACCCGATAAGCAAGATGACCGAAGTTTCTACCTCCCGTATAGATCTCAGGATCCCAGTTGTAAGTGAGTTCAATCATCGGCGCGCGGCGTTTATCTACCTTGTCGACATCATCTGATGCAGCAAGAAAAACGAGAGTGAATCGGCCTTCATCGTAACTCTGTCGGCTAACTTCAACCAAACCTAAAGTATTGCAGTAGAAATCGAGCGACTGTTCTAAGTCGCTCACTCGAACCATTGTATGCAAGTATTCCATTTTTTTATCCCAATCGTGATGTTAGCTCTATTTTATAGGAAGCGCAGTTCAAGGGAAGTTTAGATGTTTGTGCTCAGTCAATAGCGGTCATTCTTGCTACTGTTGTTAGAAATCATTAATTTGCCGATTTTCCAGGTCGTATTCAGCAAAGAGTATGATGTCCCGATAGTCTTTTATTGCTGTATTGACATTAAGCTTCACTTTGTCAAAAGAGCTATTAGATAGGTGAACTATACACCTAATTACTCGATCTGATTCCCGATCATCATATTGAGACAAAAGGTTCTTAACTGGACCGACTTCATCCCTGCTGAAATCACCCCTAATCTTTTGTTTTATATCTTGGGGAGACACTTTAATTTAGGCATTTATCTTTTAGTCACTTACCGAACAAAAGCAGTCAATTGGTTATTTGTTTATGCCTTCTTTAACTTCTTGCAAAAATTACAATTTTCTTCAAAAAAATAGATTTTCAGAGATCAACCCAGCAAATGAATTTACCATTGAAATTTCGCCATTTGAGAATTCTAAATCACGTATTTTCATGGAAGAAAAGTTAACAGTCCCCCAAATATCATTACCAGCAAATATAGGAGCACCTATGTAGGCTTTCAATGTATTTACGCTGTAAAGCGGATGCCTTTGTAAATCGCTTATATTTCTATAACGTGTTAATGCAATTGTTTTTCTTTTGGAGACAACCTCTCTGCAATGTGTTTCATTTGTCTTAAGGATATCCCCAACTTTGAATTCACTGGAAATGTCATCGATAGCGACTATTTCATAGCGTTCGCCATCTATTTTACTAACGATCCCTAGTTGTAAATTAAGAGCAGAATTACCTGCTTTTAAGATATCATCCAGCTAATCCATATTTGGATAAAGTTCGTTCATTGATGATCCGTTTGATAAATAATAACTATATAAACAACTATACCTAATCAATTAATGACTAACTATTATCCTGCATACTAATGGTATGTAATGCTAATGATTGATTATATTAATTTTAAGTATAAAAAACTATATGTTAGATTTAACAGTGGACAGTAGCTACTTATTTAGCGAGAAAAGCACCAAGACCTTGCATATCCATATATCGCGAGGAGTGACTACCCTCATTATCAAAGAATTTTACTGATTCTTCTTTCTGGATATTCTAATTTTATTTATAAGGCTATCAGTATTATTCTATTTTATGTAATGCTCAGATGCACACACCTTCAGTCTTCATAAATATGATGTAAATAATCTAAAAAGTTTTTTGATGCAGCAGTTTAAGGTTTCTTGAAACTATTGCGGGCTCGAATTGTAAGTTTTCTTTAATCAAAGATGGTTTAGTCTACTTGTTTTTATATATCACATTGAGGATCTCTAGTTCAGCATAGGATATATTTTCAGACTTAGGATGGCCATTAACCGATCCCAGTAAAATGATTGGCAGTATGTTATTTAACTACTTGCGCATTGCATTAGCCTTAGAGGCATTCTCAAACTCATCGACAAATCCGCTCATTGATAGAAATTGCAACACATCACGCACTGCTGCCTTTTTTGCAATGGTATCCGATTTTAAGTAGACACCATTTGATGTGCATTCTTCCAAATAATTCCCATATTTCGTCCATTTAATGTACTCGCCAGTTTGCGCCTCAACGATACCGAAGTCGTTTACAATATATTGGCAATCTGACCAGTTTATGCCGAATGGCAAATAGGTGGAGTAGTGCCCTGGATAATCAAACCCATGCCCTGCACTTTTATATAATCTAGTGTCTACTGGATGACCAACCCTCCTTAACGTTTCTGAGTAAGAAATACAGGCTTCAGACCCAACCCAGCGATCTTCAGAAGCGATTATAAACAACGTAGGGGCTGCAGTTCTCAGTAAATTAGTAGTCTGCTCACCACACCAGGGATAAATCGCAATATGTGCTGCAAATGGTGGCTGAGACTTATCGTGGAGCGCAGAATAGAATATCTGTGTTCCCGTTTGATGTGCTGCATATCCTCCCTTTGACCAACCAATCACTCCAATACGGGCAGGATCAATTTTCGGATGATTCTGTAATATTGCTAATGCAGCATATGCATCCTGAATAATCGTATTAAAAGTAATTCGACTTTGATGGCCAACGATATCTTTTATACCACGCGTTTTAAAACTATCCACAATAAGTGTTGCCATACCTTGCTTATTAAGGTTTTTAGCGTAGTACTCTTGTATACCTGATACACCGAGACTACCGTGAAGCAATACAACTGCTGGAATCCTCTCCCTACTATTCACCGGAAAGTCTAATTTTCCTTGTATGATAGACACGCGCTTTGCCTGCGATTTTTCTTGCAGAGTTACAGTATGTTCGAAGCTTTCAAAACTAATAAAACCTTGCACATCCTCTAGAATATTTTGTACGTCTTTTATTTCTATTATCTCATGTCGATCTATCCATGCCCTAAGCTGTATTCCAAGCAGTAAAATCACGAATAAAATCCACCCTGAATACTTCATACAATTATCTTAAACTTCGCTAAATTTTCCATGTGAAAAAAACGCAGGCTCAATACATCTGCAATCTTCAAAAGCAATAACAGTCTTTTCAGTCTGCGAACGATGGCTTCTTCACGATCATTGCGATTTTTATCTGAATTTGTTAAGGGTCCGTTAGCCAGATATAGAATTTCTTGAGAAGAAATTTCTGCGACTGCTTTAATATAGCGATCAATCAAAATATCTGGCTTACTAGATAGAATTAGTGAAATTGATGGCTCATTTAAAATTCCAACCACCTTCTGCTGGATATAAGTCTCAGAAAGCCAACCAATTAAACTTCCAGGCACTACAACATCTCCACAACTTTCACAACGAAGTGGCGCGTACCTCCATAATTTCACGCTTGGCCATGGCTTACTTTCTGCACACCCCATGCAATAGACAGAATCCGAAAATTCATTTAACAATACAATCTTATCACCAGCCGATATTCCTTCACGATTAGCACCATCCAGCATCAACATGTTTTTAAAGAATGAGCTATTTTTTATATTTGACCATTCTCGACATAATATTGAGGTAGAGCCTGAGGCGAACTGTTGTCCTATTTCCCACAAATTGGAATCATATACAATCTGGTCTCTTTCAGACTCCATCAATAAATTCTCTAATTGATTTCTAACCTCTCCTCCTGGTGTGACCAACAAATTAATAGGAATATTTTTTCGTTTTGCTTCCCATAAAGCTGAAAATATTCTCCAAAATTCCATACTTAAATAATCGCTCGCTTCATATTTTTTAAACGCGAGCAATGTTACCCAGATTGCCAAAATCATCGGAATCACAATAGGTGGAATCCAATCTTGCAAGGGGGTGATAAACCATAGTATCCAAACCAACGAAACCACAGTTACAGCAACTAATGCTGTAAATATTTTATGTAATGGATTAAAGAAAAATACACCAAGGACTGCAAATACTACCAATGGAACATTTAGCGCCCAAAACCCAAGATGCTGTTGCACGTCCACCCCAATCATATCTAGCAAAAGAAAAGACATCGCGGCCATTGATAATGCCCAGCCAGTAGCTGAAATATTCATTAGTACCATAGCAATTACAATACATATGACACCCATATAAACATCATACCCATACCAATACTGTGCTAACACACTCGTCCAATACCATTGACCATTTTCGGACAAAATCAATGAAAACATCAGTATAGTTACCATAGAAGGGCTCGATAAAATAGGTAACTTAAAGTTATTTAAGGCATGCTTAAAAAGCGCTTCCAAAAATATGGTCAGCAAAACGGCAACAAGCAGGAGAGTAATACTCGCGGAATTGTTAGCCAACCCTCCCCCCCAGAAAATTCCAACAATCGCTGCATTAAACCCGCTCCAGCCTGCTTCTTGTTGTTCATGCGTATAAACATTTAGAAAGAAATGTATTAAAACAGCCACGCACACAGCGATTACACTACCAATTGCACTCCATGGGTATATAAAAAATATACCTAACCAAACTAAAAGGCCAGATAACACGCGGTCCGAGAACACCAACTGCGCAAACGAGATAATAAAAGCGGATACACACAAATTAAAAACTGACATCATCATCAATGAGTCGGTCAGGAATATTATCTAGCGCAAAAATATCCCTCCAGGTTTCACTTCGGCGTATTATTTCTGCACCATTTGGGCCAATTAGTACCGTAGCAGGTCGCGTTTGAATAAACTGTGAGGATTGCGTATGACAATAGGCTCCTACTTGCGAAATTGCCAATACATCTCCTGTTTCCACTGGAGGCAATATTGCTTCTCCTCTTATAAGGTCTGTTTGCATACACAAAGGACCATATACATTGGTAGTCTGCTGCCTACCATATTGAACTGACTCACTCCCTGCTACTCGATTCAGTGGATGATTATAATACACAGCGGTAGGCACCAAATTTACTCCGGCATCTACAATTAGCGCATCTGGCCCTTCAGTTTTTTCTTTACGCGCTACTACTGTTGTTAGTATCTGGGTGCTTGCGTCCACAATCGCGCGCCCGGGCTCCAGTACTAACGTAGGTTTTTTATCAAATACTTCAATGGCCTCTATAATTTGCGAGCAAATTTCGTCCGCAAATGGCTGTAAATAATTCCCGGATCGCGTACTTCCACCCGGCGCATCAAACTCTGGCTTCAAAATATTCATTGAAGGAAAACCACCGCCAACATCGATCATTGTTGGTTGCAAATTTAGCTCATATGCGGTTTTAGTTAGGCGAATCAGCCGCTCGACCGATTTGGCATACATATCCTTATTTAAAACAAAGGTTCCACAATGATTATGAAGCAGCTCTAATTTCAAGTCAGAATTATTTGCAATCCTTTTTAATGCCTGTTCGCTTTCTCCATCATCATCGTCAAAACCAAACTTTGTCCAGCCATGCTCAAAATATTTAAAGCTTATTCTGATGCCGATACGTGCGCGTTTATCTAAACGGTCGCAAAGTTGCTCGACTCTCGCAAGCTCATCAAAGCTGTCAATATTAATAATCGATGCATTATTTATAGCCGCTTCAAGCTCTACTTCCGTTTTATGTGGTCCATTGAATATAATTTTTTCAGTATCAAATCCTAATGATGTAACAAGCTCATACTCCATGCCTGAAACCACTTCCGCCCATGCACCTTCCCGTTTAAAAATTTGACAAATCGCAGGCAAGTAGTTGGTCTTAATCGAGTAGGCAACCACCGTAGATATTTCGTCACGCGTAAATGCCTCCTTAAACTTATTAAAGTCATCCCTCAATCGCTTTTCAGAAACAATATAAAGTGGTGACCCAAATTCTTTCACGAGCTGTTCCGCGTCAATGGGCTCACCAAAATCTGACGCAAGTTTAATATCGTGAGGAAGTTGCTTGGTATATGCCAAGTATGGCAGCTGTTTGATTTCCGGAGGAACATATTTACGCTTATCAGGCATGACTACGCTGTCCCTGGGTTGTAAACAATGCCAAATCTTTGGAAGTTACGTGTGTTTCTTCCATGCTGCGCATGAAAAACATTCTATCAACATCTTTTGGTCTTGAAACTTGCTTTCCAAGCGCAAGATCAACGGCAATCTGTGGCTGATTTTCACCAATCTGACTAGTGAAATATACCCAGCCTGTAAATCTTGGGTTTATTTCAAATAAATAAAAATGATTTGAGAACTCATCTAAAATAAACTCACCTTCTGCAGGCCCTACCCACTCTATTGACCTAAGTAATTTTGCAAATGATTGTTCGAGCTCTGGAAGCGATACGTTCACAGCACCCCAGGTACTTCCTCGATCGCATCGTGCAAATTTCTTGACTGTAACGGATGAAACTACATTGTGATTCTTATCACATACTACACTTACTGCGTAATGGGCACCATCGACCTTTTTCTGCAGTATTACTTCTTTTTCGCCAATCGACTCAAAATATTTGTAATATCCCTCAAGCTCATGCCTAGAATGTGCCACCATACATCCTGATATTGGTCCTTTTATAATGGTGGGCATGCCAAAGGTTTTGCATGCGTCACGTAACTCTTTTTTGTCTTTTACTAATAGACAAGTTGGGACTGAAAATACATCCCATTCATCACCCAATTTACACAACCCTGATTTACTTCTACGCTCCAACGCTTCTTTCGTAGGTAGTAGCGTAGAAATTCCAATATTTTCTAATTCCGATTTAATCTCAATAACATTCTCAAGCTCACCATCTAAACACGGTATTAATACATCGATTGAATTTGTTTCATTCAGTTGACGAATATGGTTTAGCAAATCACTTACTGGGGCATCATAATTTAATTTAATTACTTTATTAAATAGAGGCTTTTGATAAATTCCTGAGTCAAAATTATCGTAGGCAAATCCAGTGAGATTACTTACTCCTTTACTAATGCATAATGCTCTTGCCACGCCAAGACCTGGATTGACTATATCTAACGAACTCAATCCAGTTACCGCAACATTGGCAGCATCTTTTCTATCATATTGATCGTTACTATCTTGTGACTGATTCAACTTTTCCCCTGCATAAAAGCTATTTTCCTGGAATTGCTTCATGACATCGATAGAAAAAGCACGTTCAGAGATACTTGCAATATATATAGATGAATTTTTTAATTTCTTATCATTTCCGGCTGTCGCATTTAAAATATAATTTAAGTATGCATGTGGAAGATTCTTATTGGCCCAGTAAGTGGCCATACCCCATGCAGGGAGATGAGCACGCAAATCCACCAGAGTATATTGCTTTTTTTTCGGATCTAGACGCAAGCAAACCGTTAAGACTCCCTTCCAATTAAGTGTATCAACGATCTTTTTAAAGCATTCTTCTATATCTGGATCTTCCACTACTGCGCCAGCACCTACTGTTCCATCCTTACGCATCGCAATTCCACGAATCATTACTGAAGCGAGGACATTACCATCATCATTAATAAGACCTGATACCTGGTAGGTTTCACCCATCACGAATTCCTGCACATAAAGTTCAGGAGACATGTTTTTAGAGGAATTAAAATAATTCTCTACCGACGTAGCGTCATAAACCACTTTGACAGGAATTTGATCAGATCGAATGGATAGAGGAAAATTCATAATTTGAGACAGGTCTTTAAAAGCATTGATGCTTTTAACTAACACTGATTTAGGTATTTTTATCTGTTCTCCAAAATCTAATTTCAATAATGCATCTGTCCTTATTAATTCAAACCCTGAAACAGGCGGCAGATACGTTTTTATTCCATGCCGACGAAGCGTATCACCTATTTTTGACAGCCAATATGCATCTTCATTGGTACCAGGAATGATGACATCAATCTTTTTTTCATTACTAATGTTCAAAATATCATCTAATATATGTGAAGAATCCTGCCAAGACTCTGATATCTGGTGAATGTATGTTACTGAATCACATAACCATGCGGATGTCTCACGAAGATTCTTCACCAAGGCAATAATTTTCACTTCTTCATTTGATTCTGATTTTATTGAATCTGCAATCGATTTCCCCGGATCCGCGTGATTCAATCCACCGAAACCCGTAATAGCAACTGTTATCATATTAAGTGACATAAGCTCTCTTAAATGAATCCTTTACTGCTTTTTTCGAGTAAATTTAGTTAATTTGCAGGTTTCTTCTCCGGAGGGATTCGAAAAAGTCCAACTTACGGTAATGCCAAGTGATGGGGCGATCAATGATTTCATCCTTGTCCAATAGGCGCCGTGATATACAGTTCTAGTTTCTGTAACCGGAACAATGCGTACTGCCCCAAGGATTGAATGTTCTATTTCTTTAGAACTTCCAACTCCAATTTCATATTCCCAAACCCAGTAATCATTTGCCGCTTTAATAGGAACAGGACCCTTCACTAATGTGCCCGGTTTTAGATAGCTGAAATTTGTAAAATAATATGGATCAATTCGTTGGTGCTGGTTTGTACCCAATTGACTCCATAGTGTTGTACCAAGATAGTCTATTTCTTTCTCTATGTAGTAATTTTTCCCATCTTGGCTGCCTTTATAAGTAATCAACCTATCTCTAATATCCGTGACCTTTACATCATAGCGGTGAGTCCAAGGCCCTTTACACTCCCATATCGTATGATCGCCTAATCTTGGCAGTTGAATATGTTCTTTAGCAAATACTTGTAAAGAAGAAAATGCAACAATCATAAAAAGTAGAATAGTTGCAAGAGAGAATTTTCTTTTGGTAATCATAATTAATACCCCCCTAATTTTTGCGCCAGGTAACTTAGCCCGACTTGATGAACCCGAAAATATTTAATGAATCAAGTAAGCGCGTTACATCCTCACTAGCTTGCTGTGAGTCCACTTCAAATTCATTGGTTAATGCGGTAACTAATTCCTGTAAGGTACAATTACTTTTCAGTGACTCCAGTAAAACTGAAGCCGTTTCATTACAGGTGCACAAAACGCCACTTTGATTATCGATCAATATGGTTTGTCGCGTGTCTTCGTCTCGCTCTAATACCACGTGTTCGCACATTGTAAATTTTGTCATCTTAGCTACCCCTTTAGCATCCATGTTCTGCTAGCTTATTTGTTATTATATTCTAATTATTTTTTATGTAAATACGATTATGTATATTTTTTCATATAATATATTTATATTTCCCCTAAATAATTTTTATATATATTAGCTTAATTATGATTAATTCGTTAACATTATTGTTTAATTTTTATGTATTTTATTAAGGTTTCAAAGTTTTTTCGCATATTTTTCTGATAGTTACCTCTAGTCCTGTATACACGTTTCTCCAGATGTTCATTACTCAGCGGTGACAATCATAAATGGGCCTTGCCTACGGAATGCCTCTTGGTGCGACGATATGCCACATATTCAAACCAACCTCGCTACATTAACCTCATCCAACCGGCCGACTACAACTGAGGTGTTAAGTAAAATGCTAATTCAACGTGTCACTATCGCGTTGATATGTTTGACACTGCCAAGCGCTGTTGTTGCAGACCACCCCGTCACCGGATTACAAAGTGGATCATCGGGGCCACTAGTAACTTCCCCAGGTAAAGCTGCCAAAAAAGGAACAGGAGCAATTGGAATCAATTTTCAACATGTCGATTTTGATAATTTTTCCAATGAGCAACTAAGCGAATTAACCGATCAGGATGAAGATGTCCATGGAACCAGTTCACTACAAAGAAGATTTATTGA
>CAJIBE010000087.1_pt1 | contig 23000 bp, 18 predicted proteins | sample 9199301 | NCBI WGS metagenome assembly CAJIBE01 (sample SAMEA7708291, study PRJEB35096) | sediment metagenome | biome: marine neritic benthic zone biome [ENVO:01000025]; feature: sediment [ENVO:00002007]; material: shallow marine sediment [ENVO:03000034] sea grass bed [ENVO_01000059] ... | reverse complement strand
TCGCCATTCCTACCTACAAGGACTACACCGTTCGTGCAAAGGTGGGGGAAGGCTTGCATTTAGCAAGTCCGGCAAAAGCAGCCATCGCAGAGTTTGTTATGTCCGAGGGAGTTTATCCGGCAAATAACGCGGCTGCAGGCCTCGCATCCGGCACTTCAATTCGAGGCGATTACGTCAGCAGTGTTGCAATTAACGCGAGCGGCCAAATCACGGTCACGTATTCAACGCTCGCACCGGGTGTAGCGGGTAATACCATCATTTTTTCCTCTACCGATCAAGGCGGATCAATTAGCTGGGACTGCTTAGGTGGTGACATGGATGTACAATATCGACCACCAGACTGCAGGTAAAGTGTCTAGGCCATCGCTTAAAAATTGATACACGCCTCCGCCACTGCGGAGTTTTTTAGCACGTATTTGCTATAGTAAAATTACTAATATTCAAATCGATCCACCCGTTTATGGCACACAAGCTAGTTCCAATCGCTGCGGGCTCTCTGATCCTCTTACTACTGACGATATCTGTATACTATCCCGCGCTGCATGGGGATTTTTATCACGACGATCTACCTAATCTGGTTAACAATTCCGAGGTTAAGATTGATACTCTTAATCTGGAAAATCTAAAAGACGCCTCTCTCTCATCGAGTGCCGGTCGATTAAAGCGACCCATCAGCATGGCGACGTTTGCATTAAATTACCATTTCTTTGGTAACCAGCCATTCTCGTTCAAGACCACCAACCTGATTCTGCACCTTATAGCCGGTGCCATGCTTTTTATTTTGCTGATCCAGGTACAGCGATATTTTTGCAGGAAATCTGGGGTCCCTGAGAATTATTGGCTGCCTCTTCTTATTACCGGAATTTGGCTATTAAATCCGTTTAACGTAAGTACCGTTGCTTACATTATTCAAAGAATGGCGTTACTCAGCGCATTATTTTCAATTATTTCTATTATTTTATTCATTCATGGCCGCACATTGCTGATTGAAAGAGGCGCAAAAGGATTTGTTTACATAGCATTATCATTTGCGTTTATCGTTATCGCTATGCTTTGTAAAGAGAATGGAATTTTGACAGCACCCCTGATTGCGATGATAGAGGTTTTATTGTTCAGGTTTGAAGCAGCCAGAAAATTGCACGCAAACTTTATCCGGTGGTTTTTTATAATCAGCCTGATTGGCGCGATTTCGCTATCTATTTACCTGACTCCCTGGCTAATGAACTACATTGATAAAGGTTACCTGTTTCGTGACTTTAATCTCACAGAGCGAATCCTGACCCAGTCTCGAGTATTACTGTATTACATCAATTGGTTCTTCATTCCCAATATCAATGAACTGGGATTATTCCACGACGATATTCCTATTTCCGAATCACTACTTCGGCCTGTCAGTACATTATCTAGTGTGGTCATCCTTTTATCTTCACTGATAATCACATTTATTTTTCGTAACAGACAGGTTCTGGTATTCCTGGGAATTTGCTGGTTTTTCATCGGGCATGCACTGGAGTCCACAATACTCCCACTGGAAATGATTTACGAACATAGAAATTACTTTCCGGTGATCGGTTTATTGTTGATCGTCCAGATAATTTTTCTGCAGTTATTGATCAAGCAGCCTGGCTCCCAGACACTGGTATATTTTTGTATGGTGCTATACCTGGTCATCCTCTCTTTCACTACTCATCTGCGCGCTTCGCAATGGACCGACAATGTTAATTTCTCATACTATGAAGCGATGCACCATCCAGAATCACCCAGAGCACAGTATGGTTTGGGAAGAATTTATGCAAACATCGCTCTTACCACTGACGAAGATTACTATGACAAGGCTGAGAGCTATCTAAAGCTTGCATCTGAATTAGACAAAGATGACATCATGCCGGAGAGTTCCTTACTGGTTCTATCCAGTAGACTCAATAAGCCGGCTGATTTACGTTGGTTTGCCTCACTTCTCGACAAGCTTAGAACCAGCAAGTTATCATCAACGGATCTAATCGCGCTAAATGAACTGGTGCAGTGTACCGAAGAAAATTGCCTGCTGGCAGCAAAGGACCTTGAAATGGTATTCGACGCGGCTTTTGACAGCCCGAATATTGATTTACCATATTCGCAACGCTCAGATTTACTGTCTATCCAAGCGAAATACTATACAAACCATCTTGCTGACTATGAGAGTACAGAAAAAGTGATGCTGGAGTCCATTGCGATTCGTCCGACCAATGTTCAGAGCTACCTGAACTATATAAAGCTGCTAATCCATATCGATGATCGAAAAAAGGCCCGACAATACATCGCAAAAGTGAGAAAAATCGATAAACTAGGCACATATTCCAGTCAGATCAAGCTGCTGGAAAATAAATTACATCCAAAAATTTTGAATTCCGACACTCAAAACCATGGGCATTGATTTTTCCATCATTCTTCCGGCCAGAAATGAGGCGCATAATCTTGATCAGCTGCTACCAGAAATCAGAAGTTTGCATCCCACGGTAAAAATTATCGTGGTGAATGACGGATCAACAGACAATACAGAAGAGATAGCCCTTTCACACGGCGCCAGTATTGTTTCCCATCCATACGGCATGGGCAATGGGGCTGCAATTAAATCCGGTGCAAGAGTTGCAGATAGCGATTATATAATATTCATGGATGCTGATGGTCAGCATGCACCCTCCGATATTGCGTCAATGATTAGCGAGCTTGAACAAGGTTATGAAATGGTTGTTGGAGCGCGCACAATGAAAAGTCATGCATCACTATCCAGGAGAATAGCGAATACAATCTATAACAGGATAGCCAGCATAATTACGAGCTTTACTATTGAAGACTTAACTTCCGGATTCAGAGCGGTACGACGATCCCGTTTTAATCGTTTTCTGTACTTACTGCCTAACAAGTTTTCATACCCAACTACAATTACAATGGCGTTTATTAGGAGCGGCTATCCGATTTCTTATGTGCCAATAGAGGCAAGAACCAGAAAAGGAAAAAGCCACATTAATCCATTAAAAGATGGGCTCAGATTTATTCTCATCATCATCAAGATTGGTTCATTATTCTCACCATTTAAATTTTTTACACCCCCCAGTGTATTTTTGTTTTTAACAGGCGTATCTAACTATCTGTATACGTACTTCACTCACAATACTTTCACCAACATGAGCGCATTGCTAATCATCGTATCACTAATATTTTTTATGTTTGGCTTGCTAGGAGAGCAGATGACCACGCTAATATACGCTGCAAGTGAAAGACGGGAATCTGATTGAATTGCAGCTCGCCAGTGCGTACCGCCGCTGTATTTATATAAGGCAAATTCGTGAAGATTATTATCGACATCTGCCATCCCGCGCATGTGCATTTTTTTTACATACCCTATCTTAAATTACTTGAAAACAATCACGAAGTTCTGGTAACCAGCCGCGATAAAGATGTTGCTACCCAGCTGCTAGATAGCAAAAAAATAGATCACATATGCTTAAGTACAGCGCCGGATAAACCCTCGCTAATTAATTTTGCAAAAGAGCTGATCGAAAGGGACCTTAAACTCCGAAAAATAGTTAATTCCTTCCAGCCTGATGTAGTAACAGCAATCGGCGGAACTTTTGCTGCTCATGCCTCCATCTTCACCAATGCCCGCTCCGTCATTTTTTACGATACAGAAAATGCGACTCTGCAGAATTTTATTACTTATCCATTTGTTTCAAAACTCCTAGTACCTACTTGTTATAATGGCTGGACTCCAAAATCGAAAACAAAAAGGTATGATGGGTTTCATGAACTATCATATTTGCATCCCAACCATTTTACCCCCGACAGAGAGCTGGCTTTACGCAATGGCGTCAACCCCTCCACAAAAAACTTTTTCCTCAGAATTGTATCCTGGTGTGCGAATCATGATTTAAGCGAATCTGGTTGGTCAAATGAGTTTTTGGGAAAAATCATCGATAACCTTTCAAAACAAGGTAACGTGATCATATCTTCGGAAAGAACACTACCAGAGGCTTACCAAAAATATCTCTTCAAAGGTGATGCCAACGCACTTCATCATGTACTTGCCCAATGCGACTTATTTATCGGCGAAAGTGCAACAATCGCATCAGAATCCGTCATTTTGGGAGTACCTGCTATCTACATTGCTAATACCAGTCGAGGTTATGTAGAGGAGCAGCAAAACAGATACAAACTACTTCTCGCTATCAATTCTTTTGACTTAAAGCAAACACAAAGTGCAATCAATTATTTTTTATCACAAGCTGAAGAAAAACTCAGAACCTTACATCAGGAATTACTCGAGTCCACAGTTGATGTAGCAGAACTTGTATACCAGGAACTAACTAATCGCTGATAAAATGACAACCAATGGCTTGTTAATGAGCGGCTCTATCAGAAAATGCGAATAGCGTATTTGTCACAATCAACCATTCCTTCCAACAGGGCTAACACAGTGCATGTGCTGAAGATGTGTAATGCTCTGTCAAGGAAAGGTCATGAAGTGGTCTTATATGGAATTGGCAAGTCTGACGGGCTTAACGCGTGCCTTAGCGAGTACGGTCTGGATTCCGAATTCAAAGCCAGGCTATGGAACATTCCATCCATCCCAGGAAATACGATGGTATTGGCAACACTTTCCTTTCTAGATATTTTATTTGAAAAAAACTTTGACCTGATTTATGGCCGTGCAGTGTTTAGTATTTTTCTCTGTTCTTTTTTAAACATACCCTTTGGATTTGAATCACATGCCCCTCCTCGAACACGATTTCATCAGCTTGCCGAAAAATGGATCTACAAAAGGAAAAATTTTATTTATCTGGTATGCATCAGTAAGCGCCTTAAAGACTGGTATCATAAGAATCTTTACCATAAAAGTTCTAACCAACTAATCGTTGCGCCAGATGCTGCAGACCCGCTTAATCAGGCGGTTGAAACGAAAGAACCTCCCAAGCCAGATGATCAGCATTCAATTAAAATTGGATATGCAGGCAGCTTTTACCAAGGCAAAGGGGCAGACTTTATCGTCCAGCTGGCCACCAGAATTCCTGCCTTTGAGTTTCATTTAATCGGCGGCCCTGAAGAAATATTGCGCAGCACTATAAAAGACCAGTTGATTCCCGATAATGTAAATATACATGGATTTCTAGCCCACGCAGCCGTACAGTCCCAGCTGTTAAGCTTCGACATACTATTAGCCCCATATAAGAATAAAGTTCTTCCCGCGTCTGGAAATTTTGAAATTGCAAACTGGATGTCTCCACTAAAAGTTTTCGAGTACATGGCTACCGGCGTACCTCTCATTGCTTCAAATTTACCTGTACTTTGTGAAGTTCTTAAAGACCGACATAATTGCCTTTTGTGTACACCAGAAGACACAGACCAATGGGTATCATCGATTAATGCACTCGCTAATAATCAAACACTAAGAAAAAAGCTGGGGAATCAGGCTAAATCTGATTTCAATAATAATTACACATGGGACGCAAGAGCCTGCAAACTTTTATCGGAATTTGAGCGCGCTATAAATGCGAATGCGACATACCAAGGTTAAATTATGAGCCGCGCATTTGAAACCAGAGAATACTGCCCAGTATGCCATTCTCCCAAACAAAAGATCTTGCTACGCATTCCATTTAATGACCCACGTATAATGGATTTCATTGAATCCTACTATAGTGGAGGTATCGACCAATCAATTTTAAATGACGAACTGTTTGAAATCATATTCTGCAAAACCTGCAGCCTCCTATATCAGAAAAATGTTTTAAACGAGACTTTTAGCTTTCAGTTATATGAAAACTGGATTTCAGCTTCTGATAGCTTGCAAAAAAAGCAACAAGCGTCCGTTAAACTGTTTAACCATTACGCTAAACAGGCTGAATCAGTTAGCGAACTAATTGGGAAAAACCCAAATGAAATAGACATACTAGAATATGGCATGGGCTGGGGATACTGCCTTAGGGTTATGAACGCATTCAACTACAATGTAACAGGATATGAGTTGTCTGAGAAAAGAGCGGATCATGCTTCTAGTCTAGGCCTAAACGTAACCGACAATCTTAACTATCCAGAAAGCTCATTCGATTTTATCTATGCTAACCAGGTTTTTGAACACTTGACGAACCCCAGAGAGATCTTGCTGATCCTGAGCAGATTATTAAAACCAAACGGTGTACTGCATATAAATGTGCCGCAGGGTATTCATATGAGGTTTTTAGTTAAGCGAAAAACGTGGAAAGCGAAGAAGGACGCATGCCACCCACTGGAACATATTAATTGTTTCAACCGAAAAAGCCTGACGTATTTAGGCACTCAAGTATCCACCTCATTGGATAAACTTGGTTATTCGCTTAAAGCCTGCTACGCACAAACTCCTACAGCCAGTATCGCTCGCTATCTCTATGATCGCACAATTAGCACTAATGTCTATTTTAGAAAATCGCTATAAATTATATTCTTGCTGATAGTCTAAGTGTTATTAATTTCGCAGCCAAGTCTAATTGTCTCCAGATTTTAATTTCTTCTTGCCCAACAAAAAGAGTGTAGCATTTCGAATTGCTCTTAAAAATGGATATATAATTTCTGATCGATCTTTTTTAGAGAATAGTACTCTATGGAACTTGTGGAATAAGGTTTTATCTTCTGCTAACTTTGATAAAATATACATGGCATCAGAGCCATGGTATAAGCTGCCCTCATGGTAGACAACCATACCATCATCCAGCTGAATACCCTTTTTATCTAACTCGTCCAAATCAATAATCTCATCCCTTGCATTAATTAATTCAACGCTCTTTAGATTACGCTGTAAATTTACAAACTTCACATAATTCTTACAAAAGGGGCATTCACCATCATACAAAATGATGGTTACATCCTCAGGACAGTCAAAAAGTGACTTCATAATCGGTATGCTTGAATAGCGTCTTCTCAATCATATTGTTATTCTTGACTAAACAGATCGTGTCGATATTTACGTTGTAACTGGTAATTTCCCTCTTATCTAAAGCATAGAATTCCTCGAACAGGAACGGGTTAGACCACATATGGTGAGGAAATAAATCGTAGTTGAAAAGGCCTCTACCGTTAACTTTCGTTAAAATATACTCATGATGCACTTTAATATAACTCTTTAGAAACTCAACCTTATCACTATTATCACCTTTTTCATTGTACTCTGGCCGGCACGCTGAGTATTTATTCATTAAGTCATAGCTATAGACGCTGCCCAATGAATCCACCGCCTTCAGATGTCCTGGTATATCACGTAATTGCCTGCTCTGCGCAAAAGGCAACGACACATTCAAAAAATAGTTAGTAGGCACTCGCAAGCCGCTCTTCTCACTGGTATTAGCTGTAATATAGATATCATTCATCATTGGACTATCATACCAAGCCAACCTTGCCGTAAAAAAGAATGCAATTCCACACATGACAATAACTGAAAGCAAATACCTTGCTTGCATTGGTATTTCGCAATCACGTCGAGAGCGCAACGCAAGGACAATAGCAATATTCAACAATATCCATTTCCAAAAAAATATTCCTGTTAGCACATATATCACGACATGCGTAATATCATATATTATCGTTAAAATAATGATCCAGTTTATTCGCTGAATTGCGATCACCGCTGCTAGTTGCAACACAACAACGATGACATTATTTAAGACGTACCCCTCCTCGAACAATTCAAATAGATAGGTCCATATGCTCTCAAAATTCGCGATAGGCGATAATCCGGTTTGTATTGAAGTGAGAATTAAAAAATGCGTCTTATTCTCTGTAATCCATGACAATATGCCACCATCAAGGTACAGTTTGGCTAGACCTGAATGAAAATAGCTTCCGAAATGTACTGCAATTACCCCGAGAACAACAAAATCATACAAAGATAACTCAGAATTTTTGATTGGATATCGCTCAAGCTTTCCAGATTTTCTGATTAGCTCGAATACGAGTACGGATATTCCGAGGACCAATCCTATTTCTACAATTGTCTTATAATCAGTCGAAGAAATATAATAGCCTGTAATATTTATATCGCATCTCTTTAGCCAAAATACCTGTGATATCGGAAACAACACAAACGACGGCCGAAAGAATCCTGCCAGTATAAATATTAAGGCGACATAATTTAAAGTATAGGGGAATACAAAATACGATTGCGCACTGTACGAGTATCCTGGATACATGAATAGCAGATAACAGCCACATATAATTAATATCCCATACAATAGAGTCTTAAAAGACTTTTCATTCTCTGGATAACGAATGTTAAAAAGAAATATTGCGGGCAGCACACTGATTAATGCCACATATGGATATGCATCAAGACCATCAATTGACAAAACAAAAACCTTGTACAGAATATAAAGGCACAAGATTCCCAACGAAAGTATGAAAAGTTTCGCAAAACCAGAATGGTCATTTAATTTGAAATCAGTCTGCAATTTATCTTCCCTGCTAGTAAGCAATTGCTATTATCAGCGCGCTATTTATTGTGTTGCTTAGTGACAATCCCCTGACCTGTCGTTAACTCGCCAACGTTTTCAGGCTTATCTCTAAAAAATTCATTTAATGCACGATATGCTCCCGGACATTGTTCTGAGCCATAATCATCACAAACCAGCATTCCTCCCGGCGATAAACGAGGATAAAAGTATTCCAGACAATCCAATGTCGGTTGGTATAAATCAACGTCTATATGAACAAAGGAAAATTGCAATCCCGCCACATCAGCGAATCGATCTGGTATCCAGCCTCTATAGTATTTTACGTTGGAGAATTGGGCTAAATTGTTCTTAACCTGATTCATATTAATAGCAAGATCCCCTTTCTCCCATTCTATTACACGTTCTTCCTGGGGTTTATCCAACTCTACTGGATCAGACAACCCGCAAAATGAATCAAAAATATGATGGACTTTATCTGTAGATTCACTTGCTGATAATATTAGAAAACTGCCGGCGCCCTTGAGTACACCACACTCCACGGTATCACCAGGAACAGCTTCAACCGATTTTGCGAGCTTAAAAAGAGTAAAGTGGCGCTCATGGATATAATCATTCCCTTCCGGAAATGATTTCCAGACCTTGAGATAATCGTCATCTTTATGCCAACGAAGATTCATATTATAAAGTCTGAAACCAAGTTTCCTGCTTATAAACCGGACAAGCTCATAACGGGCCTTATACCGGTCTTGCGAATTTCCCACGATCAGATTTATAAATAATTTCAGTCTGTTTTCAGCCATCACACAATTCAGGATAAAGTTCCTGCAGAACTTTCACCTGCTCGTAAATATATCTCCCATCTTTCTTGCTATAACGATACTCTTTAGGCAATCCAAATCCCTTCTTTTTCCGACCTATTATCTGTTCTGGCAGATATTGCCTGGCAATACTCTTCAACATATATTTTGATGTTTTGCCCGGATTTCTAAGATTCTCCGGAATGGAAAATACACGCTCTACCAAACTTCTGGACAAATAAGGAACTCTAGCCTCTATTGAAACCGCCATACTAACCCGATCGAGTTTAGCCAAAATATCTTCAGGCAAATACGTATGCATATCAAGGTATTGCAAACGTGTAAGCGTCGGTAACTCCGGGCAATAATATTTATTGAAAAACCAATAGTCATCATAATCTTGCGGAATTGCATACAAAGTTCTGTAAGCTTTTCTTTGCTCCTCTGGCAATGCACCAATTAAAGTCGCATAAAGGTGTAACCCACTAAACACGCCTTTCTGTCCACAGTACCTCCCCAGACGCCACGCTTTACTTTTTGCATCCAGACTGGCTAACAATTTATATGGATACCTGAACAACATGGAGCTAAATAATCCTGGCCCACGATCAATGTTCGAATGAAAATATCGTGCGTATCCCCCAAAAACCTCATCGGCCCCATCCCCACCCACTACAACTTTTTCACCTGAATCCTTTATCATTTCACACAACATAAACGTTGGTATTGCAGACAGGTCAGCAAAAGGCTCATCAAACCAATCTCTTAATTTTACAAACAGCTCCCCCGAGTAGTTCTGGTTTAGAACCTTCATATAATGCTTGGTATTGAGTGTTTCAGAAATGATATTTGCATACTCGCTTTCATCAAATGAAGCCTTCGTCATCCCAATATTAAATGTCTTGGGCGTTGACAAGTACTTGGCAGCGAACGCGACCAGCAAGCTGGAATCGATTCCTCCGCTTAGAAAGAAGTTAACGCCTGCATCACTCATCAAATGACTTTGAACTGCCGACGCCAACTCATTATGCACGTCATCTTCAATACTTGCGTTAAAGTCACTACCATTGTTTTCATCCACCTCCAACTGCCAGTATCGAAAAATGTCTAAATTCCGGTTGGCGATCGAAAAACTTAACCGATGCGCCGCTTCCAGCTTAAATACCTTTCGCCAAACTGTTTTGGGGGGCGGAATATATCGATAAGTTAAAAAATCATAAATCGCCTCATTATCCTGCTCGAGCTGTCCATTCAGGTAATGCTCAATACATTTTAACTCGGATGCCCAAAGAAGCTGATTCCCATCCCATGCGTAATACAAAGGTTTAATGCCAAAACGATCCCTGATTATATGGATACGCTGATCTTTTCTTTCAAAAATTACAATCGCATACATTCCATCCAGCCTGTCAAGCAATCCTTGCAATCCCCAAACTTTAAAACCATGGAGAACAACTTCCGAATCAGAATGACTTGTGAAACGACACGTTTTCTCGAGCTCGGACCGCAGAATTTTGTAATTGTATATCTCGCCATTAACAGTAACGACGACTGAATTGTCATCACTCACCATTGGCTGACGCCCACTCTCGGAAAGATCCATAATGCTAAGACGACGATGGCCAACAAATATTCCAGCCTCTCGATACTCTCCCCATTGATCAGGGCCACGATGCGCAATTTTATGCAGGCTGAATAATGCCCGCTCATAGTTAACTGCACTTACTGTTGAGACGATACCGAATAGTCCGCACATATCATTTATCTCAATGCATTGAAAAACGCCGTCCGCATAAATAGCGCCCACAATAGGTAAAACACAATATACGAGAGAGCCGCGCCTTCAAGACCCCAAAAATAGCAGAGCGGCACAAGAGCAACCAGGTATCCAATGGTCGCTTTTGCCTGCACACGCAAACACAACACTGCCTTGCCATAGGCCTGCATTACAGGGACTACCGTTAGAAGAAGCCCGGACAGACCGATCGCAACCAAGTAAATTAATAAAACATCATATACATCGTGATACTCAGAGCCAAACAGTATATTTATTACTAATTCACCGAACGTAAACGCAAGCGCATACGCCACAATAAATGCAACGAATACCACTATTGTAATCTTGATCACCATTCTTCTGATTTCAGGTGTATTTCCGGCGGCTTGAAGTCTTGCGAATATGGGCAATAACAATACATGTAGAGGGTCGGTCAACTTGCTAAATACGGATGCCATTTGCACTGCCAGCTTATATATTCCTGCACCCGCCTTTCCCACAAAAAGACCAACCACTATTACGTCTATTTCTCTGGAAATCATGCGAATAGATGTGCTTATATTATTCGCAACTAGGAACGATAAATATGAACGACGTTCTTTGAAAAATTTTACTCCACCAAAAATTTTAACTCCGCGTTCTTTAAGCTCGAATACACCCATCATAAGCAAAAGTAGATAAGCAAAAATCTCAGAGACCACCCAACTCAGCAGCACCAGCGTTAAATTCAACGACATCAAAAAACAGATTGTTATCAAAATGAATCGGACAACCTGAAAAGCAATCTGTTGAAATGCAAGTTTCCTATACTGGTCATTCAACCTGAGTACGCCCACCGCAAAACCGGAAACATTCAACAGAATTGTGAATGAGTAGATAGCCACAAGGTGAAATGTGGATTCATTCCAACCCATTAAATCTGATAGAAAATAAGCACCCACAAGAGCCAGAATCCAACCCATCACAGCAGTAAACATATCAACCCAGAACGACAAATGTACAATGGCCGCAAGCGATTGGTTGTCTTTTTGCTGCAGCGCATTGGCGCCAAATTTTATTAAGGGTTCCCAGGTTCTAAATCCGGCCACCTGGGCAACAATCGCCGTGTATGCTTGTATCAATACAAGCAGACCAAATTCTTTTACTGTTAATACGCGGGCTGTAATGGTAATACTGGCAAATGCAACCAACGCAGATATGACATTGGCCCACAGAAGCACATTGTAATTGCGTTTAAAGCCCGAATCTGTTGCCATCAAATTTTATTCGGTTAGTAATGTAGGAAATAAATACTACCCAGAACTACGCAGCACAATTTACTTTATCTAGAATATCGCTCCATATTTTACACTGACGCTCAAGAGACCAGTCTCGCCTGTGCTGGCTTGCCCAACTATCACAATGACTCGCAACTTGTGCATAGTACTCTTCATCATTCAGTAATTTACATAAGTACTTTTGCAAGGTTTTTATATCGCCGACAGTATATATCATGCAGCCTTGCTCATGAGAAAAATACGTTGGTATATCACATATCGATGTTAGAATTGATGGAACACCACAATACATTGCTTCAATGGATACTGCCGGTAACGCTTCCAGCTTGGATGGCAGCACCATGCACCTTGATTGATTTAAATAGTCTCCGACATTAGAAACATTTCCCACAAACTCTACCTGCCTATCCAAACCTAGCTCAGTGACAATTTTTGCGAGGTTCTCTCTTTCTTCTCCATCACCCACAATAACCAATGAATAAGGATCTTCACTTTGACTTATCGCGAGTAATAGATCAGGCACACATTTTCTCGTAATGAGTTCACCAACAAAAGCGATGTCCCATTTTTTCTCAGCGTCTGTTTTTTGAAATTTTGAAGTGTCTTGATAATTTTGAATGGTAGTTATACGTTCAACCGGCACGCCGAGCCCACTAATAATTGATTTTGACTTGTTTCCCATTACAGTAACGTTCTTCATCTGGCGTACAAACGGTTTTAGCCACCCTCTGATTTCCGGAGTTAATAAATGCTTATGTACATCAGTCCCGATCACACTCAGCACCGCCGGCGTTTTGGTAAACACGGAACATATAGCCGCCTGAACACCATGAATCACCAACTGAATCCCGATCACTGCGGAAACTTGATGACGTTTACACAAAGAGATTAAAGTAAAAAACCTCCATAATTCATAAAAAGGCAGCCAGCGCAATAAACCAACCGATGGATTAATATTAACCAGCTTGTTTGAAAGTCCTTCGATTGGCCTTTTTCTCACTAGGTAAACAGTTTCGACTTCGGAATTGTGGATGAGACCAGCTAATTTGGTGGAAAGCTTATAGTTGGTTAGACCGGCGGTGACAATTACATTATGTTTCATTGAAATCCTGGTTAGCCTGGTCTCTACGTGGACTATTAATTGTTTTTGCCTGGATTTGTCGTCTGTTAGCAGTAGCTTGGTAAGGTTTCTTACGGCTTTAGTCTTCAGCCAGAAAATCTGCCAAATTTTATTTTGCTGATCCGAGCAATTCTCATAAACCGCTTATCGGGGAAATTCCGCCCGTTGTATCTCTGCTATATCGCTAGGATTGCAATCACCGGTTAATGCTGTAATTAGGTACCGATGTGCAGTTTGGCTTATCTAGATTCTGCCTGAAGTAAAGCAGTAAAAAAATCTCATTAGGCGCTGAATATTGTGCGTTGGTCACACAAATTAGCACAAATATCTACTATCTTTGCTAGCATAACACACTGTAAAACGGTATTTTTAGTCCAATAAATCCATAAGAGTTTATATCTGCCTGTGGCCACACCCGCATCTTCAATGAGAATAGGAGGACTTGCCCGTCGCTTAATCAACGACGGTCTTATCTCCGAGGAAAATGCTTCTCTAGCGCAACAGAAAGCGCGAGAAGATCACCTGTCACTTGCCAGTTATCTGGTCAAAAATGATTATGTAAAGGCGAATGCGCTAGCCAAGTGTGCATCGCTGGAATTTGGAATACCTCTCCTTGACCTAGAAGCGCTGGATCTCGATTCCATTCCAGCCAACCTGGTTCCGGAAAAACTGATTCGACAGCATCATGCGTTACCCATTCAGAAGCGCGGAAATCGCCTGTTCGTGGCGATCTCTGATCCTATGAATCTGGTTGCACTAGACGAATTTAAATTTAACACCGGCATTTCCACAGAACCTGTGCTGGTTGAAGAAGACAAACTCGATCAGGTACTCGACAAGGCCCTGGAAATGGGCGACACGTCGATGTCCATGGACGGATTACTGGATGATGATCTAGACAACCTGGAATTTACGGCCGAAGATGACCAGGCAGGAGATGATGTTAGTGAATCAGACGTCGATGATACGCCTATCGTACGCTTTGTTCACAAGGTCTTGCTAGATGCCATCAATAAGAAAGCCTCTGATATCCATTTTGAACCCTACGAACGCACCTTCCGGGTTCGGTTTCGCCTGGACGGCATTCTACAAGAAATTGCCAGCCCCCCTATTAACCTTGGCATGCGCATATCGGCTCGTTTAAAGGTGATGTCACGACTCGACATATCTGAACGACGCGTTCCCCAGGATGGACGCATCAAGATGCAACTCTCCAAGAAACGGGCAATAGATTTTCGTGTAAATACCTGTCCCACACTGTTTGGTGAAAAAATTGTACTTCGAATTCTGGACCCGAGCAGCGCAATGCTGGGTATCGATGTACTGGGATATGAAGAACACCAAAAGCAACTCTATCTGGATGCGCTGGCAAAGCCGTATGGAATGATATTGGTAACTGGACCTACCGGTTCCGGCAAAACGGTTTCGCTATACACCGGACTGAATATTCTGAATACGCCCGATAGGAACATTTCCACCGCGGAAGACCCTGCTGAAATAAACATGCCCGGTATTAACCAGGTGAACGTAAAACCAAAAGTTGGTTTAACATTCGCATCCGCCTTGCGCGCATTTTTACGACAGGATCCCGATGTCATTATGGTCGGTGAGATTCGTGACCTTGAAACCGCAGAAATCGCAATTAAGGCAGCACAAACAGGCCACCTGGTACTCTCTACCCTGCATACCAATGATGCTCCACAAACGCTTACGCGCTTGGCCAATATGGGTGTCCCTCCATACAATATTGCTTCCGCCGTTTCGTTAATCATCGCTCAACGACTGGCACGTCGGCTATGCGACCATTGCAAAACCGAAGATGAAGTCCCGCAGGAAGCATTACTTGAGGAAGGATTTGCTAAAAATGAACTGAAGAACTTGAACATATATAAAGCGGTAGGCTGCGATCAGTGTACGGGTGGATATAAAGGACGAGTAGGTATTTACCAGGTAATGCCGGTTTCAGAAGAAATGGGACGTATAATTATGGAAGGGGGCAATGCTATCCAACTGGCTGACCAGGCAGAAAAAGAAGGCGTCGCAGATTTGCGAGCTTCCGGCCTTAAGAAAGTAAAAGACGGTGTAGTCAGTCTTGAAGAAGTGAATCGCGTGACAAAGGATTAATTTATGGCACAAGCATCTACAGATTCAGTTACATTTTTATGGGAAGGTTTGGACCGTAAAGGTTCAAAAGTAAAAGGAGAATCACAGGCTTCTAGCGAAATTTTGCTGAAAGCTGATTTACGACGACAGGGCATCAATCCCCTCAAGGTCAAGAAAAAGACCAAACCACTGTTGGGCGGTAGTGGCAAAAAGATAATTACTAAAGATATCGCTGTATTTGCACGCCAACTGGCCACAATGATGACGGCGGGTGTTCCCCTCGTTCAAGCCTTTGAAATTATCGGGCGCTCACACGAAAAACCGGCTATGCAGGAACTGATCCTCAGCGTTAAAGCAGATATTGAAGGCGGCACCAGTCTCGCGGACTCACTTGAGAAGCAACCAAAATATTTTGATGATCTGTTTTGTAACCTGGTTAGTGCGGGCGAACAGTCCGGCGCATTAGAAACATTACTGGATAAAGTCGCGATCTACAAAGAAAAAACGGAAGAATTAAAAGGCAAGGTCAAAAAGGCATTATTTTATCCAACTGCCGTACTGGTGGTTGCATTTGTAGTTACCGCAATACTACTAATATTTGTTGTGCCACAGTTTGAGTCCCTATTTCAGGGATTCGGTGCAGATTTGCCTGTGTTTACTCAAATGGTAATTGGCTTGTCTGAGTTTTTTCAGTCCTACTGGTGGGCAATTGGACTAGGTATTGGTTTATCAATCTTTGGGTTTGTAACGGCTAAAAAGCGTTCTCCGGCTTTACGCAGGGGCTTGGATATTTTGTCTTTAAAAATACCGGTTGTTGGCACCATCCTGGAAAAGTCAGCTGTAGCCCGATTTGCACGCACACTTTCAACCATGTTCGCGGCAGGCGTCCCATTGGTCGAAGCAATGGATTCTGTTGCTGGCGCTACTGGCAATGCATTATATTATGAAGCAACGATGCGAATGAAGGATGATGTTTCAACAGGTACTCAACTTCAGCAAAGCATGAAAAATACCGGCATATTCCCCAACATGGTCGTCCAAATGGTAGCCATTGGTGAAGAATCGGGTTCACTGGATGAAATGCTGGGTAAAGTAGCCGACTTTTATGAAGAAGAAGTTGATAACCTGGTTGATGGTTTGAGCAGCTTGTTGGAACCAATTATTATGGCTGTGCTTGGTGTTATGGTAGGCGGTCTAGTAGTTGCTATGTATCTGCCAATATTCAAACTCGGCTCAGTCGTGTAATACGCTATTCTGTAGATCCAAGTGCATGTCATAGACTTGCTTAGTGCAAACCCGGTTCTATTTATAGGAACCTCTGTCTTACTTGGCCTTTTCATCGGCAGCTTTCTCAATGTAGTCATTTATCGACTACCAATAATGCTGGAGCGTGGATGGAAGGAAGAATGTAACCAGTTACTCGAACTGGAGACTGCCAAAGATCAACCGAATAAGAAATTCAACTTAATTATGCCACGCTCTCGATGCCCTTCCTGCGAGGCACTCATTCGTAGCCACGAAAATATACCTGTTATAAGCTATGTACTGCAGCGGGGCAAATGTCGACACTGTAATGCGAAAATTTCATCACAATACCCTCTAGTCGAACTTTTTACTGCCATTTTAACCGGCGCGGTCGCATACAAGATTGGATTTAGCTGGCAAACGCTTGCGGCTATGATGCTTATATGGGCCCTCATCTCTCTAGCAGTAATTGATTTTAAAACGACCCTTTTACCAGATAATATTACATTGCCATTCTTATGGCTTGGAATATTGGTTAACTACTTCGATCTGTTCTGCTCTCTTGAAGATAGTGTGCTGGGAGCAATGATAGGTTACCTTTCACTATGGCTAATATTTCACGGATTTAAATTAATAACAGGCAAAGAAGGCATGGGCTACGGAGATTTCAAGTTGCTAGCTCTTTTGGGTGCCTGGCTGGGTTGGCAATTTTTGCTGCCGATTATTTTGATTTCGTCCATAGTCGGTAGCGTAATAGGCATCACACTGATCATTACAAAACTCCTTCCGCGCGACATGCCTTCACCTTTTGGACCTTATTTAGCGCTAGGCGGAATGATCTGTTTACTATGGGGACAGGAAGTCCATTCACTACTCGGCATGTTTTAAGCGTTACATATTATGTTACGTGTTGGACTAACTGGGGGCATTGGTGCGGGGAAAACCACTGTAAGTGAAAAATTTCGCGAGTTCTTCGATGTGCCCGTTCTTGATGCAGACAAAATTACTCGTACGCTCATGCAGCCTGGAAGTGAGGCATTTACAGAGATAATTGAGCTTTTTGGTAAAGAGGCAGCCACGGGGAATGGTGAAATTGATCGTAGTTTTCTGCGAGAGATTGTTTTCTCCGAACCATCCAAGCGCCAAAAACTGGAAGAAATCATTCATCCTAAAGTACGAATGGAGCTGGCAAAAGAAGTGGGGCAACTGACTTGTAATTATTGCCTCATTGTTATTCCCTTGTTAATCGAATCAAACATGCAAACAGTAGTGGACCGAATTCTCGTAATTGACACGCTAAAATCCAATCAAATTGAACGCGTGACAATAAGGGATAATTGCTCTAGAAAACACGTAAACAGCATTCTAGATGCGCAGATTGACCCGCTGGAGCGCCTTAGATATGCAGACGATATTATTTCTAATAATGGATCTATGCAGGATTTAGACAGCCAAATACACCAATTGCATGAAAAATACATGGCATTAAGTGGTTAGACATTTCATAATTGCACAAATGTCCTCAGTAACCCACAGCACGCCAGAAGGCTCCATAATAACTTTTGAACAACCATTGAATGAACGTATTCGTACATTCATGCGTGTGGAGCAACTGTATGCACGTTGCATACATTACATGAGCAAGGATAATGCTTGGGATAGCCATTTCTCCCTGACAACCTTACTGGAATTAATTGGACTTGCATCACGAGGCGATTTGAAACGTGAATTAATGAAAGAAATAAAGCGCCAGCTTGCAAACCTGCAGCAACTATATAACGCGCCAAATGTTGACAAAAAAAAGCTGGACGAACTGGTTGCCAACCATAATGAATTAATAATTCGGCTGGACACAATGCAAGGGCATCTACTTGCACACCTGAAAGATAATGACTTTGTAAACAGCATCAAACAGCGCGCCGTTATTCCGGGAGGCACCTGTGATTTCGATTTACCCGCATATCACTTTTGGTTAACACAAGAACCGGCTTCAAGGAAAGAAACCCTTGCAGGCTGGCTTGATCCATTTAAAGCGGTGCATGATGCAGTAACACAATGTTTAAATTTGATCAGAGATAGTGCAGAAATTGAGGAATGCGTTGCAGCACGCGGCTTCTACCAACGCACTTTGGATTCGAATCAACCTAATCAGCTAATTCGTGTTTTAGTGGCAAAAAAAGTTCAATGTTTTCCTGAAATCAGCGCCGGAAAACACAGATTCTCTATTCGTTTCCTAACCCAGTCCGATCCAAATCAATATCCAAAACAAATTGAATTTGACACTGAGTTTAAAATCGCATGCTGTACATTTTAAGCAATCTAACAAAAGTTAATTCACCATCTTTTTGATCAACATGGATCAGCAAGAAGGCTAGAGCACTAGATAAACATCCGAATTCCTGCGACACCTTGCGCTCCTTGAGCGATTGCTGAAGAAAGCTCATTTGAAACAATTCCCCCTAAAGCAAATACAGGCATATTTGCGCGCCCACACAGTTCACTAAATCGCTCCCACCCCAAACATTTGGAATGGGGATGACTACTAGTCTGATGAATGGGTCCAACAAGTATGCAGCGAACACCCAATTCGTTTGCATAATCAATTTCCCGAGCAGAATGACATGAAGCAGAGAAGTATGCACCACGGGCCTTTACGTTACCTACGCTTGATGATTCTCTTAATCGCGAACTGGTCAAGTGCACACCATGTGGCTTAATCTCATCAACCCAACTGGTTTCACAGTTACTAATCATGCTCGCTTCATAACGTTCACATAGCTTGCGGACTCTAATGGCGGAAGAAATATACTCCGATTTCGTCATATAATGTGCTCTAAACTGCACCAGTTTTACACCGAGTTTTAACTGGATTTCTATTACGCTAAATAGCTTATCCCTTAAAATTGACTCATCAGCAATCATATACAAAGAGGGCAACTGCAAGACATCTACAATGACAGTGTTAGCCGGAGGGAAATTAATTGCTCCTATTTCCTGCAAATCAACCCAACGAAGTCGTTGTTTTTCGTTATTAGCGACCTGTTTAGAACTCGATAACACTTCAAAGACCTGAAAATGAATTCTCCGATCAGAATACTGATACCTAAATTCAATTAGTTTACGAGATACAGCAACTTCAATATCAATTTCTTCTGCCAGCTCCCTCCGCAGCGCCATTTTAAACGACTCGTTTTTACGAGCCTTACCTCCCGGAAATTCCCAGAAATCAGGCATATGTACATCTGCGCCACGTTTAGCAAGTAAAACCTGGCCAAGCTCATTCTTTACAATTGCGATCGATACACGTTGGATTAGCATTACGCACTAATGTAAATCTGCAAATACTAAGTTCGATAGTCTGCGTTAATTTTAATGTACTCATGCGTCAAATCAGTTGTCCAGACTGATTTTTCAGATGTACCCAGCTCCAATGATATTTCTATTTCAATTTCATCTTTTGCCATTGCGGCCTTACCCTTTTCTTCCCTGTATTCCGAGTTGAGAACACCCTTTGACCAGATAGCGACTCCGTTTATACTCAGACTGGCATGAGATAGATCCAACTCACTGTCTCGTGCATAACCTGCAGCAGCCATAATCCTTCCCCAGTTTGGATCGCTTGCAGCCAGTGCAGTCTTTACAAGTGGAGAATTGGCAACAGAATAAGCAACGGTTTTGGCCTGCACAACACTCAATGCATTACATACCTTCACGCACACAAACTTTGAAGCACCTTCACCATCACGAACAATTGCCTGCGCCAATAACTGCATCACATCCAGTAGGCCAGCATCAAATTTTCCCCTTTCATCTGAGGACAAACTCTCGTATTTGATCGAAGATTTTCCCGTTGCAATCAAGACACAGGAATCATTCGTTGAGGTGTCACCATCAACCGTAATCGCATTAAATGAGCACTCAACACCTTGTTCAAGCAACTTTTGCAAACTGGATCGGCTTATACTTATGTCCGTTGCAATGTAAGCCAGCATCGTTGCCATGTCAGGACATATCATTCCGGAACCCTTTGCTATTCCGGAAACTACCACTGCCGCGTCCTTAATTTTAATCGTTTTGCTAAATGCCTTGGCTACCGTGTCTGTTGTCATGATTGCATTGGCTGCCGCTATCCAGTGGTCCGCTGACAAACCCTCATACAGCTTGGGAATCTGGTTTTGAATCAGCTCAGGATTTAGCACCTCTCCAATTACGCCGGTAGAAAAGGGCAACACCTCCTCGGGCGAAACGCCTGCTACGCTGGCTACATTAACTGCGGTTTGTAATGCAGAATCTATTCCCGCTTTACCCGTTCCTGCATTAGCGTTACCTGCATTTATAATAAGGTATCGCGGAGACGTCTGGCCCAAATGCTTAATTGCCAGATTTACCGGAGCAGCACGGAATTTGTTTTGGGTAAATACAGCGGCTACACTGGCTTGGGGTGAAATTTCGAGTAGCGCCAAGTCATCACGATTTTTATACCGCATTCCCGAGCAGGCCGAGGCCAAGCGTATACCAGCGACCGAAGATATAGCCCCAGGGGCTGATAAACCAACTGACATAAGAATAAATTCTAGGCGGACATCATTGTATAGTATTGAGCTAACTCAATCGCCCGTGGCAATGTTTAAACTTCTTGCCCGAACCACAATGGCACGGTTCGTTACGTCCAATTTTTCGACCAGGCCGCGTAATTGGTTCGCTCTTAGCTGTATCCCGCTTCTGTTCTTGCTGCGGCTGGACCCCGGGGTGCAATACATCATCGGCCTGTGCATGTTGCATCTCAAGCTCAGCTTCGGTGTTCTCCTGCTTATCTGAGCCAAGTGGCAAAACATCCTCCGAAGAACGAAACTGAACCTGGCATAAAAACGAGACGGTATCCTGCTTAATCTCTTCGAGCATCTGCTGGAACATCTCGAATGCCTCACGCTTGTATTCCTGCTTTGGATTTTTTTGTGCGTACCCACGCAAACCCACGCTTTGACGTAAATAATCCATAGCCGCCAGATGCTCTTTCCATTTGGTATCCAATACCTGCAACATAACGTCTTTTTCCAGCTTGCGCATATTTTCAGCACCAATTAACTGCTGCTTTTCATCCAGTACATTTTTAACCGACGCATGAATGCGCTGCCGCAATGGTTCTTCATACAACTTATCATCACGATCAAGCCACTGCTGCACCGGTATTTCCAGTCCGAAATCTTTCTTTAACGTCTGGGTCAAACCCTCTGTATCCCATTGCTCTTCCATACTATTGGGCGAAATAAACATACTGATGACATTTTCTATTACGTCGTGACAGATTGCCTCGACGTTTTCAGAAATATCATCACTACTCATCAAATCATTTCTTTGCTCATAAATTACCTTACGCTGATCACTTGCTACATCATCATATTCAAGCAAATGTTTACGAATATCGAAGTTGTGCGCTTCGACTTTACGTTGCGCATTCTCGATCGCTTTGGTCACCCACGGATGCTCGATCGATTCGCCTTCTTCCATCCCAAGTTTCTGCATAAGAGTTCGCACCCGATCGGAAGCAAAAATACGCATCAAATTATCTTCCAGCGACAAATAAAACCGGCTCGAACCCGGATCACCCTGGCGCCCGGAACGACCACGCAATTGATTGTCTATCCTTCTCGACTCATGCCGCTCTGTACCAATAATATGCAAACCGCCAGAATTGACTACACTCTCGTGTAATTTTCCCCACTGCAATTTCAGCTCTTCGACTTTTTGTGAATCAGCATTTTCCCCCAATGAAGAAATTTCGGCTTCCAAATTACCACCCAGTACAATATCAGTGCCTCGGCCCGCCATATTAGTCGCTATCGTTACTGTCCCCGGTCGACCTGCCTGAACAATGATTTGTGATTCCGATGCATGTTGTTTCGCATTGAGGACCTGATGCTCAATTTTTGCTTGAGTTAATAATCGGGACAAATGCTCCGATGCCTCTATCGACGCAGTACCGACCAGTACTGGTTGTCCACGCTTAACACAATCAAGCACGTCCTTAATAATGGCATTGAACTTTTCGTCCAAAGTGAGATAAACGAGATCGCCAAGATCTTCCCTCACCATTGGTTTGTGTGTGGGAACCACTACCACTTCTAACCCATAAATTTGCTGAAATTCAAAAGCCTCGGTATCTGCTGTCCCCGTCATTCCACTTAATTTTTCATACAAGCGGAAATAATTTTGAAATGTTATCGA
>CAJIBE010000040.1_pt1 | contig 24907 bp, 18 predicted proteins | sample 9199301 | NCBI WGS metagenome assembly CAJIBE01 (sample SAMEA7708291, study PRJEB35096) | sediment metagenome | biome: marine neritic benthic zone biome [ENVO:01000025]; feature: sediment [ENVO:00002007]; material: shallow marine sediment [ENVO:03000034] sea grass bed [ENVO_01000059] ... | reverse complement strand
CACGGGCAATAAAATCAACATGCCTCAAATCGATTTTTATATCGTAAAAGACGCGGCACCCGATGCCTGGCTGCGTTATGCCTGTCGGTTAATTGAAAAGGCGTACACACTGGGTCTGCGCATCCATATTCATACCGCCGATGAAGCCACAAGCGCACGCATGGATGAATTGTTATGGGTGTTCCGGGATCGCAGCTTTATTCCCCATCAACGCAGCTGCGCCGAAAATGAACTATGCGCGGTGACGCTAAACCACGATCAGTTACCTGAACATCGTGAAGTACTGGTCAACCTTACACAGGAGGTTCCCGATTTTTACAATCAATTTGAACGGATAGTGGAAATCGTTGGAAATGACAATACAATGGTTCAGGAAGGGCGCAAAAGATTCCGGTTTTATAAAGACAACGGCGCAGATCCACAGCACCACGAGATCAATTAGACAAATCTGCTTTTTAATTCTGAGGGTGTTTGCAGGCAAGACAAATTGTTAACCTGCCTGTGTGCATAACTGTCTCGAATAATAATGAATGCAAGAACAATATCAATCTAGGACAGCAAACTGACGTGGAAAAAGTCTACCAACCACAGGAAATCGAAAAGCACTGGTACCAGGAATGGAAATCCCAAGGCTATTTTCAACCTGGAGAATCCGACCAGCAGTCCTTCTGCATCATGATCCCGCCACCAAACGTTACCGGAACGCTGCACATGGGTCATGCGTTCAACAACACCATCATGGACGGACTTACGCGCTACCATCGCATGTGTGGCGAGAATACCTTGTGGCAACCCGGCACCGATCATGCCGGCATCGCGACTCAAATGGTTGTGGAAAGACAACTGAGCGCCAGCGGCACAAGCCGCATTGATCTCGGCCGCGAGGCATTTATTCAGCGCGTATGGGAATGGAAAGAACATTCGGGCAACACCATCTCGCAACAACTGCAGCGACTGGGCTCATCGGTCGACTGGTCGCGTGAGCGTTTCACAATGGATGAAGGTCTTTCGGAAGCGGTACGTGAAGTTTTTGTTCGCCTGTACGATGAAGGCCTGATTTATCGCGGCAAACGTCTGGTTAACTGGGACCCGGTACTGCACACCGCAGTATCTGACCTGGAAGTGATCTCGGAAGAAGAAAACGGACACTTGTGGCATATGCGCTACCCATTGAGTGATGGAAACGGCCACCTTGTTGTGGCTACCACGCGACCGGAAACCATGCTGGGAGACACCGCCGTTGCGGTACATCCGGAAGACGAACGCTATCGATCACTCATTGGCAAGAGCGTTACCCTACCCTTATGTGATCGACAGATACCCGTCATTGCAGATGAATATGTCGACCCCGAATTCGGATCGGGTTGTGTAAAGATCACACCTGCACACGACTTCAACGATTACGATGTCGGCAAACGACACGATTTACCGATGATCAATATCTTTACGATCGATGCAAAGATTAACGATAATGCACCAAAAGCATATCGCGATCTCGATCGCTATGACGCACGCAAACGAATTGTCGAACAATTACAGCAGCAGGATCTGCTGGAAAAAATTGATGACCACAAATTAATGGTGCCACGCGGTGATCGTTCCGGTGCGGTGGTGGAACCATTTTTAACGGATCAGTGGTATGTCAAGATCGAACCCCTGGCCAAGCCTGCCATCAAGGCCGTGGAAGACGGTGACATTCGATTCATACCCGAGAACTGGAGTAACACCTATTTTGAATGGATGCGCAATATTCAGGACTGGTGCATCAGCCGCCAGTTGTGGTGGGGGCATCGCATACCGGCCTGGTATGACCAACAGGGAAATATATTTGTCGGTCGCAGTGAGGAAGAAGTTCGTGCCAAGCATAAACTGAACGCCGATGTGAAACTTCGCCAGGACGAAGACGTGTTAGACACCTGGTTTTCTTCTGCACTGTGGCCTTTTTCCACACTGGGCTGGCCACACCAGACTCCGGAATTAAAATCATTTTATCCAACCTCGGTGCTGGTCACCGGTTTCGACATTATCTTCTTCTGGGTCGCGCGCATGATCATGATGGGCCTGAAATTCATGGACGATATCCCGTTTCGCGATATTTACATTCATGGCCTGGTGCGCGATGCCGACGGGCAAAAAATGTCGAAGTCAAAAGGCAACGTGCTCGATCCTATTGACCTGATTGACGGAATCACCCTCGAAGCCTTGATTGACAAGCGCACCAAGGGATTGATGCAGCCACAGATGGCGGCCAAGATTGAAAAATCCACGCGCAAACAGTATCCCGATGGAATTCCTGCCTTCGGTACTGATGCATTGCGCTTTACCTTTGCAGCACTGGCATCGACCGGGCGCGATGTAAAATTTGATTTACATCGCATCGAAGGCTATCGCAATTTCTGTAACAAGCTCTGGAACGCATCGCGCTTTGTATTAATGAATTGCGAAGATCAGGAGATTTCAGATCAGATCCAGTTTACATCCCTGTCGGTAGCGGATCGCTGGATTCTCAGTCGACAGCAGGAACTCACCGATATCGTACACCGCGACATTCAGAACTATCGTTTTGATCTCGCGGCCAAGGCCCTGTATGAATTCACCTGGAACGAGTTCTGTGACTGGTATCTGGAACTGGTCAAACCGGTCCTGTTTTCAGACGATGAAAAAGAAAAGCAACAGACTCGACGCGTGTTGCTTGAAGTACTGGAGACACTATTACGCCTGTTACACCCGATCATTCCTTTTATTACTGAAGAAATCTGGCAAACAGTTGCACCCAAACTCAATATACAGGCGGGGACCATCATGCTGCAATCGTTCCCACGCAGCGACAACACGCGCGTGGATGTGGATTGCCTTCATGAGATTGACTGGTTAAAGGAATTCATAATCGGGGTACGCAAGATTCGCTCGGAAATGGACATTCCTCCGAGTAAAGCAGTGCCCGTATTGTTGCAACACGGCAGCGCACAAGATCTTGAGTGTGTCGAACGACATCGCAACGAGCTGGATAAGCTCGCCAAACTGGAAAGCATTACCATCTTGCCTGGCGAAGACGCGCCGGAAGCGGCATTGGCACTGGTGGGAGAAATGAAAGTTCTGATACCCCTGGCGGGCCTGATCGACAAGGAAGCGGAATTACAGCGGCTTAATAAGGAATATGCCAAACTCAAAGCCAATATAGAAAAAACACGCAGCAAACTCGAAAACCCGAACTTCAAAGACAAGGCGCCCGCTGCCGTGGTGGAAAAAGAACAGCAAAGGCTACAGGAACAGGAGCAGACCCTGGGCGAACTAAACCTGCAACGCGAAAAAATTGAAAAGGTCTAGCGCACCATTGTTGCATCTGGATGAATCATTATTGATCGCGGAGGGGAATCAGCGCAAATGCTATCAGCACCCCTCCGATGCTGATCAATGCATCAAGATCAGCAAAACAACAGACAATCGATCCCAGCATCTGGAACACAAGTATTATCGACAACTGGAGCAACGCAATATTTCCTGGGAATGCCTGTGCCGGCAATACGGAACGACCGAAACCAACCTGGGTACCGGTTACGTATTTGAACTGATCCGCGATTTTGATGGAAACATCTCACACACCATCAGTGATTATCTGGATGCGACAATCGCAAGCGATGTATGCAAAGAAGATCTATTGGAAGCACTGAAAGTACTAAAGGTATATGTGTGCACACAAAAAATCATGGTGCGTAATTTTCGACTGTACAATTTTGTATACCAGCGCACCAGCCAGCACGCTGGCAAGGCTATTATCATCGACAACATTGGTCATCACAACAATTTTCCGCATTTATCGGACCACTTCCCTTTTCTCGCAACTAGAGATCTCAAAAAAAAGTGGCACAAGTTTGAACAAAAGTATATTACCAACAGATCAACGTAAATCGGCCGATGCGATAGAAAAATTCGGTACAATTTCTCGAATCTTCTTATTAAGAGGATTCAGCAATTTAATAGAATGACCGTTTTGTAATGATTACGCTTGAATAATTTTATTCCCCAAAGCACATGCCTGAACTTTCAGACATAACACTCTTCCTGGCGGCTTCTTTTGTATTAATCATTGCGCCCGGCCCGGATATTCTTTTTCTCATAACGCAATCGGTAAACCATGGTGTAAAGGCGGGGCTGGCAACCGCATTGGGACTTGCCAGCGGCAATCTGGTGCACACCCTGGCCGCAGCACTGGGGGCATCGGTCCTATTTCAAACCTCGCAAGTGGCTTTTAACGGTCTGAAGATTGCCGGTGTCTGCTATCTGTTGTATCTGGCCTGGGAAGCCATTACAAAATCCAATCTAACAAATTCAGACGAACCACAAGCCACGCAAACCCAATCGTCATTATTTGTTCGTGGTGTATTGATGAATATGCTTAACCCAAAAGTGGCCCTGTTTTTCCTGGCGTTCCTGCCTCAGTTTGTAAACCCACAGGGTTCACCAGTGTGGATGCAAATGATTTTTTATGGCGTGGTATTTACCGCGATGGTAATCCTTATTTTTGGAAGTATCGGCCTGTTTGCCGGTAGCGCTCAAAATCTATTGATGAATAATCCGCACCGACAACGCCGGTTTCGCTGGATCACTGCCACTGTATTTATTTTCCTGGCTCTACGTCTGCTGCTGATTGAGCAATAAATCTTTCGCCCCAAAAAAAGGGGCCTGCTCATAACAGGCCCCTTTGTATAACTGTACCGCAAGTTAACGATGGTTGAATGAAAGGTACAGTTACAACCCTTTTAAAAGTGGGGCCTACATGTTCTGGGTAGGCCCCGTGGTGAAACGTGCAAGCAATTAAATGCTCGCATCGTTAGCTGTACTTAAAACTCTCCTAACAATGGTTTTGTGGTATGGGGTCGATCGTCATCACCCACCTTGTTACCCATACCTGGAGCAAACAAGTTGCCTTGGTTGGGTATGCAAAGTTCCGGATAGCTATACTCATAGCCTTCAATGCCGACTGCCGGCAGGCGGAACCTTCTGTCATCGGCACGATAATCCCAGTTACGGTCCTTGGCCTTTGACCCGGTAAAGAGGATTAACTCCGGATGATCAAAGTGGCCTGCATCGCACTGTACGTTTTTATCCGTCAGTGACAGCATATACTTGACGATGTTATCCATGGTCTCAGGCGACATACCGCGCGGACCAATGGCTCCGGCCACGTTACTACCTCGGTTAGCCAATCCGGCAACATCTTCGAACTCCTGGTGTCCTTTTGGACCACTGCCTGAAGTGTCTCCTGTAGTGCAACCCAATGATGGATCTTTATCACAATCTCGGTGACTACCGCCACGATTGTAGAAATCCATGATGTCACGCAGGTTTGAGTAGCCTCCGTAATGGAAGTACGGTGGGGTTAGACCAATGTTCCGCAATGATGGCGATTTCATCGCACCGCCAACTTCGACCCGCTGGTTCTTCAGATTATCAACAAACGCTTGTCTGGCCGGGTTAATGGATCCATCAGGCAAACAAATGGGGCCGCCTTGACGACCCGCATTTGGGCCAATTGGAATGATGTTACAAATATGCGCATTTGGATCCATCTTGTCGGCCGGCATTTCGCCATTTGCATGCTTGATCATTTGCATTGCGAAAGAAATCGGATAGCCGTAAGGATCTTTGTCGTAGCGACCCAAATCCTGAGCTAAAAGATTGGCACCGGTATTCTGGAAACCCTGATCCGCGAGTATTGGCGGAGCATTTGGCGGACCAAATGAGAGTAATACCATCGGACCGGCAGGGAAGTTACCATCGTTATCCATGGCCGCGTTGGTAAACATGGGGGCAGCGTGGCAGGCCGCGCAGCCGCCTTGGCCGGGACCAAACCCGTTAAAGGCGATACGACCGGCTTCTTCGCCAGCCGACCAAAGACCACTATCGATACAACCCTGCACGTTACCGAAAATTGGTATCGGTGGTGCATTTGGATTAGGATTCGGTCTAGTTCCCGTCTGAGCGAAACACTGCGCGTTATCTGCAATATCGAACCTGGATTGATCCGAGACCAGTGATTTTTGATAGGCATCGAGCGCTAGACCCCAGAACATGGAGAAGTTCATTTCCATTTGGGTATGGCCGTAATCGTAACTTTCCATTTTCTTCAGCTTACCATCTTCAATTTTCCAAAGGCCTTTGCCTTTCCACCAGTCGTCTTCAAACGCAAGCTGAATCAGCTTGTAGTATTTGTACTTGCGTTTCAGGCCTTTCTTCTTAGCACGAAGATCACCATGAGTGGCATACTTCGGGCCGTGAATACCAAAAGTACTGTCGGTCTTGGCAATTCGTTGCATGCGTAATGGACGTGTATAAAGAATCTTACGCGCCACATCGGCGAAGGTGCGACCATCACAAGACATTTCTAAATTATCCAGAATCGGTCCGACTGAGAAAGACGCCAGCGCTGCATTTTCAATTTCGATATGCGTTAAGATCGGATCGTATCCATCCATCTTGATCAATCGCTTGTTCGGATTGTTTTTGATGTCAGTTAATCCATGCACGCCAACGCCGCTGAATATGTTGTTCGCTCGACCATCCCAGGCGAGTGAAAACAGCATACCGGAGTTGGTGGTAATGGCTGTGTTTCGAGGCTCAACTGCACGCTTGGCCAATTTTCTGCCATGCCATTTGCCTTTGCCGTCTTTGTAAAAGATCTCCGTATTTGGCTTACCGCAGATTTCTTTCCCATGAAACGCTCTTTTGAATTCCGCATCAAAGGAACCTGCCGATGAATGTATATCATTGGAGTTAATTCGAACCGGTGCGTTGCGGTCTGTAACCACGTCACCTTCAAATTGACGAAACGGATAGTCTTTTTCAACAAACGTGTAATCCGAACCTGCCGTGCCTCCAGAAGCCGTTTCGGTGCCGTCTGCACACTCCGAACCTTCCGTGCAGCCCATATTTGTATCGGCCCCGCCGCCAGCACGAAATGCGGGATTTAATTGGCCGGTTAGTCTATTGTCCGTTCCTGCACTGTAATGACAGCTTGCACATGACCCGCCGTCGCTGCCCATTTGTTGATCCCAAAAGAAAGCGCGACCGAGAACCAGCAACCAGTCCTTGTCTTTAACAATGCCGTCATATTGAGTTTCATCGAATGGAACAGTAAGAGTTGCAGAAATGACTTGAATCGGTGCAAATGCTATTAGCATAAGCATCGCGCTACCGATTAGAGCAAAGCTTTTGCTCCGAAACGATGTACGCTCCATAGTCCTTCTCCCTTCTAAAAAAGTTTACTGTTAATTTCTCTATCGTCTTGTTTTTCAACGATTACCACCGAGTGTAAACAATTTTAAAATGGAAAAAATGTGACCCAGTTACTTGTTAATAACACCTCGAGTAAAGAAGCTTTTGTGTCGCAAGAAACTACTAAACAGAGACTTACGTCTAAAAAAATGAATTAAAAGAAGATGTGCAAATATTAGTCAATTTATAAAACGCACCAGCCGCCAGTAACTTATATTCATTACAGTCAATGCAGGTTTATTTTATTTTTGTGACGCAGATCACATTCGTACTTTTTTACAAATTAAACTTTCCGTCAACGCAGTGCATTCAAAAAATTAAAGCGATAATTACTTTTCAAATAACCAAAGCAATCATCAGTTTTTGCAAAAGAAAATGAACAAACCGACGTAAACTACTCACCAAACGATATCGTTGCCCCGGACTGATAGGCTTTGTTGCACTTAGCAACCACCTGAATAGATGTTGCGTCGGCTGGAATGTTTATATCCCGCAGATAATAGGTAAACGGCTGTTCGTGGACATGTGGATATTATATCGCGCGCTTCGCAACTTCTGTTTCATCATTACCGATAACGATCCATTGGTTCGCGAAGTGGTCCTGACCCCTATCCAGGTGCTTCTGCATGACCGATAAAGCAAATAATTTATTAATTCTCCAAAAACAATTTTTACGCTGACCCGACCTTTCGAAATTCGATACAAATGTTGTCCTTAATCGCCTATCGCAGATGAATTTTATTAAGTTGTAACCGCATAAACATCAGCGTCACGCGACTGAATTAATTTTCAATTTTTTCCCGGCCTCTTCATTTTATTAAGTTCACCCATAGCCAGTCAGTTAATAAAAACAGTTTAGCCAACGTTTAATTCTCTGATGTAAGTGATACTTTTTGTATGCATCGTTATGAACTAACCTATCGCAAATTACACAATTTTATTCGCGCTAAAGGCTGTTTTATATGCATGGATGATCACGCAACAGCTAGAGGCCCGTTACTAACTGTAAAAAATTACTATCCCGCTATTTTCGCTAACCGTACAAATTTAAGATCCGAAAATGAATAAAATTAAATTACTGGTTTTATGTTTTTTTATATCTTGCTGCTTCATGCCATTCACATTAAGTGCCGACCATAAGCTACTAGCTAAGAAGAACTTATTAAAAGAATCTGAACAAAGGATGAGGAATCCCGAGTCGTCACCAGTTCGAAGAATTGAACGCAATATCAACAAACAAAAACGCGGAAAAAGCAAAAAGATCTATTTTCGAAATATCGACGGGAGTAATAACAATATCGGTAAGCCGGAAATGAATGAAACGGATACCGCACTAACGAGGCTTACTAAATCCGATTACAGTGATGGCATATCGGCAATGGCAGGAACAGACCGGCCCAATCCACGCAGTATCAGCAACCAGGTCGTGGATCAAAACGGATCTTCATACACCTATAAATTAGCCAGTGATTTTTTATGGCAATGGGGACAGTTTCTGGATCATGACATCGATTTAACCGATGGCGCAGACCCTGCAGAAAAAAACCCCATCCCCATTCCCGCCGGCGACCCGATTTTTGATCCAGATAATACTGGCACCGCAGTCATGAGGTTTAACCGCTCCATTTATGACGAAGAAAGCGGAACCGACAGCACCAAACCACGGCAGCAACTCAACGAAATAACCGGCTGGATTGATGCATCCAATGTTTACGGATCAGATTTAGAAAGGGCGAATGCATTACGCACGCTGGATGGAACGGGCCAACTTAAAACCAGCGCAAAAAGATTACTGCCCTTCAATACTGAAGGCCTGAGTAATGCCGGAGGTCCAAGCGAAGAATTATTCCTGGCAGGAGATGTGCGCGCCAATGAACAGGTTGGACTCACCGCCATGCATACCCTCTTTGTACGCGAACATAACCGGCTGGCGCGAAAACTCAAAAAGGAATACCGCCACCTAAATGGTGATGTGATTTATGAGCACGCACGAAGAATCGTGGCAGCACAAATGCAGGTAATCACTTATAAAGAATTTCTTCCTGTGTTACTCGGATCAAATGCATTAGCGCCTTACAAAGGGTATAAACCAGAAGTGGATGCGAGTATTTCCAATGAATTCTCTACCGCAGCTTACCGCCTGGGGCATAGTTTACTGTCGCCACAAATTTTACGACTGAATAAAAAAGGCAAAGAGATTCGTCATGGACACCTCTCTTTACGCAATGCATTTTTTGCGCCCCATCGGCTGGTTGAGGAAGGCAATATTGCTCCAATACTTCGAGGACTGGCGAAACAACCCTGTCAGGATCTGGATATTTTCGTAATTGACGACGTTAGAAACTTTTTGTTTCGAGTATCAGGAGATAATGGCTTTGACCTGGCATCTCTGAACATTCAGCGTGGACGCGATCATGGACTACCAGGATACAACGAAACCCGCAAACTATTAGGCCTGACTCCTGTATCAGGCTTTGCGGATATAAGCTCTGATGAAATCATTCAAACCAAACTTGATCAGGCATACAATCACGTTGATTATATTGATCTTTGGGTAGGCGGCCTTGCCGAAGATAAGTATAAAGACGCGCTCGTAGGAAAACTATTCTTTACAATCTTGAAAGACCAGTTTGAACGCTTGCGAGACGGCGATCGTTTTTGGTACGAAAACTATTTTTACGGAAAGGAACTACGGATAATCGAAAAGACCACGCTAGCCAAGATCATTCGTCGCAATACGGCAGTGGGCAAGGAGATTCAAGATAATGTTTTTCTGATTCGCTCAAAAAAACAGCGAAAACAACAGGAGTAAAAACAAATAAACCGGCTTCCTATGTTCAACGGCCTCAACGTATCTATTTAAATTTCATTCTCCATAAAGAATATAGCCGTGCGAACGATGACCTTTATTGCACTTCGCATAAACTTTAATTGATTCAGCGTCTGCAGGAATCTTTACATCCCGCAGATAACGGGTAAATGGCTGCTCATTGACATGCGGATGGTATAGCGTGCGCTTCGCGACTTCTGTTTCATCATTAACGATAACAATCCATTCGTTCGCGAAATGATCCCAGCCCGTATCCGGGTGCTTCAGCGTGACTGAGAAATCAAATAATTGATTACTTTGCACAATCGCCTCCGCCTTAACAATCTCAGGTGGCTCAGCCGAGGCATGGGCAGCAAATATCATCAGCGCAAGGAGTGTAACGATTCGTCTCATTTTGATTGAAAAATGCGATCCGGATGTTTAAAACACTTGAATTCTAGATAATTTTTACAGGGGTCCTGAACAAAAAAGGTACGTTGCTCACCAATTTCCCCGACAAAACGCGTATAGGGTTTGATATAAAATTTGATTTCCAACTTTTTTAACCGCTCTCTCAGTTGATCCCAGTCGTTCCATTCCAAAATAGCACCAAAATGTCGGGACGGAATGGAATGATCGTCCACCTGGTTTTGACCAAATTGATCGGTTTCGGTTTCATCCAGGTGCGCCGTAATCTGATGGCCGAAAAAATCAAAATCGATCCAGCGTTCACTTTCCCTGCCAACACTACAGCGTAGAATATTGATATAAAAATCGCGGGTCACCGCAATGTCATTGACCGGAAATGCAAGATGAAAACGAGGCAATTGCATCATTTTCTATGTGCGACGTTGTCACGCAAATAGACCGGCAACGCATTGGCCGCATCCACTGTTTCATTATCTAGAAACTTCTGCTTTGCTAGCAAGACAGTAAATTTTGCATGCGGTAATGCTTCGCCATCCATAAGTCCTGGAGAAAGTTTGGTTTTCTGCTGCAGAATCTCTGCATAGGTCTTCCAGCCGGTTCCGAGACCATATGAAATACTTTCCTCGTCCAATTCAATTTCGCCCGGCGCTTTCACATGCTCGCTTCCATATAATGTTGCACATTCGTTGACATCTTTTTTATAGATTGCCCAATAGACCTCGCTCATACGCGCATCGATGGCAGGCAACACGGTTTGAACACGATCGGACTTCGCAAAGGCCTGTTGCGCCAGGTTTGCCAGCGTGGAAATTGGGATAACCGGTAAATCATGTGCCAACGCAATGCCTTGGGTAACGCCTGCCGCAATGCGTACGCCGGTAAATGCACCCGGACCACAGCCAAATGCAATGGCATCCAACTGTGTTAATACCACTTCACATTCACTCAACAGTGATTCACACATAGGCAATATCAATTCATTGTGTCGCTGGGGCGCTACTTCAAACCGCTCAACCACCTCACCATCGCACAGGACAGACGCCGAACAACCCTCGGTTGCGGTTTCAATGCCGAGTATCTTCATTATCCTGAATGTCCTGTAAAAACGAGAGCACGGCCTGCTCATCGTCCACGATCGTCATGGGCGGCAGACTTTTAACAAAAGATTTACCGTATGCCTTGGATTTAACACGTGGATCCATCAGCACTACGACGCCACGATCATGTTCGTCACGAATCAAACGACCGACGCCCTGCTTCAAACTTAAAATGGCCTGCGGTATCTGATAAGAGATAAATGGCTTTTCTCCCGCCTCTTCCAATGCGCGCATTTTCGCCTTTAATACCGGGTCCGCCGGTGATGCAAACGGCAATTTGTCGATAATCACCAGACGTAGCTGTGTACCTTTTACATCCACACCTTCCCAGAAACTCTGTGTTCCTAGCAAGACACTGTTTTTGTTTTCCCTGAAGGTCTTTAGTAGTTCGCGCTTGGCCGCATCACCCTGCACCAGCACATTGAAGGAGTCGCAGCCTTTTAACAGACGCGCAGCTTTACCCAATGCCTTATGACTGGTGAACAAAACAAAAGCGTTACCCTTGCTGGCGCGCAGTAAAGGCAATGCGGTCTCCACCACTTCTTCGGTATATCCTTCCTCATTTGGCAAGGTATTCAAATCGGGCAGATACAATCTTGATTGCTCAGCATAATCGAACGGGCTGTCACACAACACACACTCAGGATCTTCCAAGCCAAGCTGACTGGTAAAGTGATGAAAATTTTGTTTGGCTGCCAGTGTTGCCGAGGTATAGATCCAGGCACACTCGTAGTCACTGGTACTTTTTTGAAAAGGGATCGAGACATCCAACGGCACGCTGCCCAGGCGAAATCGACGTCGCCCGATTTCAACCCACTGTACCGACTTGTTTTTCAGCTGACTGAACTCATCCAGCATACCGTTAATCTCGTTGACGCGTTTATAACATTGCGCCAGGCCCGGACTTTCCCCGGCAATGGCTAGCAGATGCTCCTCCAATACAAACAGGCTTTGTTTCAATTTTTCAAACGCCTTGCCAGCCTTGGCATCTCCCAACACCTCGTTCCATGCCCAACGAGTATCCTCTCTTCGCGTTGCCAGTGCGCTGTAAAATGTTTCAACTGCGTCCAGCACTGCGTAATAGCTCTTGCTTACCGTGGAGATCAAATCACCGAAGTGTGCCGACTCCTTACTGATATCCCCGACCAATTCCTGCAACTGGCGACTACTGATATTCAATCCGAAAAAATTGGGTAATACATCACTGAGTTGATGCGCCTCATCCAGCACAAACACATCGGCGCTCGGCAACAGCTCACCAAAACCTTCTTCCTTCAGCACCAGGTCGGCACATAGCAAATGATGGTTAATCACAACCAGACTGGCTTCCTGTGCACGCTTTCGCGCCTTCAACACATGACATTGTTGAAAGTCCGGACATTCCGCGCCCAGGCAGTTATCCCGAGTGGAAGTGATATGAGACCATATCGCAGACTGTTCGGACACCTCGTTCACTTCAGCGATGTCACCCGTATTGGTTACCCGCGACCACTCGCCAATCTCTATATACGCTTCACTGAGATCGGAGTGATCAGACAACTCCTGCTCAAAATGTTTAAACCGATAGTGACATAAATAGTTGGCGCGACCTTTCAGTATTGCCGCATGCACAGGCAATGAAATGGCCTGTTGTAAAACCGGCAAGTCCGTATAAAAAAGCTGGTCCTGTAAATGTCGCGTGCCTGTAGAAATAATGACCTTCATTCCGGAAAGGATGGCCGGAACCAGATACGCAAATGTCTTGCCGACGCCGGTGCCCGCCTCAACCACCAGCGTTGTACCATCCTGAATGGCACGTTCTACCGCTTCCGCCATCTTCAGCTGTTGCGGTCGAAACTTAAAATCCGGAATTTGGCTGGCAAGCTCGCCTTGCCTGGACAAATATTTTTCAACTGACAACGCCAATGTTTTGTAACCGCTCCTATTTCAATAACACAACCGCCATGGCGGCAATGCCTTCTCCACGCCCGGTAAATCCAAGTCCTTCAGTGGTAGTAGCCTTGACGTTTACCATGCTGGAATCAATCTGCAGATCCCTGGCAATATTAAGCCGCATTTCCTGAATATAGTCGCGAATTCTGGGACGCTGCAACACCACGGTGGCATCCAGATTCTCGATGCCAAATCCGGCAGTTTCTATTTTCCGGGCAATCGCACGCAAGAACTCACGAGAATCACGGTTCGCATTCGCTGCGTTATCATCAGGAAAGTGTGCGCCAATATCTTCCAGGCCGGCAGCACCCAGCAATGCATCACAAATCGCATGCAATAGCACATCACCGTCGGAATGTGCATCAATACCATGGGTATGCGGGATTGAAACCCCACCGAGAATGACCTGATCACCCTGCGTAAAACGATGTACATCGAAACCTTGGCCTATTCTCATCGGAAACTAATCCTGTTGTATCGACTGAACAAACATCTGCACAATAGGAATATCTTCTGTCGTAGTGACTTTTATATTCCGGGCGTCCCCTTCAATGACTCGTGGCTGAAAGCCGTACATCTCAACTGCGCTGGCTTCATCCGTAACTTCATTCTGCCTTTCTGTGGCTTGTTTAAGTGCATCCAGCAATAAACCAAAGCGAAACATTTGCGGCGTTAATGCACGCCAGAGGTTTTCCCGACTGACTGTAGTTTCTATGCTGCCGTCATGCACTCTTTTAATGGTATCCATTAAAGGCTTCCCGAGAATGCCGCCAACGGCATCGTTAGTACAGGTGTCGATTAACAAACGCAAATCCGCGGGAGTCAGGCAAGGGCGCGCGGCATCATGAACCAGAACAAAATCTCCCTTCCCCGCATATTCCTGCAAATGGTACAGGGCATTCAACACCGAATGCGCGCGGGTCTTTCCGCCAGGCACGACCCACAGCTCCTTGCTTTTACAATTAATAGTGAGATCGGCAAACCAGCGATCTTTTTCGTGCAAGGCGATGGCAACACCGGCGATACTTTCGCAGTCTATAAAGGGTGACAGCGCATGTTCCAGGATGGTTTTCCCTTCAATGCGCAGGTATTGCTTGGGAACCGGAGATCCGCTAACGCGGGCACCCACGCCGGCCGCAGGTATTATTGCCCAGCACACGGGCACCATCGTTAATCCTTGTCTGGAGTTGCAGGTTGTTCGATCACCTGAAAAAAAGTTTCACCCTGGCGAATCATTCCCAACTCCATGCGAGCACGTTCTTCTATGGCATCGTAACCGGATTTAAGATCTTCGACTTCAGCAGCGAGCACTTCGTTGCGCTCATAAAGAACCTGATTGGTTTCCTGTTGCTGCTCGATACTTTCGCCGAGATGGAAAACCTTGCGTATACCATCTTTATCGATCCAGAGCTGATACTGCAAAAACACAAAGGCAGACAACAGAAAAATTACAAAAATCCTCATAAGCCGTTATTCAACCTTGGCGTTATTCTGATGAATGTTTGCAACTTCAGCATGCAATTTCGATCGACATCTGAAGAAACGAGCCTCACTGATTATATGCCTTTATTCCCGGATACACAGCTTCGGCACCCAGCTCTTCCTCGATACGAATAAGCTGATTGTATTTAGCAACGCGATCCGAGCGGGACAATGAACCCGTCTTAATCTGCCCGGCGCCGGTAGCAACTGCGAGATCGGCGATTGTTACGTCTTCAGTCTCTCCCGAGCGATGTGAAATGACTGCAGTGTAATTTGCATTCTGCGCCATTTTTATTGCCGCCAGCGTCTCGGTCAGTGTTCCAATCTGATTAAATTTGATGAGTATGGAATTGGCCACACCCTGCTCGATACCTTTGGCAAGAATTTCAGTATTGGTAACAAACAGGTCATCTCCCACCAGTTGAACCTTGCTTCCCAGTTTCGCGGTCAGCTGTGCCCAACCATCCCAGTCGTCTTCGGCCACACCATCCTCAATGGTAATGATCGGATACTTATCCACTAATGCCGCCAGATAATCCACAAACTGCTCAGAACCAAAGGTCTTTCCCTCGGACTCCAGATGATATTGGCCATCGCGATAGAATTCGGAACTGGCACAATCCAGTCCAATACTGACCTGGTCCTGCGCCTTGTAGCCAGCCTTATCGATTGCCTGCAAAATAATTTCAATGGCTTTTTCATTTGCGGGCAAGCTCGGCGCAAAGCCGCCTTCATCTCCAACTGCCGTGTTCAGTCCTTCTTTTTTCAACAGCGATTTCAGCGCATGGAAAACTTCACATCCACAGCGTACGGCTTCACTCAATGAGGCCACCCCGTGTGGCACGATCATAAATTCCTGTAAATCGGCTCCATTGTGCGCATGGGCACCGCCATTGATGATATTCATCATCGGAACCGGCAAACAAAGACTGGAACCGTTTTGCAAATAACGGTACAGAGGCTTCTGCTGTTCGGCAGCACTCGCCTTTGCGACCGCGAGCGATACGGCCAAAATGGCATTGGCCCCGAGGTTGGCTTTATTGGGCGTTCCATCCAGATCCAGCATGGCCTGGTCGATCTCTTCCTGCCGGGAGGCTTCCATGCCCTGAAGCCTGGTTTGAATTTGAGTATTGGCGTTCTTCACCGCGTTGGCAACGCCCTTGCCCAGAAAGCGCGTCGGATCGTCGTCACGTAATTCCAATGCTTCCAAGGCACCGGTTGAAGCGCCTGATGGTGCAGCCGCACGTCCAAATGCACCCGAGGCGAGAACGACATCGGCTTCTACTGTGGGATTTCCGCGTGAATCAATGATTTCACGAGCCTTGATTGATTTTATTTCTGACATGAATATTTCGATCCTTGTTAAAATAGTTGAGTCACTTGCCAAATTTGGCAAGTGCCACTCCAGGTATTATTTCCTTTTGAGTTTATAACGAAGTCTGTTCCAAATAGGGAACCGATTTTACAAGTTTATCCAGCTCACACAACGTGGCCAGAAGTTCGGACACGTTCTGCAGCGGCCAGGAATTGGGGCCATCGCTTTTCGCTTTTGCCGGATCCGGGTGCGTCTCCATAAACAGACCGGAAATCCCTGCGGCAACGGCCGCACGCGCAAGAACGGGGACGAACTCGCGCTGACCTCCGGAGCGGTCACCCTCACCGCCGGGCAATTGTACCGAATGTGTCGCGTCAAAAACTACTGGACAACCGGTCTCGCGCATGATTGCGAGGGAGCGCATATCAGTTACCAGGTTGCCATAGCCAAATGACACACCCCGCTCACAGACCATAATTTGGTCGTTTCCAGCGGCTCGCGCCTTGGCCACTACATTTTTCATATCCCAAGGCGATAAAAACTGGCCTTTCTTAAGGTTAAGAGGCCGTCCGGTTGCGGCCACACGCTGAATAAAATTGGTCTGTCTGCACAGAAATGCCGGCGTCTGTAATACATCGACTACGGCCGCAACTTCAGATAATGGCGTGTCTTCGTGTACATCGGTGAGGACCGGAACTTCGAATTCTTCTTTAACAGATTGCAGAATCTGTAATCCCTTTTCGACACCCAGGCCACGAAAACTCGTTTCAGAAGTACGGTTGGCTTTATCAAACGAAGATTTATAGATAAAGGGTATCTGGTGTTCAGCAGCAATTTCTTTCAGTCGACCAGCCGTTTCACGTGCCAGTTCGGCGCTTTCGATTACACAGGGTCCCGCAATCAGAAACAGGGGCTGACGCGCCCCAACTTCAAATCCACATAGATTCATACAGACTCGGGTGTCTTGCTATGATCGTCGATCGATTCGGAACGGATTTCCGCTGCATCTTCCTGCGTGCCGCTGGCGGGATAATGTTTTTCTCTCGCGGCCTGCACAAATCCGCTGAAGAGCGGATGTCCATCTCGAGGAGTAGACGTAAATTCCGGGTGAAACTGGCATCCAATAAACCAGGGATGGTCAGAAATTTCGACAACCTCTACCAGACGATCATCAATCGACTTGCCGGTAAACGTTAACCCGGCATTACTCAAAGTTGCCATAAAAGTATTGTTAAATTCGTAGCGATGACGATGCCGCTCGCAAATAATATCTTCGCCATACATCGTGCGTACCAGGGAATCATCCGACAATTTACACTGCTGCGCCCCCAGGCGCATGGTGCCGCCCATATCTGAACTGGCGTCACGTTTTTCCACACCGCCGTCACGATCCTGCCACTCGGTGATCAATGCAATCACCGGATTGGGTGTATCCTGGGCAAACTCGGTACTGTGTGCTTCCGGAAGTCCCGCGACATGGCGCGCAAAATCAATCACGGCAACTTGCATGCCCAAACAGATGCCAAGATACGGAATAAAGTGTTCACGCGCATATTGTGCGGCCATAATCTTGCCTTCAATACCGCGCTGACCAAATCCGCCAGGCACCAGAATAGCATCGGCATCCGCGAGTACACCAACGCCATTAACTTCAATACTTTCAGAATCAATATACTGAATATTGACCCGAGTGCGGGTTTGCACACCGGCATGTATCAATGCTTCATTCAGCGATTTGTAAGATTCGGTAAGCTCTACATATTTGCCCACCATGAAAATATTGACTTCCACCTCGGGGAATTCAATTGCATGTACGACTTCTTTCCAATCACTTAAGTCCGCCGGAGGCAAATCAAGCTGAAATTTATCAACGACAATGTTATCCAGGCCTTGCGAATGCAACCACAATGGAATTTTGTAGATACTGCTGACATCAACCGAGGCAATAACGGCCTTTTCTTCTACATTCGTGAACAGAGCAATCTTTTTGCGTTCATTATCCGGTATCGGCCGATCACTGCGACATAACAGAATATCCGGCTGAATACCGATGGATCGAAGTTCCTTGACTGAGTGCTGGGTCGGTTTGGTCTTTACCTCACCTGAAGCCTTGATATAGGGAACCAGGGTTAAATGAATATAGATCGTGTGGCTACGTCCCAGCTCCACGCCCATTTGGCGAATCGCTTCCAGAAATGGCAATGATTCGATGTCACCCACCGTGCCACCGATTTCAACCAGTGCAACGTCGGCTCCCTTGGAACCTTTACGCACACATTTTTTAATTTCATCGGTTATATGTGGAATAACCTGGACGGTACCACCGAGGTAATCTCCACGGCGCTCATTTCGAATCACATTTTCGTAAATTTGTCCGGTCGTATAATTATTACTGCGGGAAGAACGTATACGCACAAAACGCTCGTAATGCCCCAGATCCAGATCGGTCTCGGCACCATCGTCCGTAACGTAGACCTCACCATGCTGAAAAGGACTCATCGTACCCGGATCAACATTGATGTACGGATCCAGTTTGATCAGGGAGACAGACAAGCCGCGCGCTTCGAGAATGGCGCCTAAAGAAGCACTGGCGATGCCCTTACCCAAGGAAGAGACCACCCCGCCCGTTATGAAGATGTACCGCGTCATCGTAAAATTCCTAAGTGCAGGATGGGGTATTAGATTACCAAACCCGATTGCCAGTCACAATCAGTATCCTTCACCTAACCAGTACCCCCAGACATAAATTAACTCGTCCTCATGAAAAAGCAATGGCACACGATTGCGCAACCAGGGTGCCACCCCGGCTTCCTGAAATAGCGTCTTCAGCTCCTTTTGACATCCTCGCCCGCGGGGTCGCATGACTTCTCCACCTTCTCTAAAACGTACCTGCAAGTGCTTAATATTACGTAACACTATGCCGGATTCTTGTAACGCTTCCGGAGTTAAGGTCAATTGAAGGGAAGGCAGTTCCAGCGGCTGAATCAGATTCCAGTCAACCCGCATGGTCACATCGTGTGCGCCCAACTGCTCGTTCACATACAGCTCGCCTCGATATTTTCTTATCTCAACGTTCTGCCAACTGACACAGGGCTCACGGTCATCCGCACTGAACACCACATCATTTACAATTCGCTGCATAATTTTTGCACTGGGCACGGGAAATCCCTGTTGACGAATCCACCAGCGCAAGGCATTGCGCAATCGCGCTTCACTTAATCCGGTCAATTTTACGCACGCAAGCGGCTGGTCCCGGCCAACATGAGCCTCTGGCAAATCCTGACTGGCTACTTCATTCAATATTTCTGAGTGTTCACTTTGCCATTGTGCACTGCGCGCGATGGTTTCGTGAAGACCTGTCCAGCGTTCATGCATTAGCGGCATCAGCTTATGGCGCAAAAAATTACGATCATGTTGAAGAGAATCATTGGAAGGATCATCCAGCCAGGAAAGAGTATGCTGCACCGCATAGCGCTGGATTTCGTTTCGCCTTACATTCAGAAACGGACGAATCAACAATCCATCACCAAGCGCACGCTGGCTGGCACAACCTGCAAGCCCGTGTGCTCCGGAACCCCTGAGAAGCTGTAGCAGCACGGTTTCGATTTGATCGTCTGCGTGATGCGCGGTCAGCAAGACATCATTCGCACCCAACCTCTCCTGCCACGCCAGGTAGCGTGCTTTTCGAGCCGCACCTTCAAGGCCCAACTCCATAAATGGCTGCGCATCGACGCGCACTACGTCCAGCTCGATACCCCAACTCTCGCATTGGCGAATACACTCCTGCGACCACTGCAGGGAATCCTGGTGTAACTGGTGATCAATATGAATTGCACGTAAATGATGACCACTTGAACCTGCCGTCTGGTTCGCGGCATGCAGCAAAACAGTTGAATCCAGACCACCACTATAGGCAATCCAAATGGTCTTGCTTGCATCAATCCGGGAAAAAACGGCGCGCAGATTTTCGACAACGACAGACTCAGCTGCCATTTAAATTATTCCTTGAATACACCGTAGCTGGTAAGACGCTGATAACGCATATCCAGCATTTCACTGACTTCAAGCTTCGTGAGGCGGGATAGATTTTCACTCAGAGATTGACGCAGGTTTTCACAGATACTATCAAGATCACGGTGCGCGCCACTTAATGGCTCTTGAATGATTTCATCGATCAATCCCAATTCCTGCAATCGATCGGAAGTTATTCCCAGCGCAACTGCGGCATCTTCCGCTTTATCCGCATTTTTCCAGAGAATGGATGCACAGCCTTCGGGTGAAATTACCGAGTAGGTGCTGTAACTCAACATGGCTAGATGATCGCCCACGCCAATTGCCAATGCGCCGCCGGATCCACCTTCACCGATGACTGTGCAAATAATGGGTGTCTTCATTTTCGCCATGCAATACAGATTCCTGGCAATGGCCTGGCTCTGGCCACGTTCCTCCGCACCCACACCAGGATAGGCACCTGGCGTATCGATGAAGGTCAAAATAGGTATCTGAAACTTCTCAGCCATTTCCATGATGCGCAGGGCCTTGCGGTAACCTTCCGGTCGTGGCATTCCAAAATTTCGACGCAGATTCTCTTTGGTATTACGACCTTTTTGATGTCCGATGACTGCGACAGGGCGCCCTTCAAATTGTGCAATACCACATACAATTGCGGCATCATCAGAATACGCGCGGTCACCATGAAGTTCTTCAAAATTGGTGAACAGTTTCCCAATGTAGTCCAGGGTATAAGGTCGACGTGGGTGACGTGCAATTTGCGCCACCTGCCAGGGACCCAGATTGCTGAATATCGATTCCGTGAGCGACTGACACTTGGCTTGCAACTTGGAAATTTCCTCTCCCAGCTGCATTTCATTATCAGACTCAACTCGACGCAATTCTTCAATCTTTGCTTCTAGCTCGACAATGGGTTGTTCAAAATCTAGATAATCGGAAACCATAGGCCTGTAAAAAATTTTTATTGATTATAGACAACCCAAAGAAGAAATTCAGAAATAGAAGAACTAATAGACAACTCGCGCTTCAAGCACACCCTTCAGCTTGCCCAATCGCCGTAACAGCTCCTTGTCAGGGATAACGCTCCATTGCTCCCCGACCTTGAGTTCTCCTTCCTCGCCTTGAGTTCTGTAACGGATCTGAACTTTACATTTACCACCGAGATAAGGCTTATATGTATTGATCAATTCATTGGCCAGATTCGCTTTCTGCTTTTCGTTCTGTTCTGAACCGTCGATACTGACAAAAAGTAACCTGCCATTCTCAATTCTCTCTTCATCCAGTCCGACAATTTTTTTGGCGCGCACGCGCGGTTTTCCATTATATTCATCGATGCTGATCGCACCTTCAATGATTAGGATTCGATCTTTCACCAGTAAATTTTTATACGCGCTATACGCATCCGCAAACACGGCGACATCAATGCGCGCCGTATTATCGTCAAGCGTCAGGAAAGCGATCCGCCCTGATGGGCTGTTGCGCAGCCGCATATGCATCAGCAATCCTGCAACCTTGATCAAATTGGCATCCCTGTTTCGAAAATTATTGCCGGTATCCTTAATCGGCTGCAAGAGCCGATCTCGCAGATTTTTACCGACAATACTTACCAACTCATCACGGTATTGATCCACAGGATGGCCCGTCAGATACAATCCCAGAGTTTCACGTTCTCCGGCGAGACGTGTATCGACATCCCATTCCTCTTTTTCCTCAATGCCACCTTCGCGGGCAATCGTGTGGCCCCCACCAAACATATCGTTCTGACCGGTGTCATCATTGCGCTGATGTTGTTCAGCCAGGCGCAGTGCTCTTGGTAAATAGTGCATTAATGTCGCGCGGGTATGATTAAACTGATCCAGTGCTCCGGCACGTAAAATCGCTTCCAGACACCTGCGATTAAACTTCTGCAAATCGAGGCGCATGCAAAGATCGTTCAGCGATTTAAACTCGCCCTGTGATTCACGCTCCAGCACCAAATGTTCAATCGCTGCCTCACCCACCCCTTTGATCGCACCCAAACCATACATAATGTTTTGTTCTTGTGTGACTGTGAACTGATAGCTGGAATTATTGATATCCGGCGCAATGACCTGCAGTCCCATTGAACGACACTCATCAATCAGGTTTACTACCTTGTCTGTGTTGTCCATGTCCGCAGACAATACGGCAGCCATAAATTCAGCCGGATAATGCGATTTAAGCCATGCTGTCTGATAAGCCAGTAACGCATAAGCCACCGAGTGCGACTTGTTAAAGCCATAACCGGCAAACTTTTCCATTAAATCAAAAATGTAGTTTGCCTTATTACTTTCCACACCACGTTCAGTGGCCCCTTTAACGAACACGGCGCGCTGCTTGGCCATTTCTTCGGGTTTCTTTTTACCCATTGCGCGTCGCAATAAATCGGCACCACCCAGCGTATAACCGGCAAGCACCTGAGCTATTTGCATCACCTGTTCCTGATACAGTATGACGCCATAGGTTTGCTGCAATATAGGTTCCAGCTCAGGGTGTGGATACTCAACCTGCGCACCATGTTTGCGGTCGATGAAATCATCGACCATTCCTGACTGCAATGGCCCAGGGCGATACAATGCCACCATCGCAACCACATCATCAAATTTATCCGGTTTCAGGCGACCGAGAATTTCTTTAATTCCAGCCGATTCCAGCTGAAAAACTGCTGTTGTCTGTTGATTCTGCAGCAACTGATAAGCCAACTCATCATCCATTGGCAATTCAGCAAGCACCACAGGTTCCTTATTTTCCTGCGCTCGTCGCGTGTTAATAGTCTTCAACGCGTTATCGATAATGGTTAAGGTTCGCAGACCCAGGAAGTCAAACTTCACCAGCCCGATGGCTTCAACATCATCTTTATCCAGTTGGGTTACAACATTAACGCCACCCGCTTCACAATATAATGGAGTGAAATCAGTAAGCCTTGAAGGCGCAATCACAACACCGCCTGCATGCTTACCTGCGTTTCGCGCCAAGCCTTCAAGTTGCATGGCCATGTCGATAAGTACACGCACTTCTTCTTCGTCTTCATAAAGACTCTTGAAATCCTTTTCGTGATCGAGCGCCTTTTGCAGCGTCATACCAATTTCAAATGGCACCATCTTTGCGATTCGATCTACGAAACCATATGGATGACCAAGCACTCTCCCCACATCACGCACAACCGCCTTGGCCGCCATACTTCCATAGGTAATAATCTGGCTGACTTTTTCTCTTCCGTACCGCTTGGCGACATAGTCAATAACGCGGTCTCGACCGGCCATACAGAAATCAATATCAAAGTCAGGCATTGACACACGTTCCGGATTCAAAAATCTTTCAAATAGAAGATCGTACTGCAGAGGATCAATGTCGGTAATTCCCAGAACGTATGCAACAAGGGAACCGGCACCCGAACCGCGGCCCGGCCCGACGGGAACATCATTTTGTCTCGCCCACTGGGTGAAATCTGCGACGATCAGAAAATATCCCGAATAACCCATGCGCTCGATAACATCGAGTTCAGTGTCCAGCCGCTGCTGATAGTGCTCGGGGGTAATTGAATCCTGATCGGTTGCAGTTCGTTGCAGCCTTTGCTGCAGACCCACCAGTGCCTGCTGCCGCAAATACTCGTCGGGTGTAAGTTCCTCCGGAATCGGAAATTCGGGCAATACGTTTCTACCGAATTCGAGCGTGACATTACATCGCTTGGCTATTTCCAGTGTATTAACAATTGCAGAGGGGGCATCCGCAAATAATTCCACCATTTCTTCTGCTGAACGCATATATTGCTGTTCACTATAGTTCTGAGGTCTGCGCGCGTCGGATAGCACACGTCCCTGGTTAATGCATACACGAACTTCGTGCGCTTCAAACTCTTCTGAATTCAGGAATCGAACGTCGTTGGTGGCGACTACCGGAACTTGGTGCGTGCTGGCAAGAGCCATGGCACGCGAATTATAAAATTCTTCGCCCTCACGACCGGTTCGCTGCAACTCAATATAAAAACGATCCCCGAACACCTGCAGCCAGTTATCTAGACATTCCTCAATTCTTGGACCAGCGTCATTTTGAATCAATCGGCCAAGGTCACCGCTACGACCGCCAGACAAAATCAGCAACCCTTCATTGAGTTCGTCAATCCACGCACGATTCACGGTTGGCTGCCCACCCCCCTGACCATCAATATAGGCGCGCGTTAGAATCTCGGTTAAATTTCTGTAACCGGTATTGTCCTGACACAGCATTGCAATACGAAATTTGTCTTGCTGACGCTCATCACTAACGAGCAAATCCGCACCAATAATCGGCTTTACCCCTTTCGCAATAGCGGCACGATAAAATTTGACCAGCGCAAACATGTTGGAAAAGTCGGTTAATGCCAGTGCCGGCATTTTCAGCTCGGCAGCTTTTTGCATCAGCGCTGGAATCCTGACTAAACCATCAACGATTGAATACTCGCTATGGAGTCGCAAATGAATAAACGATTGATCCATGTTTCCTATTGACCCAGCTGGTTAGACTGTGCGACTTCACGCACTGGCTTAAACGATCTGCGAT
>CAJIBE010000001.1_pt1 | contig 25047 bp, 25 predicted proteins | sample 9199301 | NCBI WGS metagenome assembly CAJIBE01 (sample SAMEA7708291, study PRJEB35096) | sediment metagenome | biome: marine neritic benthic zone biome [ENVO:01000025]; feature: sediment [ENVO:00002007]; material: shallow marine sediment [ENVO:03000034] sea grass bed [ENVO_01000059] ... | reverse complement strand
TATGTCGGAATACGAAACTGTCGGAGGTGGTTCGGTTTCCTCGCTTTTTGTTACTGACTTGAACACTGTAGATCAGTTTGCCGGGGAGACGGTTAGTAAGGTCATTGTTTCGGCGTTAACGATCGTAGGAGTTGCCATTATCCTCTTATGGTTACATTGGCAGTTGGCACTGTTTATTTTGCTAATGAATCCAATAGTGATTTATCTCACTATGATTATGGGGAAGCGGGTAAAAACCTTAAAGAAAAATGAAAACCGCGCGTTTGAAGTTTTTCAGCAGGCTCTTACCGAAACGCTGGACGGTATTCAGCAGATTCGGGCCAGTAATCGGGAGGGGTTTTACCTTTCACGTGTTGACCGGCTTGCATCCAATGTACGCAATCATTCTCTTGCATTTTCCTGGAAAAGTGATGCTGCCAACCGCTTCTCCTTTGTAATATTCCTTGTTGGATTTGATATATTTCGCGCTGTCGGCATGTTGATGGTGCTTTTAGCCGGCTTGTCAATTGGGGAAATGATCGCAGTATTTGGTTATCTGTGGTTCATGATGGGGCCTGTACAGGATATTTTAAATATTCAGTATTCTTATTTCAGTGCCAAGGCGGCGCTGGGCCGAGTTAACAAGCTTATGTATTTGCCAAATGAGCCCTTATATCCTCATGAACAAGATCCATTTGCTGGCAAACGAGGAGTGCGGGTAGAGCTGGATGATGTGAAGTTTGCGTATGGTGATGGTCCGTATGTGCTTGAGGGAGTAAATCTGTCTATTGCCGCGGGAGAGAAGGTTGCGCTGGTAGGGGCCAGTGGCGGTGGTAAGTCTACCCTTGTTCAGGTCCTGTTGGGCCTGTATCCACCGCTATTTGGAGACATCAAGTTTGATGGGGTGTCTGTTACACAAATCGGAATGGATGTTGTGCGAGAGCATGTCGCTTGTGTATTACAGCATCCGGCATTGTTTAATGACAGTTTGCGTATGAACCTTACTTTAGGTCGTGAAGTCGATGATGCGCGGCTCTGGGAAGTGCTGGAAGTAGCACAAATTCGGGATGTGGTTGAAAAAATGCCTCGTGGTCTGGATAGCTTGATTGGCCTGAATGGTATTCGATTATCAGGCGGGCAGCGTCAGCGTATTGCGATTGCGCGCATGGCGTTAACGAATCCAAGTGTGGTGATTCTGGATGAAGCGACTTCAGCGCTGGACGCAGATACGGAAGCTCGTGTACATCAGGCATTGTCAGAGTTTCTGGTCGACCGCACTACAATTATCATTGCTCATCGGTTAAGTGCCGTAAAACAGGCCGATCATGTTTATGTTTTTGAGGATGGAAAGATTACTGAGCAAGGTCGCCATGACGAGTTAATGGAGTCCAACGGGCTGTATGCAAAGTTATATGGACATCAGCAAACTGCGTGAGTTACTGCAGTTTGACAAGTGTTCAACATTAAGTAGAGTTACACTTGTTTAGCGCGACTCATTCACCTAGAAAATTATCCTAATGCATTCAGGACAACCAGCAATACTGACAGATATTACCCAGCGGTCTCGTTATCTTACCTTCACGATAAAGGAACTGAGTGGGCTTAAATCGGCACTGTCTGCTTTGAGTCACATGGCAGACGGAAATAGAATTGTGTTGGGTTTGGGGGCCAATGTAATTGCTGCTCTGCATAAAGAAGTGCCAGGCTTGCATCCATTTCCAGAGTTCTCAAGTAAAACGATTAACATTCCCTCGTCTCCGGGCGATTTATGGTGTTGGTTGCGAGGAGATGATCGGGGCGAATTGCTGCATCGGGGTCGTGCGTTGGAAGTAATTGCGGCGCCTGCATTTGAATTGCATAGTGTCGTCGATGGATTCAAATATGGCTCGGGTCTAGATCTTACAGGCTATGAAGATGGTACAGAAAATCCTCAGGATGAAGCTGCGATTAACGCAGCACTACTTTTGCATGAAGGGTCTGGAATGAATGGATCCAGTTTTGTTGCAGTACAGCAATGGCTGCATGACCTGAATTATTTTGAATCATTAATGCAAGTCGACCAGGACCAGATTATTGGTCGATCCAAGAAAGACAATCATGAAATAAGCTCGGCTCCGAAATCCGCGCATGTGAAACGTGTAGAGCAGGAAGGATTTTCTCCTGAAGCGTTTGTGGTGCGTCGATCGATGCCCTGGATTGAGAATCAGCAAGCAGGATTAATGTTTGTTGCGTTCGCTAATTCCTTTGATCCGTTTGAAGTGATGTTGAACCGCATGATTGGAAACGATGATGGAATTACTGATGCGTTGTTTACTTTTTCAAAACCCCTCTCTGGCAACTATTACTGGTGTCCCCCCATGGGTCGCGACGGACTCGATCTATCCCGACTGATCTAGTCTTTGTAAATCGCGCACACAATTAAATGACTCCTGAAATTCGATGCAGGATCATAGTAATGAAAATACCTGCTCAGCTCTATCGAGGGTTACATTCAGTTCATCAATAGAGTGTGCCGCCGAAACAAATCCCGCTTCATATGCAGACGGTGCAAAATAAATCCCGCTATCCAGCATACCCAGAAAAAATTGGTTAAATCGATCTAGATCGCACATGGTTACTTGTTCAAAGGAGCGGACTTTATGCGCTTCGGTGAAGAAAAACCCGAACATTCCTCCTGCGTAATTAACGCTGAGCGGGATACCCTGTTGGTCTGCGCGGGCACGTAATCCTTCTGCCAGTTGCCTGGTTTTCTCGCTCAGTTCCTCATAGAATCCTTTTGCGCACAATAGGTCCAGGGTCACAATGCCTGCAGTCATCGCAATCGGATTGCCGGAAAGCGTTCCGGCCTGGTAAACAGGGCCTTCAGGTGCAAGATAATCCATGATCATTTCGCTGCCACCAAATGCACCTACCGGCATGCCGCCACCAATTATTTTACCTAGTGTTGTTAAATCGGGTTTAACGTCGAACAGTTCCTGTGCGCCACCACGTGCAACGCGAAACCCGGTCATTACTTCATCAAATATGAGGAGGCAGTCATAAGCCTGTGTTATTGCCCGCAGTCCTGGCAAAAATCCTTCCACTGGTAACACGCAATTCATGTTTCCAGCAACAGGCTCCACGATAATGCAGGCGATTTCGTCACCGTGTTTCTCGAATAAAGCGGTTACTGCATCAAGATCATTGAATGGCAGGGTAATGGTGAGCTCAGCCAGTTCGGCGGGGACGCCGGGTGAACTGGGTGTGCCAAAGGTAAGTGCGCCAGATCCCGCTTTCACCAGCAATGAATCAGCGTGGCCGTGATAACAGCCTTCAAACTTTATGATTTTTGAGCGGCCGGTGTAGCCCCTCGCTAATCGTATCGCACTCATGGTGGCTTCTGTGCCTGAGCTAACCATGCGAACCTGTTCAACGGAAGGTACGAGTTCGCATACGCGTTTGGCCATTTCAGTTTCCAGAGTGGTCGGTGCGCCAAAGCTCAATCCGGCAACAGCGGCATCCTGTACCGCTTTAATAACTGTTGGGTGCGCGTGTCCAAGAACCATCGGTCCCCAGGAGCCAACATAATCAATGTATTCTTTATCGTTGGTATCATAAATATAAGCGCCAGATGCCCGATTGATAAATACTGGGTTGCCACCCACGGCCTTAAATGCACGTACAGGTGAGTTGACGCCACCCGGAATATATTGTTGCGCCTCTTCAAAATATGATTGCATGGTTTCCATATGCGAGAATTTTTCAGGTTTTTATTTTTAGAGTGGTTATAAGCTTTGTGACCAGCTTAATCTTCTGCTGGTTTCATATTATAGCCTGTCGTGCGATCGTAGTTGCAGCAACTTGTGGGTTTTCAGCATTAAATACTGCATGACTAACAGCAATTATCGCAGCACCCGCCTTGGCTACTGGTGCGATATTACAGTGATTAATTCCTCCGATCGCACACACTGGAACCGATAGAATTTTTTCTGCTTTACGGATTACCGCTAACGAGCAGCGCGTGGCCTGCTGTTTTGTAAGCGATGGATATACGCTTCCAAAGGCGACATAATCTGCGCCCAGCTTCTGTGACTGTATGGCAGTAAACAGGTTCTTATAGCAGGATACTCCAATCATGAAATGATTTCCCAGTGTTTGTCGCGCCGTTCGAATGTGCTGGTCCTGTTTTCCCAAATGCACGCCGTCGGCACGAATTCGTTTTGCCAGTAAAACTCGATCGTTGATGATAAGAGGAACGTTATAGGATTTACATACTTCCTGGACTAAGGATGCGTGTGGGTGTAATTGGTCATCGGAGAGGTGCTTGTCTCGCAACTGAATGATGGTTGCCCCACCACGAATTGCTTGCTCCACCCGATCAGGCCATTCTGAATGACTGAATCTTTGACTATTGGTCAGGACGTATAATTCTGGAAGCATTGATGAATTATTCCTGAAATTTTATTTCCATTCGGTTTGGTATCCATTGCCCAGTACCGAGTGGTTCGGCTGCTTGCAAAAACTGCCAGGTAAGTTGCTGTCCTGAATATACTGCATCTGCGATATCCATTTCATGTGCCAGGTTGCAGGCAATGGCGCTGCTAAGTGTGCAGCCACTTCCATGATAGTGATTGGGTAGTCTTTCCCAGCGGTATTCTTTCACTAAACCATCCACGGTATACAGCGAATTCAGCACCTCTGGGGCCGATTCATCTGTACCCGTTAGTAATACGTACTTTGGACCTTGTTTGCAAAGATTTTGTGCGCGTAGGCAGTTTGAATTACCCACCGTACTTAACTTCTCCAGTTCAGCCAAATTGGGAGTAATCACATTGACCAGAGGTAACAGGTATTCCCTGATTGCATTAATTGTGTCTGAATCAGAAAATTGATTGCCGTTACTTGGCGCAAATACCGGGTCCAGTACAACAGGTATTTCCGGGATTTGTGCAACAATGCCTGCAATGGTGATTGCAATGTTCACGTTTGGAATGACGCCGATTTTGCAACATGCGATACGCATGTCATTTAGCAATACTTCAGCTTGCTTTCTCATGAGCTGCTCATCTACGATGCTTAATTCGATTGCAGCTACAGAATTTTGTACAGTCAGGCAAGTCGCAATGGGTAACGCATGTCCGCCGCAGCTTGCAATTGTTTCAATGTCTGCCTGCAGTCCTGCTCCGCCAGAAGGATCCAGGCCTCCAAAGCAAAGTACAAGAGGGCGTCTATTTTCCACTTGCATAAGTACCTAAGGTCGATATGATTCACCCATGTTATCACGGTAAACCAGGCGGAATACCATCATTCAATAAGGAGAAATAGTTTTAGTGTACAAGCAATATATGTGTGTAATCTGTGGTTGGATTTACGATGAGGAAAAGGGTGCTCCTGAGGATGGGATACCGCCGGGTACGAGCTGGGAAGATGTTCCATGGAACTGGCAATGTCCTGACTGCGGAGCTATTAAAGATGATTTTGAGCTGGTCGAAGTGACATAGACAAACAAAAAATTATTTCGTAGATATTATGTATTTAACTTAAAGGATATTTAATCAATGACAGCACTAATTTGTGGTTCGTTTGCCTATGACAACATCATGGTATTTCAGGATCGGTTTAAGGAACATATCTTGCCGGACAAGGTACACATACTAAATGTATGTTTCCTGGTGCCTGAGTTGCGGCGGGAGTTTGGTGGATGTGCCGGTAATATTGCCTATAACCTGAATTTGATTGGTGGAAACGGGAAACCTATGGGTACAGTTGGGCATGATTTTTCGCCATATTCAAGCTGGATGGATCAAACAGGTGTTAGTCGTGAATATCTTACGCAAATTGATGATACTTATACTGCCCAGGCATTTATCACCACGGATCTTGACGATAATCAGATAACGGCGTTTCATCCGGGGGCCATGAATCACTCTCACATTGCCGAAATTCCAGCAGGAGACGGCATCAGTCTTGGGCTAGTTTCTCCGGATGGGCGTGATGGAATGATCCAGCATGCAGAGCAGTTTGCAAATGCGAATATTCCGTTTATTTTCGATCCGGGTCAGGGTTTGCCGATGTTTGATGGAAAAGAATTGCTTACATTTATTGAACAGGCTGCCTACGTAACATTGAATGATTATGAATATCAGCTCACACAAGAGCGAACACAACTTACTGAAAATGAAATTGCCGATCGAGTGAGTGCGCTGATTGTTACGCGTGGTGGGGAGGGATCTACGGTCTATGCAGATGGAAAAACAATAAAGATTCCGGTAGTCCAGGTAAACGATGTTAAAGATCCCACAGGATGTGGAGATGCATACCGGGCTGGGTTGGTCTACGGCTTAATGAACGACATGGAATGGGATACGACTGGTAGAATTGCATCATTACTGGGAGCAATCAAAATTCAGCATCATGGCACACAGAATCATGCGCTGGAGTCGAGTGAGTTTGCGGATCGATTTAAAGAGGAATTTGGTTATTCGTTTGAGTAAGACAATGATTTCGCGTAGGGGATAATTTAATCCTGAATTTTAATGACAAGTCTTTGGGATAATGCGTTTGAAAAACAAAAAGCCATTAATCTGGATGGAGCGCTGCAGATTTGTTCGCGCTGCAAGCTGCCTTACCCAAAGGCTAGTAAAGAATGCAGTCATTGCACTCATTTAAGTGATGATGAATTGGAACAACTAAGACAGGATTTCAATCAACGAAATTATAAAAAAAATGTGCAAACACGATTGGCTATGATCTGGGGATTGGTCATCGTGTTTATTTTGTTCGTAATTGCCACGCTGATTATGTAATTTCAGCATCGAGTTTCGTACTTATTCTCTAAAAGAAATAATCTCCCAATCGTTTTCCAGGGCATGTGCCTTTAGTTTCTCATCCGGATCGACCGCGACGGGATGTTTTACAACCTCCAGTAGTGGGATGTCGTTATGTGAATCCGAGTAAGCTCGACTGCCTTCCAGGACATTGCCGGATAACGATAACCATTCCTGTAACCGATCAACCTTATGATGTGCAAAGCACGGAGTTTCAAGCTCGCCGGTATATTTTCCCATTACAATTTCGGGTTCGGTAGCGATTAACTGGTGCACTCCATACAGTTCTGCAATCGGTTCAGTGACAAAGCGGTTAGTGGATGTAATGATGATTAACTTGTCCCCCGCTTTCCGGTGTCGTTCCATCAACTCAATTCCCTTTGCCAGCATGATGGGGCGAATCTTCTGTTCGACAAATTCTCTGCGCCACTCTTTCAATTGTTTTAGTGGATGGGCGCTCAGAGTATGGAATGCAAACCGGGAAAATTCGAAGAAATCGAGCGTGCCTTGTTTGTACTCTTCGTAAAATTGGCGATTGGCGCGCTCGTAGGCAACCCCGTCAACCACGCCTTTTTGGACGAGGTGCTGTCCCCACAGATAGTCGCTGTCGCCAGCGAGTAGGGTCTCATCTAAATCAAATAGTGCTAGGGCCACAATGATTCTCCAATTCGATTTCCTGCAATATTCTACAATTTAACGGATTTTCTCTACCAATTGGTGTGAGTTTGCGCATGATAGTTCCATATGAAAGAATAACCAAATCGCCTTTTTAGATAATGTAATCCAAGATGATTGACTTGCAAGGGTATCGAGCGAATGTTGGCATTGTCTTGTTTAATGACACTGGGCGATTGTTTTGGTGTAAAAGATGCGGACAGGATGCGTGGCAATTTCCCCAGGGGGGTATTGCTGAACACGAGTCTCCGGAAGAGGCCTTGTATCGAGAGCTTGAAGAAGAAACGGGCCTGGGTCTTGCTGATGTCAAAGTGGTGGCTCAATCACGGGACTGGTTAAAATACCGTCTTCCCCCGCACCTGGTTCGTCGTCGTTCTTTTCCCAAGTGTATCGGCCAGAAACAGCGCTGGTTTTTATTGCGCATGCTGGCAGATGAAAGCCGAATAAATCTGGAATATTCACAAAATCCTGAGTTTGATGGCTGGGCCTGGGTGGACTACTGGAAACCCATGCGCGAAGTAGTATTCTTTAAACGCAATGTATATAAGCGTGCATTGACTGAATTTGCTCCTGTTCTGGATATGCCTGTTTCTGAGCCAAGATTAGCGCGTCAGGAAATCAAATAAAATTGTATCGTTGTATTTCTTCAATACTATTTTTTTCGAATCCACATAATTAATCCTGTAATGGCAAGCACAAGCAGTAGCATAGCAGCGGCGGACATCACGTTCTGCCCGTAGCTACTCAATAATCGACCACTATGCAAATCCAGCAAGACACGTTCATAGCTGATTTCGTGACTGCGTGCATGGAGTTGAATCATTTCATTCACAGGGTCTGGAACCTCTGTTGGTGCAACCCATTTTGGATGAGGACCTTGTAAGGGTTGCCAGGCCGTTAATTCACGACTGCCTTTCCAGTACGTGTTGATACCCCGAATAACCGGGTGACCATCTGAGGAGATGGCAATTCCAAGCGGATTTTCCGGCAGTCCAGAGTATTTACCAATTTCTTCTATAATCTGTCCGCCAGAGTCAATCAGCAATAAGCTTGAATCGGAAGCCAGCAAGATTCCGTTTTGTAGTTTAATTGCACCCACCAGTTTTTTGCGCAGGTTTAACGTGTAATGACCATCGATGTATACGAATTCGCTGGCCTTTGAAACAATGTGAGAGCCTAGTTTGAACGAGGTGACGGGGTAGTCGCCGATACTGTAATGTTCAAGCAGCCACTGGTTAGCAATATGTTTTTGATCCAGTCCAAGGCGATCATTGAAATTCAGTACCAGGCCTGTAATCGAAAGAACGATTACAAACAGCGCTGCGGAAACGCCTACATATCTGTGCCAGATGTGCAGTTTTGCCATAAATGACGTGTTTAATGTTCAGAGGTTACGTGCTGATGCAGATACAATGCCATTTTGGATAACTTTTTCATGGCATTCACGGACAACGTTGCACCCGTAATGTTGTCGATGGATTGATTTAATTCTCCTTTATCTCCCAGATGCGCACCATCAAACTGTCGGGTAAAAAAATCATTGCGAATTTCCCAGCCACGACTTTCACGAAATATGAGCACTTTAAAATTTTCGATTTGGTTGTTTGAAACTACGAACCCTGCGGTTATTGGCAATTCCTTGCCAATTCTTTCGAGAATCCAGACGGTGCGGTCACCGTCACGCCAGTAAGGAATACGAATTTTTCGATAACGTTCCCCAAGAATGGTTTTGATGCCATTACTCAAGTCGCCCTTAACAATCACCCGGCCAGAATCGGGAGGATTTCCGTGGAAGGTAAGATTTATAAAATCTTCAGGCGATTGGTAAACCCCTTTGGCGGGAACCAAAGGGGCGATTAAAATCAGCAATGTAGTTAATGCAACCCGCATTCTTGATTCGGCGCTGAAAAAAGTGTGCATAGTACTACATTTGGGTAATTTTAGAACGACCAGCCAATACCCAGATTGTAGCCATCACGATCACGGTCTCTGTCGCTGTCATTATCCTGGTCACGATCTTGATAGTCTGCCTTAAGCACAACATGTTCATGCAGCCAATAGTTGAATCCGATCGTCCATTGATCAAACTCGTCACGTGATCGACCACCTTCAACGTCTTCGTAGCGCGCAAAAAACCCGAGCTTATCAAGTGGCTTTATGCTTGGCTCAATGTACCAGCCTTGCTGTTTATCAAAGTCGGTATCTTCTATTTCTATGCAGGTTGCAGAAGTGCCACCGTTACAGTCGCCATCGAAGTCCCACTGTGCATAAAGAGCGCGTAGGCCATACATGCCTCTCTCATACGCAATGTGGCCTGTCCATAGCAGGCCATCGTCCAGGCCGTCACCACCGTTTTGGGTTACATCGTCTTGAAGTTGCAGTGATGCGCCAACTTCCATTCCTTGGATGCCGGTGTAGGTTACTGAGCCTGTATAGGCAATATGGCTGGCATCAGCGTTGGAAGCTTTTTGGCGTCCTCCACGGACCCTGGCTTCGCCGGTGGGGTCTCCATCGTCATCAAATACGGCAATCTCCAACCCTGAATGTGCAGCTGCTTCAAGCTTAATGCCATTATCGAAACGGTGAGTGACCATTGCGCCGACTTCCCACCAGGTTGCAGGAATAATTACATTTTCCACCGCGTTTCTTTCAACTCCATAGAAGGTATCTGGTTCATGCGTTTCATTAATAATTCCTGTTGGAATCAAGAATACTCCGCCAAGGGCGCTGGTATTTTCTGCAAAGTCCCATTCAATAAATGCCTGTTCGACTTCCACTTCCCCATCGAGCGGGTCACCATCGGCTTCTACTCCACCGTGTTCAATTTCCAATTCAGAGTAAAAGCGCAGGTTATCGGTAAACTGGTAACCGAAAAATAAAACAAAGCGATGAAGATCGAATTCCTTGACGTCTCTGTCAGATTCTCTCGCATCCAGGTTATTGTAGTGAACTTCTCCATAACCACCGATGGATACGTTCTCTAGGCCTTCTAGAATCGGGGATTCGGCGGCTTCGGCCGCGGCTTCAGCTACTTCTGTGGCTTCTTCGGCGTTTTCGGTCGCCACCTTGGCAGAGATGGCGGCGTCTTCAGCAGCTTGTTTCGCTTCTTCTACCTGCTTCTTATTTTCTTCGCGTTCACCCATGAGAAATTGCACGGCGGCCTTCAGGCTTTCATATTCCTCTTTGTCTACCATTACCTTTTCACCTGCAATTCCGGGGCCGGAGGTGAATAGGGCGGCGCTACACAAGATGTTTCGTATAATTGCTCTAATATTCACAAGATAATCCCATAACACATTGAAATATATAATTAAAAAAGTTGTTAGATCGATTTTCAGTGCAAATAAGGGTATAGTAAAAATAATACAAATGCAATTCATTATCATTTAGATTAACTTTATTGTTATTTTTCCTACTCTGGTTTAGATTATCTTGTTTGATAAATGGTAGAAATATGGTCGAATTATCAGAGGAAAGCGTGCATCTGATCTTGAGATCAGGAGTTACTTAATTGGAACGTAAGGATAAAGTGAAATGAATTCAGTCAGTCGATGCGTACTTTGCCTGTTAGTTTTTTCAGTTGCCCAGTTTGGCAATGCGCACGCCGAACAGAATAAAAATAAAGTCATTACGGAGCCAGGCGATGTAGCACGGCACTATGTGTTTCTTGCACATACCATGTTTTCTGATGCGCTGCTCACTGCCAGGAATTTACATTCCGAGATCAACGCCTTTATCGCTACACCGAACCAGGAAACACATTTGCGAACAAAGCAGGCATGGATTGATGCGCATTCTGTTTATTCGCAAACGGAAGTTTTTCGATTTGGAAATCCGAATGTGGATGCCTGGGAAGGCAGTGTCAATGCATGGCCGATGGATGAAGGGATGGTGGATTATGTCTCGAATGGTTATCAGTATGAACAAGGCAATCCTCATGCTCTTGAAAACTTCATTGGAAGTGATATAGAAATAAGTGTTGATACACTGCGGGAGATGCATGAAAAAGCCGGCTCCGAAGCAAACGTAGCTACCGGATATCATGCAATTGAGTTTCTGCTATGGGGTCAGGATCTAAATGAATCTCCAGATCAGGCCGGTCAACGAGCGCATACTGATTATTTGCAAACGGATTTATGCACTCATCCGCCATGTGATCGCCGTGCAAAGTATTTGCTAACGGTTTCAAATTTACTGCAGGAAGATTTGGCAAATATGGTTGCGCAATGGCATCCGGAAAAAGGCGGGTACGCAAAAGAATATCTGTCACTTCCCGATAAAGAGCAATTACGGCGCATATTGTTCGGAATGGGAAGTCTTAGTCAGGGCGAACTGGCCGGTGAACGAATTCGGGTAGCGCTGCTGGCAAACGCGCAGGAAGACGAACAATCCTGTTTCAGTGATACCACTGATGTTGCAATCTACAATAACGCACTTGGCATTCGTAATGTTTATTCAGGGTTCTATCGGGCTTCTAACGACGAGGAATATAATGGGCCATCGCTAAGTGATCTGGTGAAAATGTATGACCCAGACTTTCATGCCTATTTTGAGCAGCAATTGGCGCTTACCATGGCGTCTGCGTATGAAATTTCGAGCGCGGCTGAAGAAGGAGAGCCGTTTGATCAGCAAATAGCCGCAAATAATAAATCCGCAAATGACCGGCTGCAGAAAATGATTGAGCGTTTGCGCAATCAGACTTTAAGCATCGAAAGAATTTCTGAAATACTTACCGCATCATAAACAGATGACAAAAGAGATGCGCAACTATATAGGTTGCACCGTCCTGGCTTATTGCCTGAGTGGTTTCCCGGTGTTTGCGCAAGCTCCTTTGTCCGGTGGTGATACTACAGTGTTTGTCGAGACGACAAATGCTTTCTCGATGCCTGCAAAAAATCTTTCCATTACTCGCAGAGAAAACTTTTTTATTGGCAACGCGTTTTTTAAAAATCCGTGGGTAACTGCGCCTTCATCTACTACAGCGCGTGATGGGCTGGGGCCATTATTCAATACCAATGCTTGCCAGTCTTGCCACATTAAGGACGGGCGAGGTCGGCCGCCGACGGAAAACGAAGTGATGACATCCATGTTAGTTCGCATTGGATTGGATTCCAACTCTGCTGGTGACAGCGAATCATTATTAATGAAAGGCGTCATTGGTGATCCAAACTATGGCGTGCAAATACAGAATCGCGCCATCGCGGGTTTAAAGCCGGAGGCACAAGTAAACCTTGAATGGGTGGAGCAAGAGATAACATTTAGCAACAATGAAACGTTTTCATTGCGCTATCCCAGCATACAGCTGAGTCATCTTCAGTATGGTTCCTTACATCACGACGTTGTCTTTTCTGCTCGCACTGCACCTGCCATGATTGGGATGGGTTTGCTGGAAGCGGTTCCGCACACAACATTGACTAACCTTGTGGACGTGCAGAATAAGCAAAACGATAATGTGTCTGGTCGCGTGAATATGGTATGGGATGTCCAGCTGCAAAAATCAGTACCTGGACGATTTGGCTGGAAGGCAGGCCAGCCCAGTGTGCGACAACAGGTGGCATCCGCATTTGCCGGAGACATCGGCATTACGTCTAGCCTGTTTCCACGGCAGCCGTGCACAGAAAATCAGGAACAGTGTATTGCGATGCCTACAGGAGGTGATCCCGAGATCAGCGATGAAATACTCAATCTGGTGACGTTCTATTCCAAAACCCTGGCGGTGCCGGCGCGCAGAAATTTTGAGAATGAAGAGATTCAAAAAGGCGAACGCCATTTTCGCAAGGCCGGATGTAATCTATGCCATGTTGAAACCCTGCACACTGGTGTGGACCCACAGTTTTTGGAGTTAAGTGAGCAGGAAATTCATCCATATACCGATTTGCTACTGCATGATATGGGAAAAGGTCTGGCGGATAACCGGCCAGAGTTTTTGGCGACCGGCAGGGAATGGCGAACTGCGCCATTGTGGGGGATTGGATTAGTCGAGACGGTTAATGGGCATACTTATTTGTTACACGATGGGCGCGCGCGCAACGTGGAAGAGGCTATCCTCTGGCATGGTGGAGAAGCAGAGGAATCTAGAGCCAACTATATTGGTTTGTCGAAAGAAGAGCGTGCTCAGTTACTGGCGTTTATCGACTCACTCTAGAGTACTAGCTGTCACTATCTTCCAACATCATTTCCTGCAAATAATTTTGAATTCCGACACCTTTGATTCGATCAAATTGTTCTTCAAGCCAGTCTACGTGCTCTTCTTCACTCTCCAGAATTCTTTCAAATATTTCACGCGAAACATAATCATTGCAATCCTCGCAGTATGCAATCGCTTCACGTAATACCGGCATAGCATCCATTTCAAGTTGCAAATCACATTTGAGCATTTCTTCAGGATGTTCTCCGAGCAGTAACTTTCCAAGGTCTTGTAAGTTCGGTAGTCCTTCCAGAAACAAAATGCGTTCAATGAGTACATCTGCATGCTTCATTTCATCAATGGATTCTTCATACTCGTGCTCATTCAGTTTTTTGAAGCCCCAGTTCTTGTACATGCGCGCATGCAAAAAATATTGATTAATTGCCGTGAGCTCGTTTTTCAACGCCTTGTTCAGGTATTCAATAACTTTGGCATCACCTTTCATTTTGGAACTCCAATTGTGTGGTAGTGAATTCTTTCAAAAATTATAAATCAAATCGAATCGATATGGGCGCTAGAAAAAAATAATGCGAAATAGAAATAATTTGATTCTCATCTGCATAAACAGAGGTTACGGTTCTTGCGGATACTGAGCCCTGTGTGCTCAGGGCAGTGAATAATTTCAGACCAATTCCGACAGGGCGGAGGGAGTGAGTTCTACTGCAGTGGTGGTAGGAGAATAGGCCGATTCATTTGCGAGTCTTGCTGATTTTCGTATGCATTGACGAGCATGCTGTTTGCATTCGCCACATTGCGTGCCAACACCTAATTCCGAGCGAATTTCTCCGTACGAGCAAGCGCCTTTTTCTAGCGCTGCATGGATATCGCGGTCGGTAACTTGTTTGCAGATACATACGTACATGGCAGTAAAGATAATGTAAATGAGAATGATTGTCAATCATATCACTATTTGGATAGCCGTTCGTACAGGAATTATTTATTTAAATCAGAAAGTTATAGAATTATACCAGCGGGTGTGCTGTATTGATTGACATAATAATTCGTTCACGAGTTAGTAGATTTTAATATGCGTACGCTGAATAGTGCTCTTTGCTGGGCACTTTACTCGATTTGTTCACTGTTACTCAGTGTATGGCTGGCATGGTATGCCTTGGCCCAGTTAAATTTTTTATACCCGGTCTGGTATTCGGCGCTGAGTATCGATCAAACTGTTTCCGAATCGGCGCCGCGCAATCAGTACAAAAAGAACTTTTCTGAAACCACCACCAAAGAACATTATCGACTGTTCGCAGAGATTGTCTCAGCGGTTCAATCCAATGGCCGGGGTTTGGCTGAGATCAGGTATTTTGACCGAGAAGGTGCATTATTAGGCAATCTGCTAACAAAAGAAGAAGTTATACACCTGAGGGATGTGGCGCATTTGGTGAGTACGCTGAACTGGGTGAGTTTGGTCCTGGTGATCATTAGTCTACTCGCAATAGGCATAATTTTTCTGTTTCGGTTTGCCATGCCGGCAATACGAGCATTTTTTATTTATGCGGGTGCAATCGTATTGGCTGCGTTAGCGTTATTGCAAGGACTGGGGCCAACCAGAATTTTTTACTGGTTACATACAATTGTATTCCCTGAAGGGCACCAGTGGTTTTTCTACTATGAAGAATCGCTGATGAGCATGTTGATGAAAGCGCCAGCGTTATTTGTCCCAATAGGTGCGCAATTACTTTTATTAGGACTTTTGATTTGGGGATTTCAATTGGTATTGATCAAAAAAACAGGTCTGTTTAGAAAGGCTTGACGATTACGAGTATTACGATGGCGATTAATACCAGTACCGGGGCTTCATTAAACCAGCGAAACCACACATGAGATCTACTGTTGCTGTCACTTTTAAATGAAACAACGATAGCACCACACCAGACATGATAAATGATTAGTAATGCGACCAATATGAGTTTGATCGACATCCAGGATCCGATCATGTAAGCATTCCAGTTTGTTGCCAGCAACCAGGTGCCGAAGAATATGGTTAGAACGCCGCCTGGGGTCATGATCCCATAAAATAATTTGCGTTCCATGATCTTGAATCGATCATTACTGATTTTGTCCTCTGATAAGGCGTGATACACAAATAATCGTGGCAAATAAAATAATCCGGCGAACCATGTCACCATAAATATGACGTGAAGAGATTTGAGCCAAAGCATGCCTGCTACCCTGTGTATAAATTGTCGAACTGTTGGCGAGTAATAATGCCATAAAAATATTGAGAGGCATGTGGGTTCCAATGTATTACGCAAAGTGCCTCTGCGTTTGTGGCAATAAAAATATTGCGTGCGTTGGCCAGGGTTGCACGCAAATCGATGCATTCAACCTGTAATCTTTTTCCAGGAATTTCAAGCAAATCAATACAATCATTATCATTTTTATTTTTGAGAAAATTGACCAGATCAATTCCGCGTAACAAAGCGAGCGGTGTCAATTTATCCTGAATAACAATCCATTGCGGGCAATTTTCAAGATAATTTGCCGCGCTATTTATATCTATCACTTGTGGCAAACATGCTATGTTGCGGTTCATTATCTTTGCTACCCCTGTTCTTTGCAGTGACTGTGTAACAGGGTCTTCCTGAAAATCCAGACCGCGCACTTGCAGTAGCAGATCAAATACGGGCGGTTGTTTAAAAAGTTGCCGGCTGACTAATTGTGCTACGACGATTGCGAGCATGCTGGGCCAAATGACGGCAGTATTTGCGGTAATTTCAAATACTGCAGTTAACGCTGCCAGTGGCGCCTGTAAGCAGGCACCCATCATGGCACTCATGCCAATGAGTGCATATAGCCCGCTGCTTTGCACGGGTAACGACAGAGTCTGATCGAGCAGTATTCCCATTAATGACCCGCCAACTGCGCCTATCACAAGGCTGGGACCAATCAATCCGGCAGGTAACCCGCAACCCACCGCGACAGCAGTGGCAATCAATTTAGCCAATAGGATTGCAGCCAGCATTGCAATCGTAAGCTGACCAAATATTGCTTCATTTACCGTGTCGTAACCAATTCCCATTACCTGTGGAACAGCAATGGCGATTATGCCTGTCACCATTCCTGCCATGACGAAGCGCAGAGTCAGGGTGAAACTGGCCGCGAATTTACTAATGTGTCGAATTAAAAAAGTAAACAATGTTGATGCGAGACCAACCAGGATACCTAGCAGAAGTAGAAACGGGATTTCTGCTGTCGTCACATTCGGCAGCGAGCCAATCGAAAGGGCAGGTTCATTGTCAAATGCCCAGTGTGCGATGCCGGTGGCGGCGACAGCAGAAATAATAATTGGGATAAAACTGGCGATGGTGTATTCGACGATGATGATTTCCATTGCGAAAATTACGCCGGCAAGTGGTGTGTTAAATGCGGTACCAATCGCAGCTGCAGTACCGCAAGCCACCAGAGTGCGTACCGTGTTATTTGGCAAGCCAATTGACTGACCGAGCAGGCTGCCAACAGCTGAACCCAAGTGGATAGCCGGGCCTTCGCGGCCCATTGACTGGCCGCTGATGAGTGCGATAGATCCTCCAATAAACTGCAATACAAAACTGCGCAGCTTGATGTAGCCCTCATGAAACCGCAGTCTTTCTTTCACATGAACAACGCCAACAATGTGTTTGCCTTTGGCATATAGGTGAAAAAAGATGGAGAGTATAAGCGCGCCAATTGTCGGCACCAGGAAGCGAGTGAAGGCATGCAGATCTTCAAAGTTCTCTGCGTCATTGTCCGGTAGCCAGAAGCTTAGTGTTGAATCGATAAGCGCTACGAATGCAACGATTGTAAGCCCGGTGCATAAGCCAGCAAATAATCCTAGAATCGAAAGTTGGATAAGAGCGTCCGGTTTTGCTGTTTGCAGACGAAATTCGTCCAGACTATCGATAAATTTATCGTACAGCGGCAGCTTGGGCTTCATCAGTGTATTATGCCACGTTAGAATCCAACACCAATCAAATGATTAGCAAAAATAATTCACATTCATAACCATGATAAAAGTTGGCATCGTCGGTGGTACTGGTTACACAGGCATAGAACTTATTCGACTTCTGCATTTGCATCCGGAAGTGGAAATTGTAGCAATCACATCTCGCGGCGAGGCGGGCCGGTCGCTGGCTGATTTATTCCCGAACTTTACCGGACTATCCGATCTCGTATTTCAGGAGCCGTCAGTTGCAGGACTGAAGGATTGTGAGCTGGTGTTTTTCGCAACACCAAATGGTACAGCAATGCGCATGGCTCCTGAGCTTTTATCGGCCGGTCTGAAGGTAATTGATCTCGCTGCTGATTTTCGAATTAAGGATCCGGCGGTATGGCAGAAATGGTATGGGGAAGCACATGTCTGTGAGCAGCTGCTGGCAGAGGCGGTATATGGACTACCTGAAATCAATCGAAAAGCTATAAAGCATGCGCAGTTGATCGCTAATCCGGGCTGTTATCCGACGGCGGTTATTCTCGGATTTTTGCCGCTGCTTGAAGCAGGCCTGATTGATCCCGCGCGACTGATTGCAGATGCAAAGTCAGGGGTCAGTGGTGCAGGGCGTGGTGCTAAGGTAGGATCTTTGCATGCGGAAGTGAGTGAAAATTTTAAAGCCTACGGCGTATCCGGTCACCGGCATTCTCCGGAAATCATCCAGGTGTTGGCCTCAATTGCTACGAGCCAGGAAGTAAAGTTGACGTTTGTTCCTCATCTATTGCCTATTAATCGTGGCATCCATGCGACCCTGTATGCATTTAGTATTGATAATCATGCAGAAAATCTCACTGAACTCTATCGAACGCGTTATGCCAAAGAAACGTTTGTAACTGTAATGGATTCTGGTAATCATCCGGAAACGCGCGCGGTACGAGGAACAAATCGATGTATTTTGTCTGTTAACCGGGTATCGGAGGAGCAGATCGTGGTACTTTCGGTTATCGATAATCTGGTGAAAGGGGCAGCGGGCCAGGCCATTCAATGTATGAATATTATGTATGAACTGCCGGAGTCGAGTGGGATTGACGCAATCGGGTTACTGCCGTAGTTATCGAATATACGATGCGTAAAGTTAAAATCAATTTGCCTCGTTTGCAGAGTATCGAGTTGAGTGCCTACGATCCAACTACACGGCGTGTACGGGCTCTGATGTTATTGCTTGCATTTGCCATCGTAAGCTGGCTGTTTTACTGGATGGGATCAGAAGGATACCGGTTGCCGGTAATGACTGAGAATATCGAGATGGCAGATATACGCTCAGATCTGAAAACGGCAGACAAAGACAACCGGGATTTGCGCCGGGAAGTCGCGCGATTACAACGATCCACACAGATTGATGTGCAGGCGGCGGAACAGATTAAAAAAACGCTGTATGAAAAAGAACTGGAAATACTGAAATTAACAGAAGAGCTGGTGTTTTACCGCAGTCTGTTGGCGCCAGAGAAGGCAAGTTTGGGACTGGAAGTTCGTGATTTCAGTTTGCGAGTGTCACCGCGGGAAGGTGAATTTTATTATGATTTTTTGCTAACACAATCCAGTAAAAGCAAGCGTATTGCGAAAGGTAGTGTTACGTTTGTTGTCGATGGAAAACAAGCAGGCACGATGAGGCGTCTTGAGCTGGATGATATTGGAGCTGCAACTGGAGAATCATTAAAGTATTCATTTAAATATTTTCAAAGGCTCAATGGAGTTTTTGAATTACCTGAAAATTTTGAACCACAGCAAATCTTGATTGAAGTGGAACCGGCTAGCAAATCAAAACAGCCACTGCATTTAAGCTTTTCTTGGAACGAACTCATTAGTGGGAGTTAGCATGTTTGGTAAAAAGAAAATTAAATCAGCGCAGATTGACACCCTGATTGGAAAAAACACGGTGGTAAAGGGTGATGTGCATTATCGTGGCGGCCTGCATATTGAGGGCAAGGTACAGGGTAACCTGATTGCCGAAAACAGTGATAAAACCGTATTGATTGTCAGCGAGAAAGGCTGTGTGGAAGGTGATGTTAAAGGGCCAATTGTTATTCTTAATGGCAGGATTGACGGGAACGTATATTCCACAGCAACGCTGGAGATGGCTCGTCATGCAAAAGTTAAGGGTAATGTTTATTACAATCTTCTGGAAATGGAAGTGGGCGCAAAGGTGAACGGTAGCCTGATCCATCAATCTGTTTCAAAAAGCTCGATTAAGGAAAAGATTGCCAAGGCAGAGGGCCAGAAATCAAGTGGATCCGGAGCCTCTGCGGCATCCCGTGATGAGGCCAACCTGACAGTTGGAAATAGCTAGGTATAGAAAATCGTCCGTCGCGATTGAATGAATACTTCACAAGGGTTCTTACACCTCGAACAGGGTGTTAAAGGTCTCTGATTTCTCCCTTTTGGAATAGTTGACCAAATTAGTCGGAATCTGTAGGCTAATATTATCCACTCAATATTATTTATATGGAGATAATTGATGGCATCTACCGAAATAGCGTCTGATACTGCTATGCCTGTTCCGCTGATTTTTACGGATGCAGCGGCCGGTAAAGTAAAGCAGTTAATCGAAGAAGAGAAGAATGACAAACTCAAGCTTCGCGTATTTGTGTCTGGCGGCGGTTGTTCAGGATTTCAGTATGGATTTACATTCGATGAGGAATTGCAGGATGGCGATACATCCGTCGAAAATGGTGGCGTAACACTATTGATTGATCCAATGAGTTATCAATATCTGATTGGTGCCGAAATCGATTACTCGGAGGGGCTTGAAGGTGCGCAGTTTGTAATTCGAAATCCAAATGCTAAAACCACTTGCGGATGTGGTTCTTCTTTCTCCACCTAAAGCTAGAATAAACAGCTTTGAATAAAAAGGCTCGCTTGATGCGGGCCTTTTTTGTTTTCAGCCAATTTATTTGCGCTATGCGTAATACACGCCACCCAATATGCAGGTGTGATTTGCGCCAGTAGCTCGTGGTGCATTGCCTGGTTGTTTACGTAGCGTCTGTTGCGCGAGCCACGCAAATGCAGTTGCTTCAACCCAATCGACACCAATACCGAATTTGTCGCTGGTTAAGAGATTGATCGGATTTAAATGGTCGGCAAGTCGTTGCATTAAAAAAGTATTCTTGCATCCACCCCCGCAGGCAATAACTTGGTCAGTACCTTGTGCCCATTGAGCGATGGCATTCGTAATACTGGTTGCACTCAGTTCAACCAGTGTGGTGGCAACATCCTGCGAGCTCATGTCAGGAAACATCCGCAGAAAATTTTCCAGCCACTTAATGCTGAACTGATTGATGTCTGCGGATTTAGGGGGTATTTTTCTGAAGAAGGGATGCTTGAGTAGACTGTCCAGTAACCCGGCATGAATATTTCCTTCCTTGGCCCAGGTGCCCTTATCGTCGTAGGCTTTATTTAAATGAAGTCGTGTCCAGGCATCAAGCAGGGTGTTCGCCGGGCCGGTATCAAATCCAAGCAGTGGCTCTGTACCCTGGTCGCTTAATACACTGATGTTGGCGATTCCTCCCATGTTTAACACGATGGTATTTTCCTGCTGGTTCAGCCAGGACTGATGAAAAGCCGGAACAAGAGGAGCTCCCTGTCCTCCTGCTGCGAGATCTCTACGTCGAAAATCAGCTACGGTCGTGATACCGGATCTTTCAACAATAATATTTGGGTTACCCAGTTGCAGGCTATTGGGGTATGCAGACTCAGGTTGGTGTAAAACGGTTTGTCCGTGGCTTCCAATCGCGTGAATTTGATGTTTATCGATCTTGTTTAATTCGATTAATTCAATGGCGGCATTGGCAAAAGATTCGCCCAGTTGAGTGTCGAGTTCACCAATTTCGGCTAACGATATTTTCTGTGTCTGAACGGCGAATATTTTTTCACGCAGGGTGTCTGCAAGTGGGAATGCAAGCGCAGCAACTTGAGTTGTTTTTCCTTTTTCACCTATATCTACTGCAATCGCATCGATCGCGTCAGCGCTGGTACCTGAGATGAGGCCTATGTATACGGTACTCATAAGTACCGACAATTACTTTTTATTTTGAGCAAGCAACGTTGATGAGTAAAGTTCAAGTTGTGCAAACTGATCAGCAGTTGCCGACTTGAAGCGTACCATTTCAGATTTTGGTAACGGCTTTGCATCAGGCAGTTTTACTGTGAGTGGATTACGATGTACGCCGTTTACGCGAAACTCATAATGTAGGTGAGGGCCGGTAGCTAATCCGCTTTTGCCTATATAACCAATGATCTGGCCCTGCTTGATTCGCTTGCCGACTTGAGTGTTTTTCGCATATTTGTGCATATGCGCGTACAAGGTGCTGTACTGGCTTCCATGTCGAACGATGATGGTACGGCCATAACCACCCTTATTCCCACGATGAACAATTTTGCCATCACCGGATGCTTTTATCGGTGTTCCGGTGGATGCCGCATAGTCGACACCTTTATGTGCCCTGATTTTATTCAGGATGGGGTGTTTGCGTTTAAGGTTGAATCCGGAACTGATGCGCGCAAAATCAACCGGGGTGCGTAAAAAAGGTTTACGCATACTGCGTCCGTCTTCAGAAAAATAATCCGTAAATCCTTGACTATCGGTATAGCGAACTGCGCGATAACGATCGCCGGCATTGATAAACTCGGCAGCAACAATAATTCCATCTTTTACTTTTTCGCCATCGAGAAATTTTTCTTCGTATACCACACTAAACTGATCGCCGGAGCGAATGTCTAATGCAAAATCTATATCCCAGCCAAAAATGTTTGCGAGTTCCATGATTAGAGCTGCCGAAAGGCCTGCACGTTTCCCGTCAAGGAATAATGAATTCTGAATGGTTGATGAGGCTGTCTTCTGGCGTGTCTCAAATTCTCGAACGATATTGTTTACTAGATAGTTGCTATCCTGCTTGCTAATTTTAAGCCGTCGGTTAACGCTGGTTTCCAATTCGATAGCGGCAAGATCATCACCATTAACATAAAAATGGATTTTCTGTCCCGGGTAGACAGATTTGAGTTCTTTTACGCTCTTGCCCAGTTGCATAATGGTATGCAGTTCTTTATTTAATCCGCGCTGGTTAAACAGAGAAGATAGGGTATCTCCTCTTTTTATTGTTACGGTTTCAATTTTCGGGTCAGGTGTGTTTTGTGGCTCAATTAACTTTGCCACAGACGCAGTGGTGAATTTCCCGGGTGCTTCTGACTCTGTGTTTACACTGGTGTGATGCTGTTTAAGAGGTGCTTTGTACTTGACGGATATTTCTGCGTCGGGCTTGTGATTCAGTGTTAGCGGAATGGTTTCAACCCTCGTTGCTGCAGACTGATTCACAAGAGCTGCTTTGTTGGGAGAAATATCGACATTGGCAACTACAACGCCCATGACGGTAATTACTCCGATGGTCAGCGCAGGGAGTAAATAGTGATGTCGTCTTGGTCGCAGTTTGCCGGGTAATGAATGCTTATAATCGACGTCAAATAGTGATCGATATTCCACAAATATAAGTCCAGTTTTTCGCCTAAAATAGCCAGGCTGTTCAGGATCGTCAACGATCTCTTGGTATAGAGCGGAAAGATAACCTACTGAACGAACAAAAACTACAGTTTTTGTATAAAATTAAGGCAGATAATGGAGAATGCTAGAGTGCTAGAAGAGATTAAACGCGGATGTGATGAAATCCTGCTGGAATCCGAGCTGGAGGAGAAGCTTAAGCTGAATAGACCGCTACGCGTAAAAGCGGGCTTTGATCCCACGGCCCCTGACCTGCATCTAGGCCATACGGTATTAATCAATAAACTGCGTCAATTCCAGGAATTTGGCCACGAAGTCCTGTTTTTGATTGGTGATTTCACTGGCATGATCGGCGACCCCACGGGTAAAAACGTCACCCGCAAGCCGCTGACCAAAGAACAGGTACTGGCTAATGCTGAGACCTATAAACAACAGATATTTAAAATTCTGGATCAAGAACGCACTACAGTGTGTTTTAACTCGGACTGGATGGGGAAAATGACGGCTGCCGATATGATCCAGCTGGCCGCCCAACATACGGTAGCGCGGATGCTGGAACGGGATGATTTCCACAAGCGTTATGCTAGCAATCAGCCAATTGCGATCCACGAGTTTCTGTATCCGCTGGTGCAGGGCTACGATTCGGTGGAGTTAATGGCCGATATCGAACTCGGTGGCACCGACCAGAAATTCAATCTGTTAATGGGCCGCGAATTGCAGAAAAATGCTGGCCAGACTCCACAAACGATTATAACCATGCCGATCCTGGAAGGGCTGGATGGAGTGCAGAAGATGTCTAAATCGTTGAATAACTACATAGGAATCGACGAGGCGCCAAATGAAATGTTCGGAAAGATCATGTCATTATCGGATGAAATTATGTGGCGCTACTTTGAATTGCTCAGTTTTAAGCCTATGGAGCAGATTCGTGCTTATCGAGGTTCGATCGAAACGGATGGTGCTAATCCCAGAGATATCAAATTTGAGCTGGCAATGGAGATCGTGGCTCGATTTCATGACCAAAATGCTGCCGCAAGCGCCAAGCAGGATTTTTTGCAGCGATTCCAGAAAGGCCAGATTCCGGACGAAATGCCGGAAGTCGATCTGAGCCAGGCCGAACAGCCCTGGCTGGTGGGCAATGTACTTAAGCAGGCGGGGCTGGTACCCAGCACCTCGGAAGCCATGCGCATGATCAAGCAGGGTGCAGTGAAGATCGATGGTCAGCGAGTAGAGAATGGAAAACTGCAGATTGATGCGGGAACCGATGCCGTATTTCAGGTTGGAAAACGTAAATTCGCCCGAATTCGAATCCAATAATTTATAGGGCAATTTTTTTCAGCTTATCCTTCAAATAGTTGTTGATTAAATACCTCAAGGCTCTATAATGCACGCCGCTCTCCTAATCGGACGAGCGCACCCAATAAGTTTTAATTATGCTCCTATCCTGGCTATTGATAGAGCCGGTAAGGAGTTTTATACTTGTTGGTCCGCTTCGAGCAAATGCCGAAGCCGCTTTTTTACAATTTATCAAGTGACTTGTGTGGGCACTTGCGTTCGCTGTACAAAAAATCGAGCGTGAGTGACCTTAAAAAACCTATTTTTTATCAGTAGGCTTGGGTCATTAACTCTCAAAAAGATTTGTAGCCATAAGCTACTATGTTTTTGAACTGAAGAGTTTGATCCTGGCTCAGATTGAACGCTGGCGGCATGCTTAACACATGCAAGTCGAACGCGAAAGTTCCTTCGGGAGCGAGTAGAGTGGCGGACGGGTGAGTAACGCGTGGGAATCTGCCCAGTAGTGGGGGACAACTCGGGGAAACTCGAGCTAATACCGCATACCCCTTACGAGGGAAAGGCTTCGGCCGCTATTGGATGAGCCCGCGTCAGATTAGCTTGTTGGTGGGGTAATGGCCTACCAAGGCGACGATCTGTAGCTGGT
>CAJIBE010000072.1_pt1 | contig 25439 bp, 23 predicted proteins | sample 9199301 | NCBI WGS metagenome assembly CAJIBE01 (sample SAMEA7708291, study PRJEB35096) | sediment metagenome | biome: marine neritic benthic zone biome [ENVO:01000025]; feature: sediment [ENVO:00002007]; material: shallow marine sediment [ENVO:03000034] sea grass bed [ENVO_01000059] ... | reverse complement strand
CCTATTCTATTTCAGGCACGCGAAAATGGAATCGAGTACGAAATCAGCGATCATGACGAACATTGGTACATCACCACAAACGCAGATGATTGCGAAGATTACAAAATCATGATCGCGCCACTGGAGAAAACACAGCGTGAAAACTGGCAGGATTTTCTCGTTCCACCCGAAGGCACGTTGCTAAAGGGCATTTTTTTATACAAAAATTTCCTGATTCGACACGAACGCGTGCGCGGACTGCCAAAAATCACGGTTTCTTCCTTTACAGAAAACAATTCCTTGTCCGCACAGTATTCAATCGAATTTGAAGAACCCGCCTATGAACTAAGCATTGATGCTGGACTGGAATTCGATACCTGCAATTTACGCTTTTCATATACCTCAATGACAACCCCTACGCAGGTATTTGATTTTGATATGCAAACTCGGGAGCGCACATTGCGAAAACAACAAGAGGTTCCTTCCGGACACTCACCCAAGGATTATATTACCCGACGTGTATTTGCCGTTGCTGCTGATGGAACTCAAATTCCCATTTCATTGTTGTATCACCGCGATACACCACTTGATGGCACATCACCTCTGCTACTCTATGGATACGGCTCTTATGGCAGCAGTATGCCCGCAAGTTTTTCAACAACGCGCCTTTCATTAGTAAATCGAGGGTTCGTTTACGCAATTGCACATATCCGTGGCGGCATGGAATTGGGCTACTCATGGTACAGAAATGGCAAACTGCGTCAGAAGAAAAACACCTTTACCGATTTTATTGATTCAGCACGTTACTTAATTGAAAATAAATTTACGTCGTCCGGGAAAATTACCATTCATGGCGGGTCTGCCGGCGGCATGCTTATCGGCGCAGCCGTTAATATGGCGCCGGATTTGTTTCACAGTGCAATAGCAGACGTCCCCTTCGTCGACGTCCTGAACACAATGTGTGATGACACTCTGCCATTAACACCTCCGGAGTGGCCAGAGTGGGGCAATCCGATAGAAAATCCGCAAGACTATCAGTACATCAAAAGTTACTCTCCCTATGACAATGTTCAAAAACAGCATTATCCACATTTGTTCGTCACTGCCGGCCTGACAGATCCACGTGTCACATACTGGGAACCGGCAAAGTGGGTTGCCCGGCTGCGAGAAAACAAAACGGACGATAACTACCTGCTATTGAAGACCAATATGGAAGCCGGACACGCCGGCGTATCCGGGCGCTTTGACAGCCTCAAGGAAGTCGCCCTGATGTATGCTTTTGTACTCAAGACTCAAAAGGCAGATTAAATTTTTCACTTCCGCAGGCCAGGCGAACAGTAAGCTACCCCGGATTTTTATAACTAATTGATTAAAAAAGATTTATTTTATTGCAATCTACGATGGCGATATTTTACATTTATATCGAATTCGACTGGACATGTTAAATTAGATAGATAAAATGACGGGTCTTTTTTAGGGAATCCTCATAATAACTCCAAGCAGTAACATTAAATGGGAAGCAAGGGAGCATTAATGACCAACGAAAACCTCATCAAACGTGATGAAGATACTGGCTATATCATTGCCTGGAAGCATAAATACGAATTCGAAACAGGAAAGTTCGATGAAGAAATGACCTATGGCGAAGCGCGCAAGCGATGCGAAGAGCTCATTGCCAAGGAGCCGAGCAAGACCTACTGGCCGGAAAAATCCAAATCCGCTCCCGAGTGGCATATCCTCTACAAGTAATTACCCCTACCAGCTTATTCATTTTTTTCACTTACGGCGAAAGGCGCTCGATCTTCCAACGACCATCTTCCTGTTTGCGGTAACGTAGACGATCATGCAAGCGGCTTGGTCTGCCCTGCCAAAACTCAATCTCCTGCGGAATCACCCGGTAGCCACCCCAGAAGTCAGGACGAGGGATCGTTTTCATGCTTACGTATCGTGCTTCCACTTCTTTGATTTGCTGGCGTAACTCCTGATAGGAACCAAGCACAGTACTTTGATGTGAAGCGATTGCACCTATTTGACTCCCCCGTTGCCGGGTGCGGAAATACTCATCACTTTCCTCTTCACTGACAAACTCAACCTCCCCTTCAATACGAATCTGGCGCTCCAGCTCTCCCCACCAAAAGCATAAGGCGGCCTGGGAGGACGCCTCTATATCGGCTGCCTTGCGACTCTTATAGTTGGTAAAAAAGACAAATCCACGCTCATCCACACCTTTTAGCAGCACCATACGAGACGATAAAATCCCTTCACTGGAGCAGGTCGCCAGATTCATGGCGGTTGGTTCATGCATGCTGGTCTGCATGGCCGCGTCCAGCCATCGACCGAACTGCATGATGGGATCATTACTTAACTCGGACTCCACCAGTTTTCCTGCTTTATAATCACTTCTATTCTTCAATGCTGAAATTTTGTCAGTCACTACCAAACACCCTTTTACAACCGTTATTTGCTTATGCCCATTGTACAAGTGAAACTTGCAATTTCATCTACAGAATACGCTCGTTACTATCAAGGAGTAGCCAGTAACGTCGTCTGTACTGCATCGGACGGGCGTACTATACAGTTTCCGGCAGCAGTATTACGAAAGCACCTGACTCATGATGGTGTCCATGGCACGTTTGCAATCGAATTTTCCGACCAGAACCGATTCGTACAACTTCTCAAACTGGAGTAAGGGCTAGTTCCTTGGAAATTTTACCCCGATACCTCCCAGTCCACAGTATCCTCCCGGATTTTTAGCCAGATACTGCTGATGATAGTCTTCCGCATAATAAAATTCCGCAGCCGGTAATATTTCCGTGGTGATGGTTGCAAATCCTGCCGATCGCAAAGCCTCACCGAACTGCCGGAGCGAATCATTGGCTTGCTCAACCTGCTCCTGGTCGTAGGTATAAATTCCCGAGCGGTATTGAGTCCCGCGATCATTTCCCTGACGCATTCCCTGGGTCGGGTCATGAGACTGCCAGAACACGCGCAGTAAATCCATGTATGTAATTTTTCCCGGTTCAAACATAACAAGCACAACTTCATTGTGCCCGGTCAACCCGGTGCACACTTCTTCATAAGTGGGATTTGGCGTGTAACCAGCCGCATAGCCGACAGCCGTTGAATACACACCTTCAGTCTGCCAGAAGATTCTCTCCGCTCCCCAAAAACATCCAAGACCGAACATCGCCTGCTTAACTTCAACAGGAAACGGCGGCTTTATCGGATTGGCATTTACGTGGTGCAAACGGGACACCGGCATCGCTGTCGACCTGCCTTTTAATGCCTCCTCCGGTGTCGGCATGCTGATTTTTTTCTCCAATCCAAACATAATTATAATAATTAAAAATGCAGTGCGTTTAATTAAGGGATGATATCAGTTGCTTATATATACTGGATTCGCGCTGAAAAAAACCCTGAGTGTGAAAGGAGTCGGCCAACTTGAAGTGCTCGTAATCAAGATGATGACACAACTCATGAATCAGAGTCCGCAAAAAAGTTTTAAACGCAACCACCTGTTGACGTTTCGCGGTTCGCATCCAGACATAAACCTGGCCACGCGAGCGGCCTCGATCTACCGGTTCATACAGACCGTGTAATTCTCCAAAATTATTGTGCGGACGTCGTTCCAGCACATGAATGCGAGCGGTTGCGAGCTTAAGTCCCGCACAAATTTCGTCGCTGAGTTTTTGACAATACTGTTCAACCTGAATCACATTAGCGTGTGACAACGCCTCCTGAAGCTCACGAGAGCTGGATTGTAACGATACCAGGTTATCCAGTTTCACCGCAGTAATTTTGTCGCTGGCTAAATAAACCTTTTTCTGGGTCTTGTTCAAACGATTAAAATAAGCATAGGACATAAAACAATTCTTTTTGATTTTGCTAATTTATGTGAAGTGCCTCATGGGCATTTCGAGTCGTGTGTTTTGCCACCGAATTGAGATCCATCGACTTTGCCTCCGCCAATGCCTGCAGACAATAAACAAGATAAGCAGGGCTGTTTCGCTCGCCACGATGCTGTTTCACGGTCATATCCGGGGAATCCGTTTCCAGCACAATCGATTCGATTGGCAGTTCCCGAGCCAGCGTGCGCAGCTTGGTGGAGCGTTCATAGGTCAGCTTGCCACCAAATCCAAATTTGAAATTAAGTTTCAGATACTGTTTCGCTTGCTGCAGGCTACCGTTAAACGCGTGCACAATTCCTCCAACTACTGGCGACTTTGCAAGCCTGGACAATACAACATCATGCGCCTTGCGCACGTGCAGAATAACCGGCAACTCCACTTCTCTGGCTAAATCGATTTGTCTGTCAAAAATATCCAGCTGTGCATTTCGATCCAGTTCCTGAATATAAAAATCGAGCCCGATTTCACCCACTGCAACCGGGTTCCAACGTTCAATATATTGTTGCAAACTATCCACGTGCTGCGGATTGTGTTCAGCAATAAATACTGGATGCAGTCCTAACGCATAGTATAAATCCTGATTTTGGTTGCATAATTTGATTAGTGAATCCCAGGTGGCCTGCTTGACTGCCGGAATCACAAACCTACTGACGCCAACTTTACGGGCATCAGCGATAACCGCATCCCGGTCGCGTGAAAAAGCATCAAAATCCAGATGGCAATGAGTATCTACAAGCTCCATGGCAACATACTATAAAATACTTTAATTAAACTCAGTAAAAATATACACCCCATGCAGGAACAAGCAGAGAATACAGTCGAACACAGGCGATTTGCGGGCATACGAAGATTGTACGGTCTGCGCGCCGCGAAAAAAATTAGTCGTAGCCATGTCTGCATCATCGGTATTGGTGGCGTTGGTTCCTGGGTTGCAGAGTCACTCGCGCGCAGCAACATCGGCGAGATGACACTCGTCGACCTGGATCATATCGCAGAATCCAATATAAACCGCCAGATACATGCGCTGTCATCGACATTAGGTCAGTCCAAGATTGTGGCCATGGCCGAACGAATTCAATCCATCAACCCTGACTGCAAGCTTAATCAGATCGATGACTATCTGAGCATTGAAAACATCCCGCAAATTATTAATGCAAATTTTAGCTACGTGGTCGACTGCATCGATCAGTTTCGAATTAAGGCGGCATTAATTCATTTTTGCAGGAGCAATAAAATCAAATTGATCACCGTAGGCGGTGCCGGCGGACGTATCGACCCGACTCAAATTCGATTGTCTGATCTGACTCGCGCCGAAGGCGACGCGCTGCTGGCCAAAACGCGTAAGCAACTACGCAAAAGGCACGGATTTTCTCGTAATACGCAGCGCAGATTTAATATCCCGTGCGTATATTCCAGGGAAGCGCAACGATATCCCACCGATAACAATGAAATTAGCACGACCAAGTCTGAATGCAGTGCACTGGGCGGCTTAAACTGCGCCACAGGATTTGGCTCGGTCTCTGCAGTCACTGCGTGTTTTGCCATGATTGCCGCCGCACATGTATTAAATAAAATCGCAGCCAGAGCGTAAGTTTTGCCCATTTACCAAGTCTGGTGAACCTTTTGGTTAAAAAGTTGCCTTATTAAGTGATTGTGTATTCTCGCCGATCAAATTATTTAGTATAGTATGCTCTACGCAGACGACGCGGCCATTATATTTTTCCCGTCTCTGTGCCTTATATATCCAATAGTATTGCTCGACAGAGTCTGCCCAAACATTTATTTATCTTACAAGGATTATATTTTATGCCCGAACATAAACCGGAAAACGTAATTATCAGTCAAACCGTAGCCATTCTCATTGATGGCAACAATATTGAACGCAGCATCCACGAACAAACCAACGACGCAAATACCATGCTTAACTTCGATCGATTGATTCCGAAGTTGCTGGATAATCGCGGACTCAATCGCTTGATATATTTCCGCGAAGGAAAACAGATTTCGCAAAAGCTGCGCGACCGCTTACATGAATTTTTTCATGGATCAGTCAGACCCTGCCATAAATCAGCAGATATTCCCCTATCGATCAATGCCATGCAGCTTGCAAGCAAGGTGGATACGATCGTGATTATGTCGGGTGACTCCGATTATATCGAGCTAGTCCGTCACCTTAAATCCGAGGGTGTACGGGTTGAAATTGCATCGGTAGATGCCACTACAGCAAACATCATCAAAGAAGAATGCGATCATCATTATCGAATCAATGAAGATGACTGGTTTTCCTATGCACCCAAACAGGCCGCTCCAGGCAAACCCAAACCGAGTAACGGAAAATCGGGTAGTGGGAAGTCGGGCAAGCAACGCCGGCCAAACCGCAAGCAGCAGGCAGCGGTCAGCAAAAATGACAGCAGTGATGATAAGCAACCGACATCAAATCAGTCAGACATCATTGCCAGCATCAGTGAACCTGCACCGAAATACGAACCAGAATACCCGCAGAGCCAGTATATAAAAAGTTAGTCTACATACGATTATTTCTGCAACGTTTTGGCAAGTATTTGACATAATTTAAATGCGTACCATGCGGGTTTTAAAATTGCCACTCTGATTTTATGAACGCTTTCCTCTCCAAGTGGAAATTTACTATCATACTTGTAGCGTTGCTGCTTAACATTCTGCTGGCACCAATGTTAACCAGTACTTTGGCAAATGTTGGAATAATAACCGTCGATGTAGCGTTTACAGTGCTTCTGGTGGTGATCGTACTAGTCGCAGGCCATAACAAAAATGTCATGGCCGCGTATTTGATTTTAGCTGTAATCACCTCGGGTTTAGCCTGGGTGGATACGCCCTCAAATGACATTATATTTTCTTTTTACCACAATCTTTTTTCAATTATTATTCTTACCGTTGCGATGGTTTTGGTCATCAAAGAAATTTTTGTCGGTGAATGTGTGACGATCGATACAATCAGTGGCGCCTTATGCGCCTATATGCTGCTTGGATTTTCTTTTGTATCCGTCTATGCTTTCACAGATATTGTCAGGCCTGAATCATTCTTTTCGACGATAACAGCTGAGCCCATTGATCTTACTCAGGATTATTCTTCCCTTGATCGAGTTTACTTTAGCTTTATTACCATGCTTACCGTTGGATTTGGAGATATCGTGCCCTTTTCCCCATCAGCAAAATTACTAACGATTATTCAGGGATTCCTTGGGCAGGTATATTTAGTGGTGATGATTGCCCGACTCGTTGGCATGCATGTCTCGCAAACAAATCGTTAGCTGTACAAGCAACCATTCACTGTCAGCACTAAATATTTTTACCGATCGTAGAGAACGCATGTTCCACCAGGATTATTTTACGTGCCTTCAATTCTTTCTTGGCCCGATTCGACACCTCACCGGTAATCCATAATAAAATCTGCACGTCTTGCCCATATTTGGAGCGTATATCCGACTCAAATTGATTAATCAATTTTGCTCCAAATTCTGACCAGTAGCCGTTATCTACCAACAGGGGAAATACAAAATGCTTTCGCACTCGTAGCAATGTAAAATTATCGTGAATAACAAGTTCAGTGCTTGACTCAACCGTGTTTGAAAGATAATGCTGCGTCAGCTCGACAATATTTTGAAAAAAGAACGCCTCTTCCTCAGACGAAGCCGTAGTTGCCAACTGAAGAAAATCGGTAATGCCTCCCGTCAATCCCTGATATTCAAGCATATGAACGATGGTTGTCTCATGCCGTGGTGAAATCCAGGCGTTACCTTGAAACGCATCGATTACATCTTCCGGGACGTTTAGCTTTTCCAGTTTCTCCCGATTCAGTCTATTCAAATCTTCCGGAGAATTATCTCGAACCAGGTTATTTACATTTTGCGCCGACTTGGTAAGCCGGACCGCTCGCAGCGGTGCCATTGCAACTGAAACCACCATCCCACCGGAATAAGTTGCCCAACTCACACTATTCAATCGCTCTTGAAGCGCCTTGTTTGAAGAATAGACATTAACATTTAAATCGTAGGCCAGTTTTCTTTTTACGGTAGAAAACAGGATCAATTCTTTACTCATGCTATCTTCATATTCACTTTTTTCTGGCCCACCGACCATTTCTACCACACGTGAGCCGTAACGCCACAAGCCTTCAGGCACACCGGTAACGGTATCAATCGGGTGAGTAACAAGATTTCCTAAAAACTTGAATGGTGATGAAGCGGTGTTTTTAACGCCTTTCTCGAACGCATCAGATTCCTTTATTTTATCCAGCTCATGAATGGCCTTAATTTCCTGAATCCGCTCTGCCAGCATATCGTTACCATGTGCGGTGAAATCACCATACTCGGATCTGATCTCATAGGTATTGGTGTAACCACGCGTAAGCACATCACTATCGATCTCATACAAGTCACTCGTAAGGAGCTCTGCAGGCACAACATCTCTCGCCTGAACGATCAACGGGGTTTCATACTCTTCATCTGCAGTTCCAGCTGTAATGATAAACAACAGTATCAAGACGAAACTACAATGGAATAGAAATTTATTCATTTTTATTCTAAGCCTTTAAAGGAATTGGCACGCATATAGCCAATATACTAAATGAAATCCATCACACAAATCTTTAGTTTTAAATGAGTGCCTTCCAATTATACATGCCGTTACTATAGAAAAGCAGTCGCCACATACAGCCCTTTTAAATAATTACAGGGAAAACCTCATGAATTCATATTCTCTTTTTTGAATTCTTATTTTTATTGGCATTCCTAGCGCGTTCCCAACACAATCAGTGGGGGAACAAGATGAATTTAATACAGGCAACGGTTGAGTGGATGCATTAGATTCTGTTTGCCAAGAACAAGCTCTTTGCTGGTTACGGGCTTGTCGCTGCCGATAGCTTGAAGAGCGTGGCATAGAATACGGGCACCATCACCATGGTGAGAATAGTTCCAAACGTTAAGCCCGCCATAATCACCACGGCCATACCAATCCAAAATACATCCTGGATCAATGGAATGACCCCTAACACAGTGGTCGCAGCGGCCAGCACGACTGGTCGCAGGCGCGATACTGCCGCCTCGATGATGGCATCGTATTGCGACTTACCCTCTTTGATGTAAATGTTTGCCTGATCGAGCAGTACAATTGCATTTTTGATCATCATGCCCGCAAGACTCATTGCACCCAGTAACGCAACAAAACCAAACGGGGTGCCAGAAACCAGCAGTCCCAAGGTGATTCCAATCAAGGCAAAAGGTATCGTAAATACGATCACAAGCGGTGGCTTAAAGGCGTTGAATAATGCCACAATAATAACGGCCATCAGTGCTACAGCCGGAATCACACCGGGAATGAGTGAGGCTTGTGCATCGGCAGAATCTTCTCTTTCGCCTCCCCACTCAAACGTAAATCCCGGAGGGCGTTCAATGGCCTCAAACTTTTCCCCGATTCTTTTAATCAGCGAGGGCAAGGTTTCGCCTGGAATTGGATTAGCTTGGATGGTCAACGTGGGCCGTCGATCACGACGAACGAGTATCGGGTCTTCCCAGATGTACTTCATATCGTCAACGACCTGCAAAATAGGCAAAGACTCAACTGAGAATGCCGGTGTTATTTGCAGCACATCCATGGCTGCTATATTTTGTCGCTCTTCTTCTACATTGCGCATGACAATTGGGATCAAGTCATCGCGCTCACGATACAGACCAATGGTGCGCCCATCGTAGGCTCGCTTGGTGGCATTGGCAATATCCTTGCGCGTAACCACTGACCAGCGCGCCCGCTCTTGATTATATTCTGGCTCAATCACTTTCGTGCGCTGACGCCAATCGCTTTGGTATAGTCCGGCCAGGGGTTCCTTCTCCAATAATTCGAATCCTTTTGCAGCAATCAACCTAAGCTCACTAGGATCGACTCGTGCGGGTCCAGAGATTCTATATTCAAACTTCCATGTGTTACTTGGACCTAAGCCGTACTTTCGTAAAGGAACAATTGCGTCTGGATACTGCTCGGCTACCCAGGGGGTCAGCTCCTCAATCAGCCCATCGATCTCTTTATGATCGTGCATATTGACTATGATTTGCCCATACGATGCATTATATCCCTCAGGATCAACCGGCAAATAGAATCGTGGTGGACCCCCGCCGATAAAAGTACTGATGTCATTAACACGCTCATCCTGCAAAAGCTTTTCCTCGAGCACTTTTAAGTTTTCTGCAACGGTCTCTATACGCGTGCCTTGTGGCGCCCAATAATCAACCATGACCTTCTTCATGGCTGATTCCGGAAAAAACAATTGTGATAAAAACCCAAACGCATAGATTGCAATTAAAAGCAGTCCAATCATGCCTCCAATGGTTAGCCAACGCATTTGAATAGCACGATGCAAAATACCTCTAAACCCTGCATAAAACTTTCCGCCATACGCGTCCACCTCGACATCGGATTTTTTGGGGGTGGGCAACATGTCAACGCATTGTAATGGAGTGATTGTCAACGCAATCACCCAGCTTGTTAGCAGTGAGATGGCCACAACGGTAAATAAGCTGCGGCAGTATTCGCCAGCGGCCTCGACAGATGCAAAGATTGGGTAAAATGCCATTACCGCAATAACCGTTGCACCCAGCAATGGTATGGAAGGCAAACTGGCCGCCTCAATGGCGGCCTTGGTACGCTCCATGCCTTGCTGCAAGCGCACCTGAATTCCGTCTGCAACCACTATCGCATTATCCACCATCATGCCTAATGCAATCACCAGCGCCCCCAAGGACATTCTTTGCAGGTCGATGCCAAATATCGCCATGATGATAAAGGTCACTAAAATCGTCATGATTAACGCCGTACCAATAATGATTCCCATGCGCCAACCCATGAAAATTGCTAATACAACCAACACGATCGCCACGGCTTCGGCCAAGCTGACTAAAAAGTTTTTTATCGATTCATCGACGATTTTTGACTGCCAGTGAACCTGATGCAGTTCTATACCCACAGGGAGTAGTTCTTTCAGCTCTGCTATTCTTGCATCCAGTGCCTTCCCCATCCTCACAATATTCACGCCAGGCAGGTTACTAATCGCGATGCCAATGGCGGGCACGCCATCGAAACGCATTTGAGTAATTGGCGGTTCCCGATATCCGCGACGCACATTGCCTATATCGCGTATTCGTATCAGTTCAGAAGAATCCACGGCTTTCCCTGGAGTCACGTTTGCAAAGACATCGGCAATACTCGTTCGTATTGCCAGGTCAGCGATGTCTTCTGGAGACCCAAATTCCCCGGTGGGGGCAATACGCACTCGTTGGCTCTGTGTGTCTACACTCCCTGCGTCGACGACCACATTTTGTTGTTGCAATGTGGCGACAACATCCGTTTCGGTAATACCCAATTGACTCAACTGGGTTTCAGAGACATCTACATAAATGACTTTGTCCTGCACACCCCACAGATCAACGCGGGAGACGCCTTCTACAATCGTTAATTCCTTGCGTAAAATTTCATCGGCATAATTTTCAAGCTCATCATAGGTAAAGCCATCACCAGTGATCGCCAGAAAATGACCAAAAACATCACCAAAGGAATCGTTTACAATCGGCGGATGCGCGCCTGGCGGCAAATTAATCCGTGCATCATCAACTTTTCGCCGTAATTCATCCCAAATCTGGTTGAGCTCATCCCCCCAGTAATCCGGTTTTATCTCTACCTTGATAATTGATACTCCGGCGAGTGATTGGGATTCGACGTAGTCTAATTGAGACAATTCTTGTACCGCTTTTTCAAGCAGGTCGGTAACCTCAAGCTCTACTTCTGCTGGACTGGCGCCAGGATAAAGTGTCGCGACAAGAGCCGTCTTTACTGAATATTCTGGGTCTTCTAATTGACCCAAAGTGGTAAAAGCAGCAATGCCTGCAACAAGTAGCAAGCCGGTTATAAAATAAGTAGTGGGTTTGTTGTTTAACGCAAAGGCAGTGAGGTTCATCAGCTCACTCCAACGTTGTTTGTAGAAGTTTTACTTTTTGGCCTTCGAACAAGTAATTTACGCCGGCCGAAGCAATTAATTCGTCTTCTTTTAACCCTGAAAGGACTCGAACTCCGCGGTCGCCCAGTCGATCGACCTCGATTTGCCTTTTGCTTACGGTGAGGCTGGATTCATCGATCACCCAAACAAACGAATCACCACTGGTTTCGTCCGTGAAGACTGCGGCCACAGGAACCTCAACACCAAGCCTTCCACTGGCCATCTCTTTTGGCGGTTTGCCTCTGACTTTGCCTGCCATCCCGGGCAGTATTTTTATACCTTCCGGTTGGTGCATTATCAAAGTAACGGGAAAGGTTCGCGTCGTCGCCGACGCCTCGGTGCCGATTTCTTTTATCTGTGCCAAAATTTCAGTATCCGGAAAGGGATCAAAAACAACTTTGACATCTTCTACATGTTGCGCCAGAGAGATTAAACTTTCCGGGATATTCACTACCATCTCGATTAGTGAGTCATCTAAAATGCGAACAATGGGTTCTTTTGCTTGCACATTCTCAAAGTTTTCAACAAATTTCCTGACGACATTTCCATCAAACGGTGCCTTTAAATAAGTATATTCCAGCTGGTCCTTTGCAGATTCCACCTCTGCAGCAAAAGACTTTATGTTGGCTTTTGCTTTATCGCGGGCTTCTCGCTTACGATCTACGGCGGTCTGACTGGTTGCGCCCGGATCTTGTTTACGTATGTTTTGTTCGCGTTGATACTCGCTCTCAGCCCGACGTAATGCGGCTCTTGCATTATCCAGCCTACCCTGCGCAGAACTAAGATTGACTCTGAAATCCTGCGGATCAATACGCGCGACAATATCGCCTGCTTTTACTGTATCCCCAACGTCGACAGGAAATGTGATCAATGGCCCGGAAACGCGAAAGGCCAAGTTCACTTCCTGCGTGGCTCTCGCCCTGCCCGGAAAACTACTTTCTGAAAACTGATCAGCGCTGGGTACCTGGAATGTGCGTACTGGACGTATTACTTGTTTTTCTTCAGTCTCTTGTTTTGAGCAACTGCTGATTGATAGGGTAATAATAACAATCAATACCGAATTCAATGCAATATAAATAGGTTGTGTTTTCAAAATTTTTAACATTGACCCTTCCTCTGCATGTTATTGCAACATGATAAGAATATGCCCTGCCTTGATTCTTACATCCAAGAATATTTAGCTAAGCATCCAATTATCCGGATGTTATTCTTCTAAAATCTTTCCCCAATCAGTCCTTTCACGCATGGTGTCTTTTATTTCATCTGCTACATAAGCTTTGCCTTTACGTATTTGCCATCCACCACCTAAAGCTTTATACATTGCAATGAGATTTGTTGAAATTTCGCCACGCGATTCAGTCCATCGATCTTGTTGTTCAACAAGTGATGTTTGTGAATCAATGACTCGTTGGTAGTCTGTTACTCCATCACGGTACTGCAATAGCGAAAGTTCCACTGACCGTGCTGCGGCATTGACACTATCGTTTAAAAATACTTCTGTTTCTTGTGCGTAAAGGAAACCGATGACTGCATCCTCCACCTCTCTCGCCGCACGTAAAACCGTATCCTGGTAATTGACAACTAACTGCTCGAAGCGTGCATCTTGTACACGCACCTGATTTTTAAGACGTCCATAATTAAATATATTCCAGGTAAAAGATGGTCCGCCAAAAAATTCCAGGCTATTGCTATCGAACAATTCATCTATTCCGTCATTTCCAGATATTGTCCTGTTTGTACCGCCACTGCTTCTTAGACCAAGAGAACCGAAAAGTGTAAAACTTGGATACAAATCCGCCCTTGCCACCCCGATCAAGGCGCTTTGCGCCGCAGCCTCTAATTCGGCTCTGCGTATATCAGGACGTCTTCGCAACAACTCTGCGGGCATACCCACGGCAACTTCGGTCGGTGCAGTGGGAATATCCTTTTCTCCTCCCAAAATATTGTGCAATTCGCCAGGCGGCATGCCCAATAGAATGCTTAGCGCGTTTCTTGCTTGACGATATCCGGTTTTAAGCCGTGGTATTGCTGCCTCAGTATTGCGTAACAAGGTTTTTGCTTGCTGCACATCCAGCTCAGTGGTCGCACCATTTTGAAAGCGCACCTGTGTGATTTTTAAGCTTCGTTTTTGCAGATCGACATTCCCTTGCGCTAACTGTATGCGTTTTTCAAATGTCCGAATCACGACATACACATTTGCAACTTCTGATAATAGGCTGACCAAGAAGTCATCATAGGCAGCCATATTTGCCAGCAAATTTGAATCGGCAGACTCGATCCCGCGTTTAAATTTTCCCCAAAAATCCAGCTCCCATGCAGCATCAAACCCTGCATCAAAACCCCAGTAATTTGAATCGAGCCCTAAAGAGTTAGCCGTGTTTTCACTTAGCTTGTTATAGTTTGCGCCACCTCTCGCTTGCTGTACTTGTGGATATAAATTTCCCTTGGCAATGCCTAACTGTGCACGTGCCTCAAGCACACGTATTCCCGCTATTTGCAAAGTTAAGTTTTGTTGGTAAGCCTCGTTAATTAAAGACTCAAGAACAGGATCATTAAAAACTTTCCACCAATCATCATATTCAACGGCATCTGGCTTTAATTTTGGATTTTCAATATCGATCCATTCTTCTGCTACTTCAGACTCAGGGGTTGCAAAGTCCGGCCCCAGTGTCGTGCATGCTGAGAGAAAACAAAGCGTTGGCCCAACCAATAAGATGGATCTAGACAAGTCGGTTAGCAATTTAGGCAAAAGAAGATGTTGGAAGAAATGCATATATTTTCCAAGTACAAAATTCATTCGCCGCACTATATCAAAATAGCAGATTATTGATAACAGCCTTTGTGCCTATGGATTCACATTTAAACCCTATCCTCGAACTTATTATCGATTGACTGAGCAAGGCTATAAGAATTACTATAAGCCTTAATAAATATACAAAAAACAGAACTTCTGCATGTTAGGCATTCCTCGACTAACAACAGTTTCTCTTTCAAACTGCTATCCTTCTTTTTTTAACGCGAGAGATTCCATGAAACTCAATCCCTTAATACTCACTTGCTTGTTTATACTATGCTCGATTTCCCACGCGGATGAACTTGAAAAGTCGCGCATTGAACTGGAAGCAAACAAGAAAATATATATTTCAAAATCATTATCACTTACTGACAATCAGAGTACGGCTTTCTGGAAAATATTTGCGAGCTATGAGCAGGAACTTGGCTCTGCAACAAAAGATTCATTCGATTTGATACGAAAGTTCAGCGAAGGATACCAGCGAGGCTCCATTAGCGAACAAGATGCTACCAATATGCTTGCTGAATTTTTTCGAATAGAAGCCAGAAAATTGCAGATAAAACAAAGTTACCTGCCAAGATACCAGGAGATCCTGCCAACAAAACAAGTTTTCCGTTTTTATCAGATCGACAACAAGGTGGATACTTTGATTCGCTGTGACATTGCCAAGAAGCTACCACTGATCGAGGCAGGAAATTAATGCAATTATTTGGTGCAGGGGTTCAATATACTAAACCCCTGCAAAATTCTGCCTTTAGTCTTCCGGCTCACCCTGCCAAAGCATTTCATAACCGATTTCATAGGCTTCTGATGCGTAGTCGGCCAGTGCATCAAACTTTTCCTTGAATGCTTTATCAGCATGCGATTTTTCATGCTGCTCAAACGATTGCCAGTACGTGACAATCGCGATATGGTCTTCTGTTTGCTTGGCGGAAGCAATAGATCCTTCATCCGAAACAAACCCACCAAACCGATACACCTGACCACCAATAAAGCCACCCTTGTCGTCACCATAAGTATTCTTGACGACATTACACATCTCACCCAGTGCCAACTCAACGTCCTCGACCGAAACGCCGTCTTTCAATTTCACAACGTTGTACATCATCACACAACCGAAAGGCACAGAAAGCGCATTAAACATTGTAGCTCCTTGATTTGAAATTTAGGGTTAAAAAAGGTCGTCTAGTATAATGGACTTTGGACAAATTTCAGTACCCATAACGGATAGAAAAAGCCTCACAAAAACATCTGGGCTTCATGAGTCTCCAATCATACAGGGTTAAACACAACGCTCACGATCGGGATGCTTCTCACAAAATCGCTTGTGTGCTTTTTCTTTGGCTACCCGACACTCGCTTGAATTCGGATCTTGTTTACAGATACGATGCAATCGCGCGCGCACACACTTTTTGGCGCCGGGATATTTCTCGCAATACTGTTTGATCTCCTGTCGAAACTGCTTACATTGTTCGGAGTCTGGATTTTGTCGGCAATGCTGCATTGCCACAAATTTGCGGCAACGCTTCTTGTCCGGATACTCATCACAGTAGGCCTTCGCACGAACCCGCCATTGTTTGCACTCTTCGGCGCCATGCTGGCCATGACAGGCCTTTCGAACCTCCTTCCATGCAAATGACTCGCTGCTGTTTTCACCCGCAATGACAGATGCACTAAATAAAAATAAGATTACACTTGCAATACTGATTCCTATACTCACATTGTTCTCCTTGGTATTCGCCTGGTTACTTCCCCTTTAACGCATAATAGAGAATATGGTTGACAACCAGCTCGACCAGCAGAACGTCTGCGATCCATTTAGAATTAAAGTTGACTCTTGATTGGCAAAATCTGTAAAAATCTGCCGTACATTCTTTGCCACCAGCTCGTATGTGGCTCCTTATTAAAAATAATTTCCTTGCCTTCTTCACAACTACGCCAGCGTAACCCATCTCTTTCGTTTAAAAACAACTCGAAAGATATTTCAGGCAGGGCTTTTTCAATATTGCGCGCAATCTCAGCTGCATACAATGGTGATTGTATGAGAACTCCGAGTTCGGTATTGATATTAGCGGAACGCGGATCAAAGTTAAACGACCCAATAAATATCTCCTTGCGATCTACAATATATGCCTTGGTATGCAATGTTGCCTTTGCACTGCTGAGTTCGACTACCTCGTAATCAGCCACTTCTGCGTCGGGTCGGACTTCATAAATTTTCACTCCGCCACGCAGCAGCGGTTTTCGCGCCGGCGCGTAACCCGCATGCACCAGCGCCTGATTATTCGCTGAATGGGCATTAGTAACAATGTTAATATCTACGCCGCGCGCTTGCGCATCAACCAGCCAGTCTATTCCCGATTGCAATGGTACGAAATACGGCGAAACAATCGTTAATTCTTCTTGTGCTGCTTCGAGTGATCCGTAAATGGCGGTTTTAATCAGCATTGTCTCACCCGCTCTTTCTTTAATCGCCTTATCCGGCATATCATAAACCAGCTGATAAGGCGCCCAGGTAAAAATGCTGGTATCACTTTCAACAAACTGCCAGTAACTTTCTTTTACCGCATTGGCATACTTTGTCTTGCCAACATCGTTTTGCCATTGCGCGATCTCTCCGCGTATATGCACGAGTTCCGCAGCAGGATCATCCGGTAATCTGGCAAAGGCTTCTAATGGAACGGCACGCTCATGGTTCCAGTAGGCATCAAACATGGACGACACGCTGTTGACCACCGAGCCCACGGCCAGCACATCCAAATCGAAAAATATAGCTTCTTTGATCGCCCCAAAGTATTCATCACCAATGTTTCGCCCACCAAAGACCGTAATCTGATTATCAACCGTGAATGATTTATTGTGCATACGGCGATTTATACGACTAAAATTTTTCAGGGCATCCAACTTGCGGAAAGTACGGTTAGCAAATGGGTTAAACACCCTGATCTCAAAATTCGGATGCGAGTCCAGCCCTGCCATGCCTGCGTCATAACCCTGCGTATTCACATCATCGATGAGTAAACGAACCCGCACGCCACGATCTGCGGCTTGCAGTAACGCCATTATAAATGCTTTTCCAACCGTGCCTCGCTTTATCTCATAATACTGCGCATCGATACTGCGTTCTGCGCGGGCAGCCATCATCAACCGGGCGCTCAGCGCCTCAATGCCGTCGGGCAACAGATAGAAACCGGACTGGTCGACCGGATGATTAGCAAGATCGTCGACGAGGTGTTTTGCAAAATATGTTTCACTCGTATCAGCAAATACGCGTGAATCGGTTTTCGGATAATCAAAATTGACGGTTGCACAACCCGTCAGGATAGCGGCAAAAAAAGACAGAGAAAGTTGTTTGAAAAGCAACACTGAAATTCTGCAGGAACTCAATTCAGCCAATCATTTCGAATTAAATATTCAGCCACACCGGGCAATTAATTTAAAACTCCAGATTGAACTGAGACACGGGTTTACGTCTATCCATTGTGTCTAATTCAGCTTCAGTAGGAATCATTCCGGGCACCTGCTCGTTTTCCTGATGGATAGAATAACCACCCCAACGAACTTTTGAAGCAGATTTTTCTTGCGGCCTGCGCCATTTTTCTTCAGAGTCAATATTTCGCCAATCTTCCTCATTAAGAATCGACAATACATTAAGCTCCGGCACCTCATTATCGATATCCAGGTTGGACTCGGGCTCCGCCATCACCATTGTTGAAATCAACAAAAGCAGCAAAAGAACATACATGCTCTCTTGCTCCGGTAACTCAAACTGCGATACGTACATCTGCAAACCTTATTACTTTTTCCATTGCAAAGAGTTAAACCAGTAGTCATGTTTCGCTTTCAACCACCCATCTGCCTCTTTCGAAGTGATCCAGGCATTCAAATAATTCAAAAAGTCCTGTTCGCCCTTATTGACCGCCATACCGGTTTTATAGCTAAGCAAAGGCTTGCTCAAGGGTACATCCACCGTTTTGGGATGCAGCAACTCAAGAAACTTTGGCCCTGGAGATGATGCTACCAGCGCGTGAATATCTCCCGCTAAAACAGCCTTAGTTGCTTCGTCATCATGGACAAAAGTCTCCACTGTCGCCCGATAAAAAATTTGCTTTGCCACCTTTTCTGACACCGTGCCCGATACCGCACCAATCTTTATTTTTGTATTATTCAACTCGCCAAGAGAATTCGTATGTTTGGTTTTTTCAAGGTTCGCCACTATGCCAATTCCCGCAGCACCATATGCGTTGGAAAAATTCACACGCAGCGCGCGCTTGGGCGTAATGGCCATGCCCGCGATAATAATGTCGAATTCCTTTTTCTCCAGGGCACTGATGATATTTTCCCAGTCTACTATCTTAAACTCTGGTTCGACGCCCAGATCATTTGCCAGTTGCTTGGCGATCTGGATTTCATGGCCGTAGAGCCTCCCTTCTTTTTTTTGCATCGCCCAGGGCTCAAATAAAGAAATTCCTATTCGCAATTTCCCGTTTTTAATTACATTTTCAAAAGTACTCGCATGCGAGTTCCATGTAACACAAAGTAATAGAATAAAAATCGATAATTGGAGTGTGCGCTTTATTTTAATCATTGTTTTGGCTATCTGAATGAATAAGGTATTGCGACCTGGCTTTCTGCCGACAATCACCTAAATTATACACAAAAGGAATCCAATTCGATGACAATTTTACAAAAATATCCTCGTCTGTAGTTAATCAGTCTATTAACACATTGTTCATTTTTGAATTTTCAGAAAATTAGCCCTAATTCATCCGATCGAGGTTTGTACAAGCGACCCTATTGGTATTATCCTTGTTTCAATTATACCGTCGCTAATAATGTTATTTGCGCAGCCGAAATGGTAACGGACCAAGGAAAGTGAATACCCCATCCGACAACGCCGAAATACGCCTGAAGACACTTCAAGGTACGACCGATATTGAACTGCTTGGTAACTGGACCATAGATAAACCCGCCCCAGAGACCTCGTTTGTTTTCAGAGAAATAACATCCCTCCCGATAAAGATCAGGGCAGACAAGCTGGGAAACTGGGACAGTCGCCTAATCAACTTTCTGGTCAAGCTGCGTAAGCATGCGCAGCAGAATAATCTGGAGCTGGATCTATCCGCTTTGCCCGAAGGATCTCAACGATTACTTACGCTCGCCTTCGCAGTTGAAGAACGCGAAGGTGCGCGCAAAAAATCAAAAAAGATTAACATTTTTACCCGCACGGGCACTGCGTTCCTGAAAACACTGGCTACAGTCAAATCATTGATCACATTTTTAGGTGACATCACACTTTCCTTCGGTCGATTTTTAAAAGGCAAGGCGAACTACCAGAAATCAGATCTTTGGGTCACGATTCAGGAAACCGGTGCAGAAGCATTTCCCATCGTTAGTCTAATCGCGTTTCTGGTAGGCGTCATTCTGGCATTTGTCGGCGTTGTGCAATTGAACAAATTTGGCGCCGGAATCTATGTTGCCGACCTGGTTGCGGTTGGGGTAGTTCGTGAAATGGGCGCAATTATGGCAGGTATTATTATGGCGGGGCGAACCGGTGCGGCATTTGCCGCCCAACTGGGTACGATGAAAGTGAATGAAGAAATCGATGCACTCAAAACAATGGGCATTGATCCAATTGACTTTCTGGTACTGCCCAAATTAATTGCGCTCATTGTCATGATGCCTTTACTCAGCATTTATGCAAATTTTCTTGGCATCATAGGGGGCGCTTCGGTTGCACTCAGCATCCTGGACGTCAGCCTCTACCAGTACGTTGTTCAAACTATTTATTCAGTCAATATCGTTGATTTTGCCGGCGGCCTTTTTAAGGCAACCGTATATGGCATCCTGGTGGCAATTGCGGGCTGCCGTTGTGGTATGGAATGTGGAAATAGTGCAGCTGCAGTCGGCTTATCCACGACATCCGCAGTAGTGAGTGGTATCGTTGCAATCGTCGTATCCAACGCCATTTTGAATGTAATCTATACCATACTGGAAATTTAGCATGACGCAGGCACATATCACGGTAGAAAATCTCACCATGGCTTATGGAGATTTTGTCATTCAGCGCGACCTGAACTTCACGATCAACCGTGAAGATGTATTTATCATCATGGGTGGAAGTGGATGTGGTAAAAGCACTTTGTTGAAAATTATGATTGGCCTCAAATCACCCGCTACCGGTGAGGTATATTTCGAAGGCAAAAGTTTTTGGCATGCTACCGAATCAGAACGTGAGCAGTTAACTCGAAAATTTGGTGTGCTGTTTCAAAGCGGTGCACTCTGGAGCTCAATGACTCTGGCAGAAAATGTGGGCCTTTCACTAAAACAATATACCGATCTTTCTGCCAAAGAAATCGCTGAGCTATGCTCGCTGAAACTGGCCTTAGTAGGGTTAGCTGGATTTGAAGATTATTATCCCAATGAAATCAGTGGCGGAATGAAAAAACGCGCCGGTCTCGCGCGCGCCATTGCAATGGACCCAGAGATTCTGTTTTTTGACGAACCTTCTGCGGGCCTGGATCCAATCAGCTCGCGCCTGCTGGATGATCTTATTCTTGAATTACGCGACAGCATGGGCGCTACGATTGTAGTGGTCACCCATGAGCTTGCAAGCATATTCTCTATTGCAAATAATTCAGTGTTTCTGGATCCCGAAACGAAAACCATGCTGGCCAACGATGATCCCAAATATCTACGCGATCACAGTGAAGATTTCAAAGTGCGTAATTTTCTCTTGCGCGGCGAGGCAAAAGACCTCGCCCAAGCCGATAGGACCGACAAGCCGCAATGAGCAAGAAATCCAATCCTACCCTGATCGGCGCATTCATCATTGGTGCGGTTGCACTGATTGTAGTATCCGTGGTGCTGATCGGTGGAGGAAAAATTTTTAGAGACAAAACGGTCTATATCACCTACTTTGATGGCTCATTACAGGGATTGCGCATCGGTGCCAATGTTACGTTTCGAGGAGTTCGCATAGGTCAGGTGCGCGAACTGTATGTACGTTTTGATCCAGACACCCTTGAGTTTGATTCGCCAGTGCTCCTTGAGTTAGAGGAAGGTGCCGTACGCACCATCGGCGGCATAACGAGTTCCCAGGTGGATGTAGATGAATTATTCAATTCACTTATTGAAAAAGGATTGCGTGCACAGATGCAGATGGAAAGCTTCGTAACCGGCCAACTGCTCATCGATCTGGACTATTATCCAGATTCCGAAGCGACAATGCGGGATACTATCGGCGAGTATATTGAGATCCCGACCATCCAAAATGAGTTCACAGCGGTCATCGAAGATGTTCAGAAGTTTGTGGCAAAACTCAAAGATTATCCGATTGATAAAATGCTGGAAGATCTTGCCAAATCATTCCAGGGTATGGAACGAATAATTAATTCTCCCGAATTAAAAGAGACACTTACGGGAATTAATAAACTAGTCAATTCACCCGACACACAGCAGCTCACCGCTTCTCTGCAGAATTCGATAACACATATAAATACAACGGTCACCAGCGTACAGCAGCTTGTTAAAAATATTGATAATAATGTTGACCCGCTAGCAAATGATATCAGTCAGACATTGCAAGAAATGCAGTCGACCTCGCAAGACATTCAGTCAGCCACACAGGAAATCAAAGCTACTTTTAAGGCGGTCCACGATAAAATTGAAGATGAAACCATACGCCGGGAAATTTCCCTGGCTATCAATGAAATTATTGATGCGACCCGGTCTTTTCGAATACTTGTTGAACTTTTAGAACGCCACCCTGAATCGTTTCTTCAGGGCAAACCAGACTCAGAATAAGAATCATGAGCACAATCATCAAGCCTGTTATTACAGCAACCATATCAGCCATCATCATTGCATTTTTATCAGCAAGTTGTTCTTTAGGCGGGAAAACCAAATCCTCACAGTTTTATGTGCTGGATGCAACCATTAGCCCAACAGAACAGAAAGCGGATAACAATGTTAGCCTGGCGATCTCACAAGTAATCGTTCCTGGGTATATTGATCGACCGCAAATCATTACAAAAACTGCATCAGCAGAAATCAAATTTTCGGAGTATAACCGCTGGGCAGAACCCATTGACTCAATGTTCCTGCGCGTACTCACACAAAACATCAAGACACTTACAAATTCAGATCAGATCACTAGCCATCCCTGGTCGCCCGAACAAACGTTCGAATTTATATTAAGAACCAAACTGATTAAGTTCGAAAACAATGAAGCCGGAGATGCGCTACTCGTCGTCAACTGGATTTTAGTAAAGAAACATGATGAGTCAACGCCCAGAGCAAATTTCTCGGAGTTTCGAGCTAGCGCGAGCAATGGCTCTTATGCTGCGCGTGTAGCGGCTCTGAACGACACTTTAAGTCAGTTTTCAAGAGAAATTGCTAACCAGATAAAATAGACCCATGTTATTAATAACACGCTCAATCATTCTCCTTTTCGCCTGCGTATGCATAAATAGTCTATATGCTCAGGATCGTTACTTACTGTCCACGCCATCTTTTGACCCGGGCACGGTCATCAAGATTCAGGTAGAGGCCAGCGCGCCGGACGGAGTCCTGTTGCAGCAAATTGGCGACGAAGACAAACATGGGACCATGGCAGTCAACAAAAAATATGACCTCGAACGAAAAACTCTGGCCGTCGTCGATAAGAAAGAAACGAAGATTCACTACAATATCATTCGCGTAAAAACCGAAGTGGAAGTTCACTATGATGGCGAAAGCGCCCCGCACAAAAATGTTACAGATTTTAGTGACATCCAAATAACTGGAAAAAAAAATCAATCTGACGAGTGGAGATTCGAAGTCGAGGATAAACGAATGAATCCCGAAATTGAATCATTAGTTTCAGAACTTCAGGCCTATGAAAACAGAAAATGGTTTACGAACCAGCCAGTCAGCGTAGGAGACTCCTGGCAGATCTATCCTGCTTTTACTGATTTCGTAATGACAAGAGATCTGAAGAAAGTTGAGACGGAGGGAACGATGACGTTACTCAAGATAAACAAAAAGGGTAAAGATAATATTGCAGCACTTAAATTCAACGCGGAAAGTAAAGGCTGGGATAACAATGTTGAAAAAGGCCTGCGCAAAGCGAGCTTCGAAACGCAGGGTTTGTTGCAGTATTCTATCAACCAACGACTCGACACCAGCCTTGTCATTACGTCCAGGTTGGAATCGTTTGTGCAGAAGGAAGACAGCACGGTATCCGTCGTGCTTCCGTTCACTTATAAAGTAACAAAATCAGTTGTAAAATAAATCCATAATACCACCATCTTTATATAAGAATGTTGCCGCTAAACATCATTCCAGCAAGAATATCACACAAGCATAAGCCCAATGGACCACCAAAGTTACCAAAGAGCCTTTGCTTGAGTTCTTCCAGAATGGTCATCGACCTGAAACGATTAAGCTTTATATCGCATTGCACATCACTTGCATTGCTGTTTTTTTTAATTCCATCTTTGAGCCTGGCGCGCGACTACATAGAAGATGAAAATACTGCGCCAGAATCGGTAGAAGAAACACATAATACGATGGGCTACGGCCTGGAAAAACGAATACTTCTTTTACCAACACTAGGGCATTGGTTTAAAAACCTTCCCACGATTCTCGATGAGTCCACGCTAACCCCGCATTTTCGAAGCTACAGCTTTGATCGATCTACCAGAGGAGACACTGACCCCGACGCAATAACCTTAGGCGGGGAACTTCGTTACCTGTCAGGGATGGTGAAAAACACTTTTAGGATTGGTGCCAGCTACTATTTCTCTCACGGTATTCATGAAAACAATGGTGAAGATACACTCCTGCTTGGTTCAGAAGGTAGTGACATTAATACCCTGGGGAGATTGTATCTGGAGACCCAATTCGATAACGCCTATCTGCGACTGTATCGACAGACATTCGATCTGCCTTATTTGAACAAACAGGACAGTCGTATGGTTCCAAATACCCACGAGGCCTATGTGCTGGCTCAGAAAGACGCTGACATTGATTTTATTGTTGGACATGTTTCACAAATTAAACGACGTAATGCCGAGGGCTTCATTAGCATGGCAGAAGCCGCTGGAGCCGAGGGAAGCGGTAAGGGATTAAACATGGTAGGCGCTAAAATGCAAATCAGCAACGATGCTGCGATTGGCGCAATTAATTATTACGGCACCGACGTTATTAACATACTCTATTCAGAATTTATTTTCACAAAATCATTTACTGAAGAAATAACAACGAAAATTACCGGACAATTCACCCATCAAAAAAGTATCGGCGACGAATTGATTGGGGAATTTGACACCAATCATTACGGTATTCAAATAAATACCGGCTATCGAAATGCCATCTTAACCCTAGCTGCTACTAATACAGGCAGTGGCGCCGCTATTCAAAGCCCTTTTGGGGGAAGGCCCGGGTTTCTATCCATAATGATTCAAGACTTTGATCGCGCCAACGAACAAGGCTTGTTAGCTGGCCTCTCCTATAATTTTTCCAGATGGGGTTTACCAGGCCTCAGCGGCTTTACCAAATTTGCGTGGGGCAAAAATGCCGAAGACGCCAATACCGGTCAAAGCCTTCCAGATGAGAGCGAATATGACATTACGCTGGATTTCAGACCCAAGACCGGCAGATTTGATGGCTACTGGTTGCGAGTAAGACATGCACGTGCAGATTTTGATGGCGGGGATTACATAAAAGATACTCGCATTATATTTAATTACGAATT
>CAJIBE010000037.1_pt1 | contig 25868 bp, 25 predicted proteins | sample 9199301 | NCBI WGS metagenome assembly CAJIBE01 (sample SAMEA7708291, study PRJEB35096) | sediment metagenome | biome: marine neritic benthic zone biome [ENVO:01000025]; feature: sediment [ENVO:00002007]; material: shallow marine sediment [ENVO:03000034] sea grass bed [ENVO_01000059] ... | reverse complement strand
CGCCTGTGATGTTTCCGGCTCGAATGAAAACGAGGCATCGTTAAGTTTTAACTTATCCAGCGCATCACGAAAGTTTTCATAATCGTCCGAATTGACCGGAAAGATTCCTGCAAAGACATTGGGGTTCACCTCCTGGAATCCTTCTAATGCAATGTCCGCCATATTATCAGCCGAAGTAAAGGTATCTCCGACCTTCGCTGCTGTAATATCCTTAATTCCGCAGATCAGAAACCCGACTTGTCCGGCTGATAGCTCGGTCCTGTACTCTCTTTTCGGCGTAAACACGCCCAGCCTTTCCACCTGGTATGTGCGGCCTGAAGACATTGCGGTTAACTTTTGTTTTGGCTTTATCGTGCCATCGAATACACGTACCAAAGTAATCACGCCAACATAACTATCGAACCAGGAATCAATAATCAGCGCCTTTAAAGGACTGTTGGGATCACCTTGCGGAGGCGGTGTGTTGCTGACTAAAGCCTCCAGAACATCGACCACTCCCTCACCCGTTTTTGCACTCACCAGAATTGGATTACTCGCATCCAGCCCAATCACTTCCTCAATTTCACCAGCCACTCTTTCAGGATCAGCAGAAGCCAGGTCAATTTTATTAAGGACCGGCAATACTTCCAACCCTAATTCGACGGCGGTATAACAGTTTGCAACGCTTTGCGCCTCGACACCCTGTGAAGCATCTACAATCAGTAATGCTCCTTCACAGGCAGCTAAGGAACGGGAAACTTCATATGAAAAATCAACGTGCCCGGGGGTATCAATAAAATTAAGCTGATATACCTGGCCGTCCTTTGCTTTATATGGCAATGAAACGGCCTGCGCCTTGATGGTGATTCCTCGCTCCTGCTCAAGATCCATCGAATCAAGCACTTGTGCACGCATTTCACGATCACTTAAACCACCACAATGTTGAATAAAGCGATCCGCGAGCGTTGATTTACCGTGATCGATATGCGCAATAATGGAAAAGTTACGTATGTTTTTCATTCAAGGAGAGAGGTTAAAATTTGTATTGCACAAAACAAAGCGGACTAAAAAGCCCGCTTTGTTCATTCATTGCTAGCCTAGCCAGTTATAATAGCAAGATGCAAAGCCAGAGGTGCAACAGTTTTTCTGGAATGGCTATTCCGGAATCTTCAAAGCCAGAAATTGGGGTCCCTGCCGACGCTGAACAAGAACCGAGGCAAACTTGCCCTTTGGCAGCTTATCAACCGTATCCTGGAGACCCTGGACGGTTTCGATTTTGTCCCCGTTAATCATCTGCAACACGTCATCCTTATGTATACCTGCCGACTTGGCCGGACCTTCCGTCACTGCTAGAACTCTTAGCCCATGCGATAGCTCGAGCTCCTCGAGTTCTTCTTTGGTTAACGGTCGAAGTTGCAAACCAAGAATATCATCGCTTGCCTCAACCGGAAATTCACCAAGCATAGGCTGCTCGTTATCGGGCAACTGACCAATCTTCACTTTGATGGTTTTCAGTTTCCCGTCACGCATGATCTTGAGTTTAACTTGCTCACCCACGCGGACACGTCCGACCATAGGGGGCAATGCAGCCGAATTTGGTACTTCCTGGCCATTAAACGACAGGATCACATCTCCAACCTCTACTTCAGAATCTTTGGCCGGACTACCATCCATGATCTTTGCGACCAACGCTCCCATTGGCTTATCCATGCCAAATGACTCCGCCAGTTCACGAGTTACTTCCTGAATATATACTCCCAGCCATCCACGAGAAACGTACCCATGAGTCTTGATCTGCTCGACCACATCCATCGCAACTTCGATTGGAATGGCGAACGACAATCCCATAAAACCACCCGTTCGACTGTAGATTTGCGAATTAATACCAACTACGTTGCCATCAAGATCAAACAGCGGCCCACCTGAGTTTCCAGGATTGATTGCAACATCGGTCTGAATAAAAGGAACGTAGTTTTCATTAGGAAGACTTCTTCCTTTTGCGCTGACAATTCCTGCTGTTACCGAATGATCAAATCCAAATGGAGAACCAATCGCCAGCACCCACTGCCCAACTTTAATTTGCGTGGATGACCCCAGTTTAACAACTGGCAAATCTGTCGCATCAATTTTAAGCAAAGCAATATCACTACGTGGATCACTTCCTACAATTTTGGCTTCCAGTTGGCGCCGGTCACTTAGCTTAACGATAATTTCTTCAGCGTCCTTGACTACGTGATGGTTTGTAACGACATAACCGTCATTTGAAATCACAAATCCCGAGCCAAGTGAGCGAGAATTAAAATACTCCTCTCCCGGTCCCTGCTCACCAAAAAATTTTTTCAGAAAATCGCCCAGCGGACTGTCTTCAGGGACATCCGGAATATTCATATTCGGAGGTAAACCACGACGCACAGATTGCTGTTTTGTCGTGCTGATGTTTACAACCGCACTGGAATTATTTTCTACCAGATGAGTGAAATCCGGCAACCCATTATCAGCATTGCTTACACTACTAAATCCGACAAGCGAGAATAGCAAAAAAAATGATAGTACTTTTTTTCTGTAATACACTAACAAGGTCGATTCTCCTTCTTAAATCAATCTCATCCAAATATTTCTATTTATATATTATGTTTCGTCCGTGTTTAATTTTTATCTTCCATACATTATATAGAATCATGTGAAATTCTATATGTGAAAACTCCATGAACTGCTAGGAAACAACGTTGATAGTATCAGTTGCCTTCATACATAATTGATGTGCCAATCATTTCAACCGTGGCAATTGGAACTTCACCCATAACAGTAATCTGATGATCATTGAATCCGCGCGAATAAGTGTTTATCGAACCGTACCGACTCGGGCCTTCCTGCATCTCGTCAGCATTACGCGGCTTTATTATGAAAACCGAAACCGATGCATAACCATCACTAACCACCATATGATGCACCGGCTCATCACTGGTACTCATTAAACGTCGACTGATCTTGTGGATAGAAAAACCGGGAGGCAGCTTTGAAACACCCCAACTTGCATCTGTAATCAAGTTGTCCCCTATTAATTCAGTCGGATCGTTTGGCTTGCGCCAGGTGTAACCTTCAATGTTATTCGCCAGCTCAAATACATGGGAATCCACTTGATCCAGATACTGAAGACTCGTAAACATAACCTCTTCCAGCAGACCTTCTTTAGGATGAAACATTTTGGAACGCAGCAACATTCCAGTTTCAGGTTGAATACATAGCTCATAGCCATAACGATAATAATCGATTGGCCGTATCGTCAGATTTCGACAATCCTGCCCGGCGATTTGTTGTATCTTCCCAGTTGCGACGATATAGTTTTGTTCGACGCCCTCAAGTTTCTTGGGAATAATAGTGGGAATGCTATGGTTGGAAGCAGTTGACTCTACCGTCACCAGTTTCCGATTTGGCCATACGCAGGTAACCGTTTCGTCGTCCCGCAATACTTCACGTGGCTCACCACTGAGGGATGTTAATTTTTCCCGCACCTCTCCGCCAGAAACCCCATGAATAATTTTCATGGAATCCATTTGTCCGCCATGAACAAAGACAAAGGTACCCTGATAATTAATTTTATCTGCGTAGTTAACCATTTTTCTCATCAGCTCATTGCCAGCAACAATTCCATGCGCATGCACTGCGCTGCTCGCAAGCAATAAAAATGCAACTACAAAACGCATGAGTTTATTCCTGGATTTCCTTTAACTCTATAATTTCAACATAAGGCGTCATTGTTCGCTGACTGCCAAAACCGGAATGGTCCTGGATATATGGATTCATTTGCTGGAAATAAATATTTGCTTCCACTTCAGGCATAGATAACAATTCCTGTTCGGGTTCGCTCAACTGAGCAGGGCTGAATTCAACAGGTAGTGTCTGAACTGAGATTGAAGTATTTGCTTGAATCGGATTCGACACTTCAATTTCATTGGCAATCAACGAATTACCATCGGTCGCGGGTTGATTGAAGTACTGATAGGAAATTACTGAAACGGTTGCGACAGAAGCAGCTACTGCCAGACCGGCGATATGTTTGAATGTGGACCTTACACCATGCACCCCAGTTGCCGCCGGAACTTCGTGTTGCTGACCATCATTTTCAATTACATCCATTACACGCCGACTAAAGTCTTTATCCAGTTGAGCCGGAAACTGTTTCCGCATCACCGCGCTGGCTGCGTGGTAACGGGTCCAGACCTGGGCACCGACCTGTTTACTAAGCACCTTTTGACTTAGCCTGCGTTTATCCAGCTCGGACAATTCTTCGTCCAGACTTCTACTGATTAACACCAGCTCTTTTTCACTAATTTTTGTTTCTGATTTCATCGCTGCTTACTCTCACTCCATCAATGGCTTTACTACTTTATCGATCGCTTCACGCGCTCGAAATATTCTTGATCGCACCGTCCCAATTGGACATTCCATTGCATCGGCAATCTGTTCGTAACTTAATCCTTCGAGTTCACGTAATGTGATCGCAGTCTTCAAATCCTCAGGCAACTGGTTAATGACCTCAAACACCTTTTCTTCCAGCTCCTGTGACAGCAATACGTGATCGGGTGAATTCTGATCGCGTAATATTGCTGCGTCATCAAAATATTCCGCATCGTCCACATCTACCTGGCGATCTGCTTGCCTGCGTGACGCCGACAGCAGGTAGTTCTTGGCCGAATTTACTGCAATTCGATACAGCCAGGTGTAGAAAGCACTATCCCCTCGAAAACTTTTCAAGCCTCGATAGGCCTTGATAAATGCTTCCTGGGCCACATCCTGGGCCTCCTCGGAGCGCACATAACGGCTTACTAAATTTACCACCTTGAACTGGTATTTTTTGACCAATAGGTCAAACGCGCGCGAGTCTCCCTCTTTAGCCCGCTTTACCAGCTCTTTATCATTGTTATTATCCTCGCCCATTATGGGCTCGCTCCTTGCGCGAAACTCAATCCGCTGATGATATGACTAGTACAATTCAATGAAGTTCGCCCCGTCAGGCAAGACTGGGCATTAACGGCAATATACTAACGATAGAAGTTAACCGCGTCACATGTTTTGTGACAGAATTGGCAATATGACGACCAAATTTTCCAAATTCCATGACTATGATGTGCTGATTCTAGGCAGTGGGGCGGCCGGTCTGGCCGCGGCACTGCACCTGGATAAAGGCCTTAGCATTGCGGTTATTTCAAAGGGTGAGTTTACCAGCGGAAATACAGCATGGGCACAGGGAGGCATTTCTGCCGTTCTGGACGATAATGATTCCATCGAACAGCATATTAACGACACCTTATTGGCTGGTGCCGGCCTGGGAGATCCCCAGGTGGTCGCCAAGACCGTCTCGGAGGGGAAAAAGGTCATTGAATGGCTGTTGTCTATCGGTGTCGAATTTACTCGCGACAGTAGTCCCGGCAGCAGCTCTCATCAGCTACACCTAACGCGCGAAGGCGGTCATAGCCATCGTCGTGTTGCCCACGTCGCCGACGCTACCGGTAGTGCCATTCAGAACCAGCTCATCGAGCAGGTGCGTCAACGCAGCAACATTGACTTGCATTCCCAATACATCGCAATCGACCTCATCATGACGAAAAAACTGGGGCTGACCGAAAATCGATGCGTGGGTGCCTACATACTGAACTGCGATTCTGGCCATGTTGAGGTATTTCGCGCTAGATACGTAATACTGGCCACCGGAGGTGCCAGCAAGGTCTACTTATATACCAGCAATCCAGATGGTGCCTGTGGCGATGGGCTGGCAATGGCCTGGCGCGCTGGCTGCCGCGCAGCCAATATGGAGTTTATGCAGTTCCATCCAACCTGCCTGTACCATCCCAGCGCAAAATCCTATCTTATTAGCGAAGCCGTACGCGGTGAAGGCGGAAAAATCATTCTGCCGGATGGACGAGAGTTTCTGCACGAATTTGATCCACGTGGCGTGCTGGCCCCACGTGATATTGTTGCGCGCGCGATCGATTATATGATGAAGAAACTGGGAATCGATTGCGTCTACCTGGATATCAGTCATAAATCGAGTGACTTCATAATCAGTCACTTCCCCAATATTTATGCCCGCTGCCTGGAGCTTGGCTATGATATGAGCAAGGAACCCATCCCGGTTGTCCCTGCGGCCCATTATACCTGCGGGGGCGTTGTTACCGACCAACATGGTAAAACCGATATCGACCAACTATACGCGATTGGCGAAGTCGCTTTTACCGGCCTGCATGGTGCCAATCGTATGGCCAGCAACTCACTGCTGGAGTGTCTGGCCTATGGCCGTTTCGCCAGCCGACACATCAATGCATCTTCCCATCTCACTTTCCCGAAGGTTGAAATTCCTGCCTGGGATGAAAGTCGTGTTTCGGACTCTGACGAAGAAATTGTTGTCGCCCACAACTGGGATGAATTGCGCCGCTTTATGTGGGATTACGTTGGTATTGTTCGGACTACAAAACGACTACAACGCGCGAAGCACCGCATCGATTTGCTGCTAAGTGAAATCGACGAGTATTACAGCAACTTTACGGTTACGAGTGATTTGATCGAACTACGTAATATTGCGGTAGTCGCTGATCTGATCATACGTTGCGCACTAATACGAAAAGAAAGTCGTGGACTTCATTACACGCTGGATTTTCCCGAAACCGATCCATCACTGAATAATATCAACACGATTATCACCCCGGAAATTTCGCAGAGCAAATCAACTGTAAGTCAAAATACCAATTTATTGGCTGAAGGGAATAAATAATTTTTCGCGATAGTATTTCAGCTCGCTGATTGAATCCCGGATATCACTGAGTGCCAAATGTGCAGAATCCTTATCAAAACCGGCAGCGATCGCAGGGTACCATCGCTTTGCCAGCTCTTTAATACTGCTTACATCCAGATTTCTGTAATGAAAATATTCTTCTAACTGAGGCATTTGTCTAGCCATAAACCTTCGATCCTGGCAAATGCTATTGCCGCACATTGGCGACTTTCTGTCAGGAACGTGCTGCTGCAAAAACTCGATAGTCTCGCGTTCTGCAATTTCGCAGGTATATTTACTTTTCAGCACACGATCCTTCAGGCCTGACTTGGTATGCTGTTTCTGGTTCCAATCGTCCATCTGAGACAAACGCTCTTCGGTTTGGCGAATGGGAATTACCGGGCCTACTGCCAGTTCATTGAGCTCGCTGTCGGTTACAATCGTCGCAATTTCAATAATCTCATCGTTTACTGTATCCAGACCTGTCATCTCCAAGTCTATCCAGATTAAATTGTTTTCGTTTGCTGCCATGTCAGGAAATGTATAATCCGCAAAAGTATGTAGTGTAACAACAACTAGACAGAAATCCGATAATGACGACTTATAAAATCCTATTCCTATCTTTTTTTATTTATTCAAGCACTTTGTTGGCAAACGAAGGGCTCGAATTGCACCAATCAGATTGCATTGAATGTCATAGCAAAATGACAGGTGGTGATGGTTCCGTACTCTATGCCCGTGAAGATACATTAGTCCGGTCGATGACGGAACTGGAAAGTCGTGTGCATCATTGCGCAAACGGCGCGAAAACAGGCTGGAATGAGACTCAAATTGAATCAGTCAGCAATTATCTAAATCAAACTTATTATCATTACTAGACAGATTCAAACAACCATGTATCAAGCGCGAGTGGTTGCACGCCAGGGTAACAGCTATATCGTTAAAGATAATTCCGGAAATCAGATACATTGCCATGCAAGAAGTAACGCTGTTGATGCGGTTTGCGGAGACCATGTCAACTGCCTGCCACAATCCCAGTCACACGATGTCATTGAATCCATTCAGCCAAGAAAAAATCAGATCACGAGAATCGATAACTTCAAAAGGGAAAAAACACTGGCAGCAAATATCGATCACATGCTTATTGTTGTTGCAGCCCTACCGGCTTTTACATATTTATTGATTGATAAGTACCTGGCATGTGCGCAACTCAACCAATGCAAGTCTTCAATCATTATCAACAAGGCCGAATATTTGGCCGACAACGATGTTAACATCGATGATATTCAGTCTATATACGAATCAATCACAAACAACCTAATCTTCACAAGCGCTAAACTTGGATACGGAATTAATCACACGCGAAAAATTCTTAGAAATGAATCCAGCGTACTTGTAGGACAGTCTGGCGTTGGCAAGTCATCCATAATAAATGGATTGATGCGCTTCAATCAGATAAAGGTTGGTAATTTGTCCGAAGGTATTCAACAGGGACGTCACACCACAACCAGCGCATATGCGTATTCAATCAGCGAAAATGGCATTATTATTGATTCACCTGGAGTACGATCTTTCACGCCAATTTTTAACAGTCGCGAAGAAGTAGCGCATGGCTTTGTGGAATTCCAGGAAATAGCAGAAAATTGTAAGTTTGCAAACTGTCTGCATATCAAAGAGCCAGATTGCGCTATTAAAAACGCAGCTAGTGAAGGGAGTCTTCACCCAAGTCGTTACGAAAGCTATTGCTCCATCATCCAGGAGCAGCAAGACAAATCCTAGTATTCTGTGCGCGTTTCGAATGCCTGGGATAATGTACTAAGATCCAGGTATTCCAATTCCCCCCCTACAGGCACACCTTGCGCCAATCGGGTCGACGATAACCCCTGCTTTTTTACCAGCTCGGCAATAACATGCGCCGTTACTTCGCCTTCCATCGTTGAGCTGGTTGCTAGGATAACTTCTTCAAACTCACCAGACTGCAATCGCATCTCGAGTTGATCGAGACCAATTTGTTCTGGCCCGATTCCGTCCAATGGTGACAACTTTCCCATCAGCACAAAATACATCCCCCTATAACTGGTACCATTCTCAATAGCCAGGAGATCGATAGGTGTTTCTACCACGCACAATTGATTGCGCCTGCGCCCCTGATCCTGACAAATCACGCATTCATTTTGTTCGGTATAGTTTCTGCAATATTTGCAGTGACGAATACGTTCGATCGCCTCCACGATCACGTTACCTAACTGGAGTGATTTTTCCCGATCCACTTTCAGTAAATGAAACGCCATACGCTGCGCACTCTTCTGCCCCACACCAGGTAATAATTTCAGTGCATCGATAAGCTGATTTAACAGCGGGGCATTCTCTGCCACGGTTATAAACTCCCGTCCCTAGAAGGGTAACTTCATACCCGGAGGCAATGGAATACCTTCAGTAATGCCTGCATACTTGTCTTTTGTTGCTTGCTCAAGCTTATGAACGGCATCATTAAATGCAGCCGCGATCAGGTCTTCCAGCATATCCTTGTCGTCGCCAACCAGATTATCATCAATTGAAACCCGCTTAATCTCATGTGTACCCTGCATTATCACCTTGACCATGCCGCCGCCTGATTGCCCTTCCACTTCAATTTTCTTGATTTCATCCTGCGCTTTTTGCATGTCCGCCTGCATCTTTTGCGCCTGTTTCATTATGTTGCCTATACCACCTTTCATAACACACTCACTTATCGATTGGTTGAATTGTTCCTGGAATAATTTCTGCCTGTAGCCCCTGCTTCAATGTTTGCACAAATGAATCTTCCTGCAGGCTGTCTTCAGCTGCAGTCAACTGTTCGGCTTTGGTATCGAGTTCACGTTGAGCCGGGCTATCTACGCTTTCGCCTGTAATGTTAATCGTAACAATTACATCCTGCCCATATAGACCCTTCAGACCATGGGTGAGTTTTTCCACGCTGGATTCAGCCATTAAACTCTCGTGTTCTTTGGTTAACTCAAGTTGAATACTATTTTTTTCGTGCTGCTTCAACGAACAATGTGTCGCAAGCGCTCGAGTCACCCCACTCAGTTGCATCTGGTTAATCATAGACTGCCAGTTATCACATTTTTCATTATCTCTGGGTACGGCTACAGAGACCGCATTACCATCCCCAGCATCAGCGACTTGTTTTACTTTCTGACGCGATGTCGCAACGGACCTGGCATGGGGAGCCTTGCCATGCTCCAGCGGCCGAAACAGGATCATTCGAAGAACCGCCATTTCAAAACCTGCTCGCGGAGAATGGGCCAGGTATAAATCCTTGCGACTATTTAACAGGACCTGATAAAAAAGTTGCAGATCTTCTGAGGCCAACTCACTGGAAACCCGTTTTACGGTATTTTCGAACTGTGCTATGTGCTGCAAATATTCCGGAACAGCCTGTGCGATTGCCGCTGAATGAAAAATGGTACTCAGCTGATCGATTAACTTTCCAAAATCTATATTTAATGTGGACAGGGACTGAATGATTTCCATTGCTTGCGCAGTATCCGACTCGCATAGCGAACGCACCAGCGCATCAACCTGTTCACTCGGGACAGTGCCCAGCATTTGATTAACAGAACTCTCGGTTAATTTTCCACCGGAAAAGGCGATGCCCTGATCCAGTAAACTCAATGCATCACGCATACTGCCATCGGCAGCATCTGCCAATTGAACCAGTGCCTGCACATCCGCAGTAATCTGCTCTTTCTCTAGAATCTTTTGTAACTGCAATGTGATCTGCTCAACAGAAATATGTCGCAGTGTAAACTGCAGACATCGGGATAAAATTGTAATGGGTAATTTTTGTGGATCAGTTGTTGCAAGCAGAAATTTTACGTGCTCAGGCGGTTCCTCAAGAGTTTTTAATAGCGCATTAAAACTATGACCGGAAAGCATATGAACTTCATCGATCAGGTAAATCTTGAAACGACCGCGCGTCGGCGCGTATTGAACATTTTCCAATAGCTCTCGCGTGTCCTCCACTTTTGTTCGCGATGCTGCATCCACCTCGATCAGATCGATAAACCTGCCCTCGGTTATGGCTATACACGATTCGCAAACACCACAGGGTTCTGCCGTCACACCTTTCTCACATGTAAGCGCCTTGGCAAGTACACGTGCAACCGTAGTCTTGCCCACTCCACGTGTTCCCGAGAACAAATAGGCATGGTGCAATCGGTTTGCTTTTAACGCATTGACTAACGCGGTAGTGACATGATCCTGTCCAACGATGTCACTAAACGTCTGTGGTCGCCACTTGCGGGCTAAAACTTGGTAAGACATGATTACATTCAGTTGGTGGCAACCTGTGCCAGTAAAACCTGAGCACCCGAGTCAACTATTACCGTTGCTCCCTTCCGGGCCTGGCGGGGTTCACAGTCTATCGTTGCGAAGGAACCGACACAGATCACCAATACTCTTTTATAAAAACTCACGGCTATATATGTACCACAATACAGAAAGCTAAGCTGTCGCATTGACGAATGCTAATATACCCGGGCCTAATAACCGCGTTGCTTCAAACAATCCAGTTCGATATCGTTTCAATCTTGCTGGAAGAGAGGCAACATACTTGGATTCATGACCAAGTCAAGGCAGGAACTTTTTGTATTACTTAAATTATCTATAAAACAAAAAGTTACATATTTTTTCTCATATTTTATTCAGGTTGTTTAGTATCCTACTCGATTGAGATAAGACATGGTAAACAGACGAGAATTTCTCCAGTGGTTATCCATTGCCAGTGCCGCAGGAATACTGCCTGGATCCGCCTTTAGCCAGAAAAAATTTCCCACCAATATCTATGAAGTCCCTGCATACGGTTCGGCGCGCCTGCTCCATTTCACGGATTGCCATGCCCAATTACTACCCGTGTTCTATCGGGAGCCGAATGTAAATATTGGAATTGGAAAATCGCAGGGCAAGCCACCCCATATTGTCGGAACCAGTCTCCTGGATTATTTTGGATTACCCTCCAACGGGGCACTGGAATATGCGTTTACTTATCTTAATTTTGAAGCCGCAGCAGAGCAGTACGGAAAAATTGGTGGTTTTGCCCATCTAGCGACCCTGATTAAACAATTACGCACTGATTTTGGCGAGCAGAATTGTTTATTGCTCGACGGCGGAGATACCTGGCAAGGTTCCGGAACTGCTTATAAGACCAATGGCATGGACATGGTCAAGGCCTGCAATCTACTCGGCGTGGACATCATGACCGGGCACTGGGAGTTTACTTACCATGACCACAAAGTGCTGGAAAATATCGAAGCATTTAGCGGTGAATTTCTCGCACAAAATATAAAGGCCAAAGAGGAAGCACTTTTTGACGGAATCCCTGTATATGACGAAGACTCCGGACATGTGTTCAAGCCATACACCATCAAAGAATTAGCCAACAGTCGGCTCGCCATTATTGGTCAGGCATTCCCGTACACGCCGGTTGCCAATCCAAAGCGCTTCATCCCGAACTGGACGTTTGGTATCAATGAAAGTGATCTGCAGGGTCTTATTAATGACATACAACAAAATCATAAACCCGACGTGGTTGTTCTATTATCCCATAATGGAGCAGATGTTGATCTGCAAATGGCTGCACAGGTCTCCGGCATCGATGTCATTCTGGGAGGCCATACTCATGATGGAATTCCAAACGCGCTGGAAGTTAAGAACGCTGGTGGTATAACCCTGGTTACCAATGCAGGATCAAACGGAAAGTTTCTTGGCGTTATGGACCTGGATATCCGAAACGGAAAACTGCAAGGCTATCAATATAAACTCCTGCCAGTTTTTTCCAGCCTGATTACTCCAGACCATGAAATGCAAATGCATATTCATGAAGTGCGGAAACCGCATGAGAGTTGGCTGACAGAAGAATTGGGTATTGCCGAAACTACTTTGTACCGGCGTGGAAACTTTAGCGGCACGTTCGACCAGCTTATCTGTAATGCCTTGCGTGAACAAAACGATACGCAGATTTCTCTTTCCCCCGGTTTTCGATGGGGAACATCATTACCAGCAAACAGCACCATCACCATGGAACACGTACTGGAGCAAACTTGCATGACATACCCGGAAACCTACCGACGAGAAATGACCGGGAAAAACATTAAACTGATTCTGGAAGATGTATGCGACAATCTGTTTAACCCTAACCCGTACTACCAGCAAGGTGGCGACATGGTGCGTGTAGGAGGAATGAATTATACCTGCGATCCGAATGAACAAATCGGTCAACGAATCAGTAATATGGCACTCGATGACGGCTCCATGATCGAACCTGAAAAATCATATACTATCGCTGGATGGGCAACTGTGAATGACAAAGCGCCCGGACCTCCCGTATGGGAGCAGGTTGCATCCCATATAAAGGAACATAAGACTATCCAGATAGATAAACTGAACTCACCAAAACTGATCGGTGTTAGTAATAATCCAGGTTATTCAAAAGCCTAGATTGATTGTAGATTTGCCAGCCACGCAAGTACGAATATTTGCGGAAGCGTAATCAAGGGAAGAAATAGCGCCATTTTCCATGACTGGGTCGTATCTTTTAGCACCATGATTTCAGTGTAGTCTGTCGACACACCTCCCATAAGAAATGCGAAGCTGTTGCCCGGGGCATTGGCACGCGTTAACAAATCAGCCGCGATAGGTGTTGACCCCTCCGAACAAACTTCAATGATTGTTGCAGCAACAATCGTCAGCCCAAGCCCCATTAAGGTAGGTCCAAAATAGTTCTGAAAACTGGCGGTATCAAGGAATGCACGTACCGCACTTGCAAGCAACACACCAAACAAAATCCAGCGCATGACCATACGTGATTCCAGAATTCCGTCTTTCAGCATTTCAGTAATAAATTTTCGACCAAAATGTGTTTTCGAAAGACGTGTTTTCGCTTCTGCCCAGAATGTAAAGTTCTCTGGCATCTCGATTTGATGCGGGTTTTCAGGTAAAACGCGACGCGAAGTTAGCACATCGAATATCCAGCCCGTTAAAAAGGCAATCAGCATGGACGCCAAAATAAACAATATGGTCCATTTCAGTCCGATTAAGGCGATCAGAATGATGGTTAATGAAAATGAATTCCATGGGCTGGCGACTAAAAATGCCATTACCTGCCCTGCACTGGCTCCACGCTCATATAGTTTCGCGGCAACCATGAGTATGCCGTGGCTACATAAATCGAGTAATACTCCGCCGACCGTTGCACGAACAATGCCGCGCATTCCTTTTCCGGTTCCCAAAGCAGACATTACAAACTCCCGCGGAACTTTCGAAAGAACCGAGATCATAAGGATACCGATCAAAATTCCCCACCAGATAATGTTCATTAGGGAATAGACTGAATGCGATATAACATTCAGAAATTCAAAAGGATCTGAAACCTTGGGCAGTAACCAGTGCGTCAGATAAAAGAGAACGACCAGGGCCAGGGAGCCCCACAGCAAATAGTCAACCGGCGCCTGTCCGCCGCAGGAAGAATGCTGTTTTTCTGTACTGCAACAGTTACTCATGTAAAGATAACGTTAACAAACTTGCTATTTGGCACAGTATAGCGCGTATCACACGAAGTTCAGATGATGTCCGTCATTTTCAAACTTGTTCTATTGTGCAGTACAACCACTGCTATTGCACATTGCCAACGACCCTCCAATAAGAAAAGATACAAAAAAGAATTCCTGTGTGGACATTACACCGTAAATACAATTGCATCAATTCACTAAATGAACGCTCCCATCCTATGCTGGTTTCGCCATGATCTGAGAATGGCCGACCAACCAATGCTTGCTGCAGCTGCAAAATCCGGCCGACCAGTTATATGTGTTTACATCCTGGATGATTCCGATTCTACGCAATGGAAACACGGCTCCGCACGCCGTTGGTGGCTACACCATAGTCTCAGCAACCTTTCCATTTCGATGGAAAAACAAAAGTTGCGATTAATTTTGAGACGCGGAAACAGTGTGAACGAACTCATCAGAATAATCGATGAAACCAAGGCAAACAGTATTTACTTTTCTCGTCAGTACGACCCATACGGAACAAGCATCGAAAAGAATCTAACTGAACGTCTAAACAATACAATCAAGCTGAAACGATTTAGAAACTATTTGTTGTTCGAACCAGACCAGGTTTTGAATGGGAAAAATGAACCTTACAAAGTATTCACACCTTTTTACAGGGCATGCCTTAGGCAAACCACTCCTCATGCACCAACGCCTACCGCGAACAATCTAAAAAACTGGAATCATGCACTGCATTCGGACTCACTAATGGAATGGAAACTACTTCCTTCCAACCCGGATTGGGCATCTAACTTTCATTCCTATTGGACACCCGGAGAAGCAGGCGCACATCAGAAATTAGATCAATTCATAAGCGGTGAGATTACCAAGTATGATCTGTTGCGCAATCGACCAGATGTGACTGGAACTTCACATTTGTCACCTCATCTTCACTTTGGCGAAATCAGTCCTCGTCAAATTTGGCATGCGATTATTAATAAAGCCAACCCCTCTGCTGGTGTAGATGCTTATATTCGTCAGCTCGTTTGGCGTGATTTTGCGAATAATCTGCTGTTTCACTGGCCACAATTTCCGGAAGAGCCATTCAGAAAGGAATATTCATCATTCCCCTGGAAACCAAATGAAAAATTATTCAAAAAATGGCAATCAGGGCAAACAGGCTACCCGATTGTTGATGCAGGCATGCGCGAACTCTGGAGTACGGGGTGGATGCATAACCGGGTACGTATGATCGTTGCATCGTTCCTGGTTAAGGACCTTTTGATTCCATGGCAACAAGGCGAATCCTGGTTTTGGGACACTCTACTTGACGCAGATCTGGCCAATAATGCAGCGAGCTGGCAGTGGGTTGCAGGATGTGGCGCAGATGCCTCTCCTTATTACAGAATTTTCAATCCGATTTTACAGGGAAAAAAATTTGATCCTCTGGGAGACTACGTTAGACAATGGGTGCCTGAACTAAAAAATCTGGACGCAAAACATATTCATTCCCCATGGCTTGCTCCACACCATGTTCTTAAAAGTTGTGGAATTCGTTTGAATCGCGATTACCCAAAACCTGTCGTTGATCACGACATCGCCCGAAAAAGAGCATTAACAGCACTGGAGAAAGTAAAGGCATATAAAAATTCTGGCAAATAGTCCAGAATATTATTCCGACACTGCAAAGACTTCCAATCGAACCAGACGCATTAATTCGTTGAAGTTATTTACCACTGCATCCGGTCTATGCGGATGACTGACGGTGCCCGGAAAGATTTTATTGATCCATCCTTCATCCCAGTTCGCTCCGTTGTAAAAAATTGCAGTTATATTCGCGTCTTTTGCTGCAATTACATCAGTCGTGCTGTCACCGATATACCAGCAATTGGCTCCCGGCTCTTCCTCAAGCTCTGCCAGTGCTTTTAAAATTTGATCAGGCGCCGGCTTTCGTTTCGACACATCATCACCACAGACGACAGTTTGAAAATAATGCCTCCAACCGGTTTCGCAGATAATCGACAACTCGTGCATCATAAATTCCCGATTCCGATTGGTTAAGACGCCTACTTTTAGATTCATCTGGTTCAAATCTTCCAGCATTTTTTCAATACCCTCTTCAAATGGATGCGCTTGTCCGAAATAATTTCGATAAGCGTCATCAAATGCACGATGCGCAATTCTTTTGGCTTCTTCATCGCTCCCGAATAAAACCTGAAATATATCGGTTCGAGAAACTTTCCGATCCGCTTTCAACTTGGGATGGAGTTGATAATTTTCACGTATATATTTGACCAGTTTGGCATCTTCCAGCGTTTTACTATTTTCAGTCGACACCATACGATCAATCAAATGGAGCTCTTCCAACTTGGGCAACACGTCTTCAATGGCATGATACATTGCATCATGGGTATCCACTAACGTAGCATGCCAGTCAAATAAAATGATTTTTGGTGGCGTTTTGGGTATTTCAACAATACTCATATCAGCATTCCCGCATCCACACTCAGCCCGGACATAATATTTTTATCCTTTCTCCAGTCCCCTTCTGCAATACTTATCGCGGTTGGCAATATTGCGGCCGATAATGCTTGCGAGGCCGTTCTGGGAACCGCCGCAGGCATATTCTGCACAGCGAAATGAATTACACCTTCCTCCACGTATACAGGATCTTCATAGGTAGTTGGGTGGGTGGTTTCTATGCAACCACCCTGGTCTACGGCAATATCTATGATTACCGCACCACGATGCATAGCAGAAACCCACTCTTTCTTTACAATTACCGGCGCACGCTGATTAGGAATTAAAACTGCACCTACGATTACATCGGCATCACGAACCGTCTGCTCAATAAGCTTCGGGGTAGACGGTAACGAGTGAACCTTCGATCCTACTTCACTCGCACGTTTCAGTTTATCTTCAGATTTTTCAATCACCACGACCTGCGCACCAAGCTGGGCAAAGTGTTCAACCGCGGCGCTACCTGCAGATCCATATCCAAGCACGGCTACGTTGGCCCCAGCCACATTTTCAATTCCATCGATCAGTATCCCTCGCCCGCCATAGATACTGTGCAGATAAATACAGGAATACTGCGCCGCCAGCTTACCCGCAATTATACTCATCGGTCGCAATAGAGGCAGCTCCCCCTTATCATCAGTAATCCCCTCAAAAGAAATGGCGGTGACACCAGAATCTAAAAGTGCCTGCTGTAATACATTGTTAGCGGCGAGATGCAAATAACAAAATAATGTCTGTTGTGGTTGCAGTAATGAATATTCTTCGGGTTGCGGCTCCTTAACCTTTATAATGAGTTCGGACTCACTATAAATATGCTCAAGGTCCCGCCCTATTTGGCATCCAGCATCCTTATACTCCGCATCATAAAACCCGCTGGATAACCCGGCGTCTTTTTGAACAACTACGACATTACCCTGGCGCACCAAACTGGAACAGGCATCGGGCAACAAAGCAACCCTGCTTTCTGCTGTTTTAATCTCTTTGGGTACGCCTATTTTCATAATCGCTTATTTCATTGATTAACAGTGCATGATATCAAAAGATGAGTATAAATAATTCACCTTAACACTACCCAGATTATCTCACCTAACCAGTATACATTCACACGCCACTAAACCAATTTCATACACCACTTACATTATTTAAATAGTTTGCAAGAATATTAGTAGATATGGATATTTTTTTAATATTAAAATTGACCGAATTGGATTAACAAAGATACGTATTTCCTCACATAATTCTATACGCTCTGTTTCTGTAGCAAGCGGACATTCGGCATCAAAGTAAAATTGGTTGCACCTGAATTTCACAGTAGTGGTATTAAACTCGATTAATAAGCATGCGATCATACTTTCCTATTGAATATTGCGTTTAATTTCACTGCGATATGAGATTTTTAGATCATATACAATATATCAGGCATGCAGAATCGATGGATTCTGACCGCAATAAAAATAATAAAACAAGAATTCTTCACGATATTATTCCCCGCTTATAACTGACAATCTTTTTTCCTTCTTAATATTAGACTCGCTACTGCCTGTTGCTGGCTATTCGACAATAAACAATGCTAATGTAAACAACATGGACGATTTACTTAACAATCTAATCAGCAAGGGCAAGAAACAGGGTTACTTAACCCTCCAAGACGTAAAAGATGAACTTCCGGAAACAACCAGCTCTGATCCTGACTCTCTCGATTTTTTTGCCGACTTGCTGGAAAAGATGAATATCAAAGTTGTCCGATCTAACGATTAACCTTGTTACCAACTGAATGTTTCCGGATAACATTTAGTATTTAGTCAGTTATCGTTCTTTATCCTCTTTACACAAAACTTATTTGATTCTAATAGCTATAGGATTTAGAATTCATAGCATAATAAGGCGCGACAAATTAGTGATTCGTGCGCGCTGATAATAATATCACGCAGTTACAGTGAATTAATGAATTTTTATTATTTAATGTAGCTCGCGGAGAGAACTATGCTAATAATAAGAATAAAAAAAAGCGCTTTCCTGGCAGGAATTTGTGCAGTCCTATTTTCCATGCCCATGCAGGCGAGTCTGAAACAGGATTCCAGCAAACCGGGAGCATTTCCTGAAAAAATTGGAAATTATTTAAACGTACAATCAGTCGATTTTGATTTCATCAAAAACGAAGGACAAGCCGATTCCCGTATTTCATACTATATAAACATGGCTGCGGGTATGGCGTTTATAACAAGTTCCGGCGAGTTATTGTACGCTTTGAATCGTCGATCAACCGATGGATCAAATAAAAAAATAGGCACACTACGGGAACAGTTCAAGAACGGGAACGCTAATCCGGTTGGTCATACAAAAAGCACGCCCCGTATTAGTTATTATTTGGGCAATAGCCTCGGAATGCTACGCAATCGTTCAACAACTTATAATTCAGTTAACCTGGGTGAAGTATGGCCAGGAATAGACATTTCTTTACATTCATATAATTCACGTGTTGAAAAGTATATAGAGATTCAACCGTGGAGTGATATATCCTTAATCCAGGTACAGATATCGTATGCACAGAGCCTGAAAATACAAAACGATGGCAACCTTGTTGTTTCTACCGACAATGGTCCAGTCATTTTCAACGAGCCATACGCATATCAGATCAAAGGTGGTACAAGGATATCTGTGCCAGTTACCTACCAGGTGGATAACCTCACCTACGGGTTCCAAGTAAAAGATTACGATCCTTCCGTAGTACTGATTATCGATCCATTAATTATGGTTGATAGCTACTCTAATTAGAGATTTAAAGTAGCGCGGACTTTGGATTAATTACTCAACCCTTCCAATATTTCTTTTACGAATTATTATAAATCAGCTCCTTCATATTCGCTGTGATATGATAGCCCGCCGTTTCAAAACACCGTAAGCAATGACCGACCAAGAATGGCCGATTGATTCAAATAACACGAATAACGCGTCAGTCATTCCGTTTCGGGAGGCCTTTTTATTTTGGCTAAAACTGGGTTTTATCAGTTTTGGTGGTCCTGCCGGGCAAATTGCGATCATGCATCAGGAATTGGTCGAAAAACGACGCTGGATTTCAGAAAATCGTTTTTTACATGCACTGAACTACTGCATGCTGTTGCCTGGGCCAGAAGCTCAGCAACTGGCTACCTATATTGGCTGGCTCATGCATAAAGCCTGGGGTGGCGTCATCGCAGGCGTCCTGTTTGTAGCACCGTCACTACTCATACTTATTACGTTAACCTGGATCTATATTACTTACGGCGATGTACCTGTTATCGCCGGAATATTTTACGGAATCAAACCAGCTGTTACGGCCATCGTCATTCATGCGGCCTATCGAATTGGTACACGCGCATTAAAAAACAGCTTGCTTTTTACGATCGCCACAGCTGCGTTCTTGTCAATCTTTATTGCGAAAGTTCCATTTCCTATCATTGTAATATCTGCGGCTATTATCGGTTTTATAGGAGGCCGGATCGCACCTGATCTATTCAAGTCAAACACTGGACACGACCCAGAGAATCAATCGTTTGGGCCGGCACTGATCGACGACAACACACCCGTACCATCTCACGCGAGATTCAGCACCTTAAGGTTTATACGTGCAATTGTAATCGGTTTTACTCTGTGGTTAATCCCAATGGCAGTATTAACCAGTATATATGAATGGGAACACACCCTCACACAAATGGGATGGTTCTTCACCAAGGCGGCGTTAGTTACTTTTGGCGGGGCCTACGCAGTATTGCCTTACGTATACCAGGGCGCCGTTGACGGTTATGGTTGGGCAACCCCAACACAGATGATAGACGGTTTGGCACTGGGAGAAACCACACCAGGTCCGCTAATTATGGTTGTTGCCTTTGTTGGCTTCATTGGAGGTTATATCAATGAATTGTTCGGCCCGCAAAACCTGTTACTCGCAGGGATAGCTGCCGCATCACTCGTTACCTGGTTTACTTTTTTACCGTCTTTTCTGTTTATTTTTGCAGGCGGTCCGTTTATCGAAACTACTCATGGCAATTTGAAATTTACCGCACCGTTAACTGCGATTACTGCAGCTGTCGTTGGTGTAATCCTGAACCTGGCACTGTTTTTTGGCTACCATATATTATGGCCTGACGGTTTCGCCGGTAATTTCGACTGGATATCCGCAATAATTACTCTGGGTGCCGCAACTGCACTGTTCTATTTCAAGCAAAATGTGCTCCATGTCATATTCGCATGTGGACTCATTGGCCTACTAATGGAGTTAGCACATCTCTAGCGCCACACTTGCTTAGTTTTAATGTAGCCGATGTCATGAGAAACGAATTAGAGCTTTATACGCTGTAGTGACTAAAGACTACGTGCTAAAGGCTTCGACTAACTAGTCCTCTACATTCTATGCTTAATGATAATCTTCATACAGCGAAATCAGAAATAAGACCAAAGGCTGAATATCCGCGGGTTTCAGTTTAATGTTATGCAACTCCTTATCTCCATTTCTAATACGACCTAACCGAACGCTCCTGCCAGTCGCAATATAAAACCCGATTACTGCATGCAGATCGCTAATCTGTCCATTGTTCATGTATGGTGCTGAATGCCCAAGATCTCTCAACGCCGGAGTTTTAAATCTCGCAATTGAACGTTGCAATGCATCATCATCACTTAGACACTGCTCTTCGGTTTCACAAATCAAAGAGTAAAGTTGGTCCTGCGGCAGAGGATAATCTGAATTTAAAAAAATATTCCATGCACCCAGGTCTGTCTTCAATGGATCGCTTCTGTGGCTGGCTTCCTCATCCATCTTTTGCGCTCTGGATGCACGCTCGTGACAGGCAGTATTGGTTTTGGCCTGGCAACTTTTTATGCGCTAAAAGTATCAGCGTTCGCAATACCATCTGTAATATCACTCGGAGTTATTGTCTCGTTTATTTTTTCGGTATGTTTTGCCGATGGAAGCATAACCACAAACAGATTAATAGGCTTAGTTGCGATTATCTTCGGTGTTTGGCTATTAAAGTAAATTCAAAATTATTGGACATATATATTTACATTCAAACAAAATGTCTACACATTCAATAATAACGCTAGCAGTTAAGATGCCTAGCCCAAAAATTCGACTACGAATATCTCCCTTATCCAGACGAAGAAATTTGCGACTAGTTTATTGCTGCAGAATGCACTTAAAATAACTTAAGACTGGAAATTAAATAGTTTGATGCTCCTCACATAAAGACAAGTCAGACGTCAATCTGGCAGATAAAGTGCCCTTATACCTCATCGACAGTTAATGAGAGAATAACTACACCATTTACATAGAACTTGCAGGCACGCGCGTTCGCTGACCTCAGCTGCACATGAAATTTAATCACACCGATTCGCTGATAAAACGAATGGTCGACACAATAGGCTTGCCTCTATATACATTTCGCAGATATGCGGCAAACAGAAAGAAAAGCTCTCTACCCGTCATAGGCATTCCCTGGTATACCCAGGATGATTGGTACAAGATGAAAGTCCTGGCTTCAGATAGAGAACGATTTCACGAGAACTATGAACAATGGCTAACTAATACTGATAAAAGTATCGTGCTGCTAACCAACCAGGGGAAGATGTTTGAAAGATTGAATATTGATCCTATTCATTATTCCTACTGGTGCGAGAAAAAATCCCTGCAAAAAAACAAAATCTCAAGAACGAGATATACCCAGCACCTGCTGCATAAAAAAATCAAGGGCATTTAAAAGATATGCCGGCTCTCTAACAAGTCACATCTACGCACTTGAAACTTAATAACTTAAATCGCTAAACCAATATATTAATCGAATCAACCAGGCTTTTCCCTGCCTTGGTAATACTTACAAATACGCGCCTGCGGTCCTCATCATCGTGGACAACGTCAACATACCCTTTATTCTCCAATAATCTGATCGTTTTAGAGACGGCGCCAGGCTCCTGGATCAGGTAAGTGCTTATCTGTGACGGTTGCAGTTTTTGCTTGTTGCTTAGCGCGAATAACGTTTCGAACTCACAATAGGATATACCGTAAGCACCAACATGTTTCAAAATTACTTTTCTTAGCGTGCGGGATTCTATTGAAGCGCTGACTGCTTTAGCTGCGAGCTTCATCGCCAATTGAGCATGACTTTGCCCCTCCTCAATTGAAGACTAACGCCACTGACTGCGGTGTCCTTGCAAAACCTGCGACGAATAATTTCAATTTAAAATGAGCTCAAAAGAACACGTTATGCGCATAGTTGACACTACAGGGACGTTGGAGAATCAGCGATACGCAACTACTATAGTAGTGAATCTAACACCTGCTTATGCAATGTACTAAACGATGACCTGTTAAACAAGTCTATAATTTATGAAATCAATAATAATTATGCGGAAATTCGATCCAAATTCACATGTGATCGGGGGCTATTTTGGCCCTGATGATACAGTGATGCCATCTGAAGGCGGTAACAGGCATGCTTTATAGTCGTCTGTTTGAGAAATACGAAACGTGGACAGTTACCTATACGACTGTTGCAAATGTAATGATTGATGGCGCAGAGTATTAACTATTCTGCGCTAAAAACCAGACTGAAATCTACAGGAACTGCGAAACTTATCGAAGGCAGCCCGGCTACGTCACGCAATTTTTCTATCCCTTGAATTAACCCCAAATTCTCACCATTTAATAAAATGGGTTGATTTGTCGTAACCACAATCGTTTCCGGATTCAGCCTGAATACCTTAAGCTCAGCATTTATCGTACTTTCTTTTCCCGCCAAATCGAGCGAGGCTTCGACATTAGTTGTTAAACTATCGCCGGATGCTAAAGCCTCTACTTCACCTATATTTATCTGAGCTAAGATCTTGGCTGATGTATATTTAGAAGTATCAAACAGCAAGTTACGCATACGCTCGTTGCGTATATCGATCCCTGTGTTCACACTGTCAAGCATGATCATAAAGGTGACTTCCCCCCCATCACTCACTCGCCCGGATAATTCACCAAAAGTATGAGACTCGGCTTTATGATCTGCTTTTATAGAAATAAAATTTAGTTGAGAAGCATCATTATCCAGCACCCAGCCGGCAGCACCCACCTCGAAGCCTAGTAAAGATAAGGGTAAAATCCATGTTAACAAACCACGAAATAACGTAACGACCATCTTCGCGCTCCAGCAGATAATTACAAGGGGACCAGTATAACCGGAACTATAGGATTGTTAAAAAGTTAACTCGCTACTTTGTGGGAATAGTAGTCCTCACATTCCAGTTCTCTCCCCCTGATCACTCGTTTACCCGTGAGATTCCCATGTATTTCAGTCACTGCAGTACACTGACCACCATGATGGTATTTATCATAGTAATATATCACCACCCAGTCATTAATTCGGCCAAGTTCATGAGCTCGCCGGGTATTTGAGTACATCGCAGTAAAATGCCAATCATTCCTAGAGGTATGAAGCACGGGCAACCATGCGCGAGCAGATGGATTAAATCGTTTGGGCGCTATTTTAGGCAATTGTCCTTTTGTGGATTGAGAGCGATAAAGAAGATCGATTCCCAATAATGTTGATACGGATGGTTCCGGAATTTTTAAATTGGGATACAAACTGTAGCGTTTGCTTCCCATGACTGTATTCAACCAGGCACGGATTGATGCCAGCCTCTTCTTACCAATCTGTGGCAATTTTTCCAATCTGCCATTGTATGCAGCCACCTCCAGTGCCTCCACCGAATCGATATGGAGTTTTTCATAAATTTCATTCGCAGCCGCATTTCCTATTCCAGGAATCTGCTTTAACAGACCGATTGGGTCATGTTCGCCGCGCAAAGTCTCCAATCTATTGATCTTTCCAGTTGCGATATACTCATAAATCAACCGCGCAATACCTTCACCGATTCCAGGTAATGATGTGAGACCGGCAATACCACGATCCTCGACAAGATCCTTGATGGACGCACCCAGCGATTCAATGGTATTGGCGGCACGTCGATAAGCACTGACGCGATAATAATTAGCATTCTGTATTTCCAGAAGATCGGCTATCTCGCGTAAAATACTTACTATTTCCTCATTCATTTGACGCTCACTCATTCTACTTTAGCAAAAATAGTTACGGCCTCCTGATCTCTGCATTCTCCAACTAGTTTATTTCAACCCGCTTCAAGGTCTAATAATTTCTCGTTTATCGTTTTTAACTCATCTTCTGCCTGCTGCAACAGACCTAACAACACTTCATAGTTCTGCAACTGTACTGCTTGCTCTTCACTATCACGATCCAGCCCCCGTTTGAGATCTTCTCTTATAGAGTTTATTCGATTCTCCAACTCTTCTTTAAGCGCTTGCAGTTTATTCTTCTCTTCAATCTCTGATTGTTCAGTTGAATTCATTATACTTCCATCCATTATAAATACAGGATTAATCTACACACGCTGGCAGGTGGTGGAACTGATATAGATCAAATATATTCTTTAGATGCTGGCAATTTTATGGGTCCAAGCAATAAATTGGCTAACATAGTGGCCTTACGCACTCGATTTATTAATTGCCATCCGAGTAAAAATCGGCCCAATCAACTCGAAGACAATGGTGGCAGCAATCACAATTGTAAGCAGGTCATTTTTATATGCCGGAAAATAGCTGGAAGCTACCAGCACCATACCAATCGCTACACCAGCCTGCGGCAATAACGCACAGCCCATCCATTTCCTAACACTTTCATCTGATTTCGCTAACAGACTGCCTGTATAAGAACCTGCTATCTTTCCAACAATCCGCAGAACAAGGTAAATTAATAATACGTAATAGTATTTATTAACGGATACAAACTGTAATGATGCCCCGGCCAGTGTAAAAAATAACACCATAATCGGCCATTCGATGTTTTCAATCTCGTGGAATGAATATTTATGATGTTTTGCGAAATTTGCAACTACCGATCCCATGACAATCGATGCAATGAGATGAGAGACATCCAGCCATTTGGCCAGCCCTCCGCAAATCAATATCAGGCCAACCGCTTCTATCATCAATGGTCGACCGGGACTTACTTTACCGGTAAGAAATGCTGCTG
>CAJIBE010000109.1_pt1 | contig 25884 bp, 31 predicted proteins | sample 9199301 | NCBI WGS metagenome assembly CAJIBE01 (sample SAMEA7708291, study PRJEB35096) | sediment metagenome | biome: marine neritic benthic zone biome [ENVO:01000025]; feature: sediment [ENVO:00002007]; material: shallow marine sediment [ENVO:03000034] sea grass bed [ENVO_01000059] ... | reverse complement strand
TGTTTGTACCGCAGCACCAATCATGGCAAATGCCATTGCGGGTATCGCCCACACAATCGGTGCAATCTTTCGCGGAGTGATCAGCACAAACAGGCCACCCAGGGAACAACCTACCAGGATTATCAGCAAATCCTGCACTGTAGGAAGCCGCGAAGCCACAATGATCTGTGACAATTCAAAAAACACCCCGATCGACACACTCAAGGTTATTCCCGCGATTGGCCAGACTACATTTTCAATACTGCGCAACCATAGTGTGGCAATCACACTAAATAAAAAGAATCGAAACCCCACCACAAACTCATCGGTCAATGGCCCTGTTAAAACGTGTTTCCCGGACAGCATTGCTTCGAGCTTGTAGCCCACCATTCCAACATCCAGACTGAAATCAAATGGCTGCAGCGTGCTGGCACCAATAACAAAGAAAGAAAACACAAACAGGTAATAGAATTTGTTATTAAACGTGCGCTGAAAAAACGTAAACCGCATCAAGCCACTGAACATGCCGTAAAAAATCAGCGCGATCATTGCGCCAACGGCCGTTCCTAAGGTGTTGCAGATAAGGTCAGTGATTGAGGTTGCACGATCACGTGTTGCCAGCTGCAACAACTCGATATTCAGGCTGATTAGAAATCCGAGGAAGGTGATAACCAATACCGCAAAAAGTTTATGCCGGGTAAAAGATAACAGTCCAAAAAATCCAAACGGCATAAAGAAAATAACATTCTGCACGACATCAGGAATGGAAGCGCGGGAGCCGTCGGCATCAATAAAGGGCGTCCAGTTAATTTTACCGATGTTATAAATTACAACATCACTATTAAATACAAAATTAAACGGGATCAGTGCACCATAAAATATGAAGATAGTAAAAAGCGCCCATAAAATACGCACACCATACCCACTAATGGGACGAGTATCATACATCTCGGAATGGTTCATCCGGCTACCTGAAGAAGAGGACTGAAAAAAGCAAAGTAGGTTACGCTGCCCGGATTTACATCGGCCTCGGAACCGGCCTGTTATGACGAATTGGTGCTCGCGTGACGCTTGGCTCAATTCGCTGCTTTACCGCGCTGCTTACCTGTTTCTGTTTTCGCCAAATCAGTTTCGGAAGTCTGGCAAATACGCCAAACAGCACGCTAAAGATGATCCCGCCGGATAAACCACACAACAGTGCTTCCGAAGTAAATGGGACACCAGGCGTATAGGTTCTTAACGTTTCTCTGGCAATGTTATAACGGACACTGGTAATCAAGTGGATAACTTTATATGCAAACTGGCTGTTTTCCAGCGTATATAATTCTTCCTTTAAACCTTCGATCTGATCACGATTGTTCTGAATTGCATTGCCTGTCTGCTTGACTGATTGTCGACTGCTGGAATTAAATTCACTAATCAGCGCCTGCATATCGCCATTGAACTGCTGGTTTGCAATTCCCTGGTATTGCTGAAAACTCTCCACCTGGGCCTGGTAATATCCACCCATGCGTTGCGTATACTGATCAACGAAATTGGGTAGCTGTAAAAATACCAGCACGCCGGCGGTAAATAATAATCTGTCGAATAAAGCCTTGATGATAGTCATAACAAATATGATCTCGAGAACGAGCAACGATCGGTTATTAAAAGGTACGGACAACAAGAATGACCGCAGATAAGGAGCAGAGTAACGTACTTCCGGATTTTTGAGGATTAACTTATCGTTGAGCGGGCAAATTTCCGGGTGGTACGGACACCTGATATGATATCCGTGCCGCCCAGAAGCATTAATGAATGGGAGGTACTGCGGGTGCTATCGATCCGTTTTAGGCCGCGCCTGATTTACCTTGACGTTTCTTCCCTGCATATCGGTTCCATCCAGGGCCTTGATCGCTTCCTCAGCGGAAGCATCATCTGGCATTTCAACAAAACCAAACCCCTTGGATCGACCAGAATATTTATCTGTAATGATTGAGGCATTTTCTACTTCACCGAACCCGGCAAACGCCGCTTTTAATTCTTCCTCAGTAATACTGTATGGCAGGTTACCCACATATATATTCATCTACACTTCTCAACACCGTGCTTTGTAAACTCTAACCCCATCGAATAACCAAGCACTCAATTTACGCGACAGAAAGCAGTCAACCACTGACTGGATTACGCGCATTTAAGCACTTAAATGCCTGACTCACAAGCTGACCGCGGAGACGTAAAATCCTTAAAAAAAATCTCAAGCTTTTCAATAAAATGCAGCCGGCCAATTAGACATGGTCTTGCTTGCATTGACAACTTACAAAGCGGTAATGATGTCTGATAAGGAGGTTAACTCAAGGTCGGCTTGATAAGGAAGCCGCTCGGGTGTGCGTTTATTTCGATTGATCCAAATCGAGTAAATGCCATAGGAAACTGCGCCAGCGATATCCCACGAGTTTGAGGAAACGAAACAAATTTGCTTGCGCGGCAGAGCCAGTTGTTCTTCTACATACTCATATACTGCCGGCGAAGGTTTATAGGTGCGAACCTGTTCGGTTGAAAAAATTCGATCCAGGTACTGATCTATCCCCGCACTCTTCAGTGCCGAGCTAAGTGCCTGTGGCGTTCCATTGGAAAGAACAGCCAATTTCAGACCTTTTTCTTTAAGTGCCGCAATCGGTTCTTTTACATCTTCGTAACAGGCTAATTTGGAATGGGCTTCGAGAATTTTCTTTTTAATATCCTCGTCCGTAACCCCGTATACATCACAGGCAAAATCCAACGCATATTTTTGAATATTATGATAACTAGTATATCGGTTCATTAAGCTGAGTTGCGATGAATACTGAAGCCGTTTAGAACGCCACAACTTGTAAATAACCAGTGCATTTTTTCCCAGCTGATCACTGTATTCCTGAAACGGTAAAAAATTATCCAAAAGTGTGCCATAGGCATTAAACACACATGCTTTAATTTTCATTCGTTACCTTCTCCTTACCTGTGTAAATTCCCACAACCTGATTCGAGTTAAAACAAATTAACCTGATTGAAACCAGATCAGGTCATTTCAATATGCTGCTTTCGCTCCAAGGGCAAAGCACTGTAAGTTGGCTGCTAGTTTTAAACCCGTTTAAAACGCAAAGGAAATGGTGGGTCGTCGGCGACTCGAACGCCGGACCAACTGGTTAAAAGCCAGCTGCTCTACCAACTGAGCTAACGACCCATTTTGCTTGAAAAATTGTTATCTGCTATCTCTTGATACCTGGCAGGCATTGAACCTAACAAGTTAATTCAGTTCAATCTTTTACGGGCTGCACATTATACTAATTCTTTTACTTCTGCAAAGTACCGCTAAGGCACTACATTTTGACAATCCCGCTGTACTTCAAGCCTCTTTTCTAAATGGATTAAGCAACTCAAACAAACCAACAAAAAATGCACTAATAAAAGATCTTTCATCCAGCAAGTGGTACTGAATTTTCATTGTCAGCGCACTACCAAAAATTATCATGGAAATAGCGATGAACGATCCAAGTGCTAACGTTGATACACCGGTCACCCCTTGACCAATGGTGCAACCAAAGGACAATACGCCGCCAAATCCCATCAATACCGCTCCGATAAGATGACTGATCATTTCAGACTTATTGCTGAATGTTTCAATTCTGAAATTGCCTGAAAAAACAGCATATATAAATGACCCCAGGATCATGCCAAACGTTACCGCGACTCCAAAGTTAATTTGTGCACCGGTAAACGTCATCAGATAGCTAATCGTGTTGCCGGTCGGACCGATAAAGGTGAGCCCCTGAGTAGCAATGGGATCAAAGCCATCCTGTCCCAGGTAACCGGTAACAAACCATGCTGCCACCACGCACCCACCAATCACTACACCGGCCAGAATGTTATCGAAACTGTTTCGAAATTCCTGATGCTTAAACGCGTAGGCAATAAAACCAATGCCCAATACCATCGCCACAATGATTTGCAAGGTTGTACTGTTGGAAATCCCGGTCAGTGCGGTGATTCCATCGATCATTCCCTGTGATTCCATGCCGATGTTCTGCAGATCAATACTTGCTTTATAAATATAGTTCAACCGAACCAGGGCCAATATTCCACGCATGGTCATATAGGCGGTAATTCCAAGCACAAGGACCACGATGAGTGCCTTAAGATTTCCGCCGCCAACACGAACCAGGTTTCGCTGACCGCATCCAGCCGCCAGTGTCATTCCAATTCCAAATAGAAACCCACCTAATGCATAGGCCAGGTATACAAACTGCGTAGACAGATACATGGACTGTTGCAACTGGATATATCCCTGAATTCGCAAAAACTGGGTTCCCAGGATTGCGATACCGATACCCAGAAACCAGGCTCCAAGACGGCCACGAGCGCCCATATTAATGACATCACTAATTGCGCCCATAGTGCAAAAATGGGTCTTGTTTCCAACAAAGCCAAATACCATGGCTATGATGAAGCCATAGATTGCAACTTGGTGGACTACGGAAAGTTCTTCCATGAAGGGATTGCTAGTTTTTGGAGGGCGCGATTATAGCAGCCCGGCAGACATTTGACATGATGAAATCCGAGCCAGTATATGCCCTACATTAATATCAGGGAATCACCCGACCAAAACCTGCATTTTGATCGGGACAACCCGAATATAAGCGATTATTTTTTTGCTTCTGGTGCGGGTGAACCTGATTTCATCATTTCCGTCATCTGATTGAACCAGCCTTCGTACTGCTTGGGATCCATCATACCCATCGGATTTGAAGTACCGTACCCACCACCTGTCATGCCCATAGGATTCATGCCACCACCCATCATGCCCATAGGATTCATGCCACCACCCATCATGCCCATAGGATTCATCATCGGTCCCATCATGCCCATAGGGTTCATCATGGGTCCCATCATGCCCATCATCGGTCCCATCATGTTCATGTACATGGCCGGGTTCATCATACTCATCATCGGATTCATATATTGCGTAGCCTGGTGGGGACCAGCAACTTTGTACATGCCGGTAGCGGCATCCATCATTGGACCAAAGTCTTTCTGGTACCGCGCCAGGTCCTCACCTTCGTGGCACAATGCACAACTTCCCATCGCGGTAGCATTTGGATCCATCATCATCTGCATCATCTGCATATATACGTTTGGATCCATAGACTTTTGCATGGCGTAGCTCATACCTTCCATGCTGTACGCGGGTTTGCTTTCTTCCGCGGCATGCAATGTTGAAAAACCAACAAAATACAAAATACTCGAAAGTACTATCGAATATAAAAGTGCGTGTTTAAATGACATAACTTACTCCTGCTTAAATTTACTAAAAATTAAAAAATCCTGTCTTACAAATCTCCGGTCGCCGCACCTTCCATAATGTAGCGCATATTTTCACGAATACTTTTCGCATCAGCTCGCAGCTCTCTTGATAAATGCGAATTCGGGTTTTGCGCAAAGTCCAGCCAACTTACATCCCAGTCCATCGTCATTACCCAGATTTGGCCATCGGCATCTTCGATTAATGCGATCTTGCAGGGCAGAAAGATTATGAACTCAGGCATGTAGTCGAGAATCTTGCGTGCGACCAAGGCATCGCAAAATCGAAAAATTTCTATCCTTGGTGACGATTCTCCGGATAACGCTTCAATTTCTTTTGATAATGGACTGGAGCCTACAAATTTAAAATTCACTTCGTTGGCGCGCAGTTTCATGGATTCAACGGCATCGTCCCAGGTAACATCTTCTTCCAGAGGAAGTTTATACGTCATGATACCGAGCATGTCTCGAAGCGAAAGCGGACTCATCATCATGACGCTTTGAAATGCATTCTTCTTGGCTTCATCACTTATGCTGGGCGAAACCGTATTTTTCGGTATGTTATAAAACGACTGAGTAGGGAAACCGGGAATTTTTCCAACGGGTAATTGATCAGGTACGTCATCGTCCTCACGTTGCTCGTAGGTTCCTCCCATCATGGCCAAAGTTAGTTTTGGATCCATCATACGCATCATGCTGTCGAGAGTTTCTGCTCGAGTGAAGCCATCTATGGTTGGATTCATCATCATTTTTGACATGATGTCTAACATCAAGCCGTGGTATTGAGGATTCATCATGGCCATCATTGGATTCATCATGCCAATCATAGGGGTCATCATAGCCATGGGGTTCATCATTGTTGCATATGGATTCATGGCTGAGGACATACCCATTGGATTTCCATAGGGCATGAAATTCTGTGGCATCCCGCCAAAGTTATGCGGCATCATATTGGGCATCGCATGGGGGGTAGGCATAGTCGGTGCGGTTTTCGGCGCATCTTTTGTTGTACCACTTTCTGATTCGGCGGAAGCTAATAACAATGGTTCCGAGGCGGTTTGCGGCACGTCTGTTGTGAACCCATTTTTTGACTCGGCAGAAGCTAACAACAATGGTTGCGAGGAAGTATCTGGAGAAGATTCGGCAATGCTTTCGTTACTGATGTCACCTTCGACTACAGCAATTTGTTCTGAGTTGGCAACAGATTCGGCTGACTCGCTGGATTTCGAACTGGTGTTGGCTTCCTGATCATTCTCCGTGCAGGATAGCAACACGCTGATGGCAAACATAACGAGTAGTACTCGAATTATATTCATTTGCTTACTCATTACCCTCTTACCCCTTGGTGAACATGCACCGCTATTGGCGCTGTATAGTACAGAAATTTAGTATATTATCAACTGCTTATATATGGCTACGCGAATAAGCAGCGTAAATTCACACATACAATGTGATATCGGCCTCACCTGCAAACTCAAAAAAGGTCGCTGCTCCACCAAAATCCAGCCCATCGATTAGTTGATCGCTTTCAAAATCAAATAAATCCACGGTCATTTGGCAAGCAATCAATTTTACATCCGCTTCCAGACATAACTCCCGCAGTTCGTCGACACTGGCGACACCTTTCTTTTTCATTTTGGCCTTCATCATGGAGGACATCATCGACTCCATTCCGGGTAATGCCGTCCCCATTACCGGGAACCACTTATCCATTGCCATCGGCATGGGCATCCCGGGATTTCCTAGAGGTGTCACTTTAAGGTCCAGCTTTTTGCGTAAAAGCTGTAATCCGTAGAAGGTAAAAAATATTTGTACCTCGTATCCCAACGCCGCTGCAGTTGAAGCCAAAATAAAAGGTGGGTATGCCCAATCCAGACTACCTTTCGTTGCGATTATGGCTAATTTCTTTGTGTCCGACATAATACCCTCTCCAGACTTGCAATTGAGTTTAATTGAGTGCGGCGCACATTAGCATATTATCTACCTCTTATATAGGGTATTCCGTACCCGACGCTGAGCAACCTCGTGCACTTGAACCATATTATTTATAATAATCAATAGCTTATACTTCTTACGTTCGATAAACTGTAGGATCTTTTACTTGGGCATCGGCAAATCCCTGTGCGCGCAATCGGCAGGAATCGCACATTCCGCAAGCTGCACCATCTTCGCTGGCCTGATAACAGGATACCGTCATCGAGTAATCCACTCCCAGTGCCATACCCTGCTGAATAATTTCTGCCTTACCAAGATCAATCAATGGCGTGTGAATCTGTATTGTCTCACCTTCAACGGCCGCCTTGGTTGCAAGATCGCATACCTCCTGGAACGCGGCAATAAACTCCGGGCGACAGTCAGGATAACCGGAATAATCCACGGCGTTTACGCCGATAAAAATATGCTGCGCTTGCAATACCTCGGCCCAGCCCATCGCAAGTGAAAGGAAAATTGTGTTTCGTGCCGGTACATAGGTAACTGGAATTCCAGAGGTCGGTTCAGTAGGGACAACAAGCTCTTGATTAGTTAACGCAGAAGAGTGAAAGAGCGATAGGTCAAGATCAAAAATTTGGTGCTGCTCCACCTGAAGCTGATCGGCGACTCGCCTGGCTGCCACCAGTTCCGCAGTATGACGTTGGCCGTAACGAAAACTTAGCGCGTAGCAGATAAAGCCTTGTTGCTTTGCCATTGCCAATGTCGTGACTGAATCCAGTCCGCCAGACAAAAGCACCACTGCCTTCTTATTCTCCACGATTAATAACCGGGCTGATTGCCCCAGAGTATTTTGTGCAGCTGCAATTGAAAACGTACAGGCAACTGATCACGCAAAATCCAGTCCGCCAGTTGTGTTGAATTAATTTGATCATAACTGGGAGAAAATAATACCTGGCACACGTTGTTCAACTCGCGTTGTTCCAGTTGTTGTTTGCTCCATATGTAATCCTGCTCATTACAAATTACAAACTTCAACTGATCCGACTGGTTGAGTAAAGATAAATTTTGCCAGCAGTTGCGCTCGCTTTCTCCGGAAGCCGGCGTTTTTACATCCATCACTTTTTTTACGCGCTTATCGACCTGATCCAGCGCAAGTGCTCCACTGGTCTCCAACGAAACATCGTAATTCGCATCACACAATTGTTTCAGTAAGGGAATGCAATTGGGCTGGGCCAGTGGCTCTCCACCGGTGACCGTAACAAATCGGGAATTATATTGCTTCACTTCAGACAAAATTGCCGCAAGACTCATCCACTCACCGCCGGTAAACGCATATTCGGTATCGCAATACTGACAACGCAACGGACACCCTGTAAGACGAATAAATACCGTAGGCAGACCAACATTGACTGCTTCGCCCTGGAGAGAATGAAAAATTTCTGTAATTCTAAGTTTATCTTCAGACATCAACTGCAACTGGCTTTTACTACTATCGCTTATAGCCACAGTATATCTTGTAATGACTAAACAATGTTTAGCTAGAGCATCTCCTTATCAGGCATAGTGCTCGAGGAATTTTTATATCATACACGCGGACGCGAAAATGAAAGAAGTTGGAATAGATACTATTCGACTGGAAAATGACCCACGTTTCTTAATCGAGCGCAATGACCAATCAACCTTAATGGCCTTCTCGCTCCAGACGCTCCAGACGCTGCTGCGCTAAACCGGCAACCGTGGAATTTGGAAACTGGGCACGCAAACGAGTCAGTGCAACACGCGCTTCTTCCCACTGCCCCAGTTCGTAATAGGTATAACCGATCTTCAAGCGTGCATCCGGTACCTTACTGCTGGTTGGATACTGATCAATCACGGACTGGAATTCAGTCAGGGCACGATCGTAATGCTGGGTGACATAATTTGCTTCTGCCAACCAATATTGCGCATTGCCGGAGTATTTACTGTTCGGGTAACTAGCCAAGAAATTTTCAAATGCGGTAATCGCTTCATCATGCCGACGCTGTTTTAACAACAAAAACGCATTACGGTAGGCATCGGTCGTTTCCGGGGAATCTTCAGTATGACTTGAAATTACAACTGGCTTTGTCGTTGCAACCTGCGTTTTCGGACTCTCTGCTTGTATTTCCGTATCTGGAACATCATCACTTTTAGCCGCAGGACGTTGCGAAGTTGCCGGCTCAACCGAATTCGTGGTTGCCAGCTCCTGTTGCTGCATTCGCTTATCAATGGCGATAAACATCTCGCGCTGCTTATCCTGCATTCGCTCAACGTCGTTACGCAAACGTTCATTTTCACCACGCAGCACCTGCAATTCACGCTCCATCTCTTTTAACTGACGTTGCAACGTAATCAGACCCTGCTTATTGGTATCTTGAGGCCGTTCATCCATAGCGCGTTCTACTCGCTCCATGCGAATGACCAAAGCATCAAGCTCTTCTTTTGTCGCCTTGGGCGCTGCACTGACTAATTGGGTAAAAACCGCAATCAACAGCAATAAATTAATTATCACGTAACGCATCGTCAATTCCTTTTCAAACCAAATTTTCCGCAGACCAGGCACATGCTGCAAAGCAAATTTAGTACACGAGCTCCACTCTTCGATTTAACTCCAATGCCGATTCCTCCGTGCCTTCCACTGCTGGACGCTCTTCACCAAAACTTACCAGTTCAATCTGTTCTTCCTGCGCACCCTCCAGAACCAGAATTTCCCGTACTGCCTTAGCGCGCGATTCCCCAAGAGCGAGGTTATATTCTCGTGTTCCACGCTCATCTGCATGCCCTTCCAGACGAACCAGACGTTCCGGGTTACCATTTAGATATTTGCCGTGTTCTCGAACGGTTTCCAGGGAGTCTTCTCGTATATCTGCACTGTCATAATCAAAATAGATCGTGCGCACGAACAGATCGCTGGCAGGATCATCCAGTGGATCCAGAATCACCGCGCCTTCATCTTCCAATCCCGCCGAAGTGCCTTCCTCGGCCAAATCAATGGGGGCGCCATCCTGCACTTCACCCGCCATCATTCCTTCTTCTGACTTGGTTTTACTACCCGAACAACCACTGACAAGTGCCAGAACAAGTGCGAACAAAACAAAATATAAAGTTTGCTTAATCATTCGTATTCCTCTATTAAATTACGAAAACTCTGTGCTTACACAAGTGCGCACAGCAAAAAACTTCACAGCTATTAACGAAACGGTGACCATGCAGGTTCTCTTACCTTGCCTTCTTGTAAACGCAGACGCTGTCGTACGCGTCCATCTGCACTCACGGCGGATAAAACGGTACTTTTATTATGGTGTGTTGAGTAAATAATCATGCTGCCATTGGGTGAAAAGCTTGGCCCCTCATCCAAACTGCCGCTGGTTAACAGGCGAAAATTGTTTCGCTCGAGGTCCAGTATAGCAATTCGATAACCCTCTCCACTATTATGTACCATAGATACATATTTTCCATTCGAGGATACTGTAGGTGCAGCATTGTAATTGCCTTCAAATGTCAGCCGCTTGGGTGAGCCTCCACCAAATGGCGTTTGATAAATTTGTGGCGAACCAGATCGGTTCGACGTAAACAAAATATATCTTCCGTCCGGCGTCCAGGCAGGCTCGGTATCTATTCCATAATGATTGGTCAGCTGGCGCAGTCTGCGTGATTCCACTTCCATAATGAATATGTCCGGGTTGCCGCCCGAAGACAGAGTAATTGCTAGATAACTGCCATCAGGTGACCAGGCAGGAGCGCTATTGATCCCCGGTTTCGATGAAATTTTAGTCCGAGCTCCACTGGTAATATCCTGCACAAAAATCTCTGAACGTTCATTTTCAAAGGAAACATACGCCAGGCGACGTCCGTCCGGAGCCCAGGCCGGCGACATTAACTGTTTGGCCGAGGCATAAACCGTTCGAGGATTAAATCCATCGGCATCCGCAACCTGCAAGATGTATTTTTTCTTGGCTTTTTTCTCTGCTACTTCACTGACATAGGCAATGCGTGTGCTAAACGCACCTTTAATTCCAGTCAGTTTTTCAAAAACGACATCGGAAATTTTATGCGCAACCTTACGCACCAGACTCTTTTTGGTTTTTACGGAATGGCCCAGCGCACGCTTTTTACGCACCAGATCATATAATTCGAACTCGACTCGAAACTGGTTATCATCAGTTGCCGTGACACTCATTTTCAGCAGGGCTTCAATACCATTATTACGCCAGCGTTCATAAGCGACCTGATCCGCTGTTGCGTCTTGTGGGTAATATTGTTTATCCACGATTGAGAAAAAGCCGCTTCGATGCAAATCTGCATGGACCACACTGCCGATTACTGTTGCTTCAATTTGTGCGTCTCCTGTCACCGGCAAAATTGCGATTGGAAAAGCAGATTCAACTCCCTGGGTGATTTCAATTTCAAGCAAGGCGTGGCCTGGCGAAGAAATTATCAGCACCGTTATGAACAGAACGATAGTGGATAGGTTTTTAATAGTTTGTCTCATTGCGGTACGAATTCAAATTTTAATTCACGATCAAATAATTCATCATCTGCGGGTGAAGGCAAGGGATCAGACTTCCATACGGCCTCTTCAACGGAACGCCGAAACAAGTCGTCCCCACCACGGCATTTTTTAACCTGCACATCTTCGATGTAACCACCGGGCGCCTGCCATACATAGACAATGCATGATGCTTTCTCTGTGTCCATACCAGGCGGCCTACGCCATCTACTTTGCACTTTTGAAGCAATCGCTCCAATATACTGCGACTGTAATGTATTTAATTGACGTTGTCGCGCAGCGCGCGCTGCCTTCTCTTCCGCTTCGCGTAATTCTGCCTCTTCACGCTCTAAGATAGCTTCCAGACGTTTTTGTTCCGCTTCAATCTCAGCCTGTTTCCTGGCTTCTTCCTGCTTTTTCAGTTTCTCGGCAAGCGCTTTGGCCTTTTCTTCTGCCTTTTTCTTCTCTTCCTCAGCCTTTTTCTTCGCCTCTTCTGCTTGACGACGCTGCAACTCGGCCTGTTTTTTTGCTTCTTCTGCTTTCTTCTTTTCAGCTTCGGCCTTCTTCTTATCGTCTTCGGCCTTTTTCAATTCTGCCAGGCGCTTTTCTTCCACCTTTTTGCGCTCTTGCGCCTCACGTTTTTCTTTTTCTTCTTTTTCCCGTTTTATACGCAGCGCTTCTTCCCTGATCTTACGTTCACGCTCCTGCTTTTCTTTGCGTCGTTTGCGTTTTTCCAGTTCGATCGCGGCACCATCAATTACTTCAGCCTGTACGATATTCACGGGGTCGACAATTGCCTGGCTAATTTTCGGCTTCATCTGATAGCCAACAATAAATAAAGTGAACACCAGAATATGGAGCCCGATCGCAATGCTCACTGAACGTGTTAAAAATCGCTCTTCCGCTGGCATGTCTGCCTGTTTAGTTTTCTATTTCGGGCTGCGTGATCAAACCTACTGAAGACGCACCCGCATTCTGCAGCGCAACCATAACCCTCACAACGCGGCCGTAAAATACATTTAAATCGCCCTTTACGTACGCTTTTTTGGTGGGCTCCTGAGCCAGCATCCCTGGAACAAGCTGCTCAAACTCGATAAGACTCATTGCCTGCTCAGAATTTGAAGACTTATTCACATAGATCTTGCCCTGTTGATCAACAGAAACAATAAGGGGTTCTTCTCCCCGCTCCATCTGATTCACAAATTCCTCTATGGGTTCGGATGGTGCTTGCGGCAGATCGACCTGCACTCCCTGGTTAAACAATGGTGCAGTAACCATAAATATAACGAGCAGTACCAGCATGACATCAATATAGGGAACCACATTGATCTGTGACATCGGTTTACGTCGACGCGAAACTGCTTGTGACATATCGATTCCTTACTCCTGCTTGCGGGACTCTGATTCACGCGTAATCGCCTGCCGTTGCAGCAAAGCCGTAAACTCCTCAACGAAATTATCGTAGCGTGTGATCAGGCGATCAGCCAGATTGGAATATCGGTTATAGGCAATCACTGCAGGGATCGCAGCAAATAATCCCATTGCAGTTGCAATCAGCGCTTCAGCAATACCGGGGGCCACAGCAGCCAGCGTGGCCTGCTGACTCGTGCTCAGCGCACGAAATGAATTCATGATACCCCATACTGTTCCAAACAGGCCGATGTAGGGACTCGTCGAGCCAACGGTGGCCAGAAACGACAGGTAATTCTCCAGAAAATCTATTTCGCGAGAAAGCGCTACTTTCATCGAGCGCAAAGCGGTATCACTGATTGAAAGTGGAGAAACTTTGCGATTCTTGTGCAAACGAATATATTCTTTGAATCCGGCAACGAAAATGTGTTCCATACCGGACAGATTTCTCTTGGCACTGATTTTCTCATACAGGGTCGGCAAATCAGCACCCGACCAGAACCGGTCTTCAAAAGCATTCGCATCTTTTCGTGCAGTTTTTATAATTCTCGCTTTGCTGAATATCATGGTCCATGAAATGACTGATGCCAGCACCAGAATAATCATGACAAATTGAACCAGCAGACTTGCATCGGCGATTAACCGATAAATACTCATATCTACATGCATGCTTCTAATTCTTTAAATACAGGTTGTGGAATTGGTTGTGGAGAAAACTGATCACCGTGCAAACACACTATATTGACATTTGCCGAGACAATTAATTCGTTTTCGCCCGTATAATTTTTCATTACGGACTGCTGCATGGCGATACTTGCAGGCCGCAATATGGCATGCTCAATGAGCACGTCCAACTGCTCGTTAAATCGCGCGGGCTTTTTATATTGTATATCAACGGAACGAACGGCAAACACAATATTATACTCTGCTCTTAACTGGTCCTGCTCAAAGCCGAAAGTACGCAGCCATTCCGTGCGTGCACGCTCGAGATATTTCAGATAATTCGCATAATATACGACACCACCCGCATCGGTGTCTTCGTAATAAACCCGCACCGGCCAATTAAAAAGATTCAATAAATTCTCACCCTTTGATCAGGTCGATTCATTGCCAAATAAATCCGACGTGGGTTCCGATTGGGTCAATTTTTGTGGTGCTCGAATACCAAAGTGCCGATAGGCGTTCATGGTTGCAACGCGACCACGCGGCGTTCGCATTAAAAAACCGTTTAAAATCAAATACGGTTCGATTACATCTTCAATGGTGCCCCGCTCTTCGCCGACTGCAGCCGACAGGCTATCCAGCCCAACCGGGCCCCCATCAAATTTCTCGATAACCGCCAGTAAAACGCGTCGATCCATTTGATCAAAACCGTTTTGGTCGACACTCAACATATCCAGCGCCTGATCGGCAATGTCCTTGGTAATCGCACCATTTCCTTTAACCTGTGCATAATCCCTTACCCTGCGTAGCAGGCGATTGGCAATGCGCGGGGTACCACGCGAGCGCTTGGCAATTTCGGCACCTCCGGAAGAGTCCAGTTCCACATTCAATATGCCAGCCGAGCGAGTAACAATCGAACACAGATCCTGTGTAGTATAAAACTCCAGGCGCTGCACAATTCCAAACCGATCGCGCAATGGAGAGGTTAGTAACCCTGCCCTGGTAGTCGCACCGACCAATGTAAATGGAGGCAAATCAAGTTTAATCGAACGCGCGGCAGGTCCTTCACCAATGACAATATCGAGTTGATAATCTTCCAGCGCGGGATACAGCACTTCTTCCACAACCGCGCTTAATCGATGAATCTCATCAACAAACAGGACATCGTTTTCTTCCAGATTGGTAAGAATGGCGGCAAGATCTCCTGGTTTCTCCAGAACCGGACCTGATGTTTGACGAATACCAACGGACAATTCGTTGGCAATGATGTGTGAAAGCGTTGTCTTTCCAAGTCCAGGCGGACCAAAAATCAGCACATGATCCAGTGCTTCCTTGCGTTCACGCGCAGCCGTAATAAATATATCCATTTGTTCACACACCGGCTCCTGCCCGACATACTCGGCCAGAGTGCGGGGTCGAATCGCACGATCGATCACAACATCGTCGTTGATAGAGTCAGCTTCTATGAGGCGTTCAGTGGTCATTCACTAGGCAGTCTGGGTCGCAATGCGACAATTTAATCTACTGGATGCCCATTTGCACGGACATAACGAAATATACATCACTCCAACCGTCATTCTTGCGCAAACCGGAATCCAATGGCTGTAAGTGTCGCATAGCGACAGGAACCTTTCATTAACTGGAGAGACTCGATTTCAACGCCAAGCGAATCAAATCCTCACATGACGAGGTCTCTTCCTGCACATTTTTCACCATGCGTAATGCTTCCGGACCTTTATAACCCAGCGCGGTCAGTGCCGAAATAGCTTCTTCTACATGATTACGTACTGTCGCACGCTGCTCACCGGGCACTACATTAGGCAATGCAACGGCAGATTCATCACCCAGGCGATCACGTAATTCAACGATTAAACGCTCGGCCGTTTTACGTCCTACACCGGGCAAGCGAATCAATGAGTCCGCATCTCCAAGTTGAATGCAGGATTTGAATCCCTGCGTATCCATCCCCGAAAGGATGGCCAGTGCCATCTTGGCACCCACACCATTCACTTTTAACAGAGTACGAAACAAGACACGATCCGCAGGATGATGAAATCCATAGAGTATATGGGCATCATCACGAATCGCTAAATGTGTATACAGGGTCACGTCTTCATTACACTCGGGCAACTCGTAGAATGTCGACATGGGCGCCTCAATTTCATAACCAACACCCTGCACATCAATCATTAAATTGGGCGGTTGCTTATAGATTAATTTGCCGCGCAGTAATCCAATCATCGCGTCACAGGCCCCTGACTGAATTTGGTTGAAGAAGTGCGTTGGTCGCTCCCGTATGCGCATGACATAGTGCAACCGCTAACGCATCGGCTTCATCTTCCTGCAGTACTTTGCGAATATTCAATAGTCGCAGCACCATGTGTTGAATCTGTTCCTTATTGGCCGCGCCATATCCCACAGCAGATTGCTTAACGGCTCGAGCGCTATACTCAAACACATTCAGATTGGCATGCACACCGGCAGTAATCGCCGCCCCGCGCGCATGTCCAAGCTTCAGTGCGGACGATGCATTTTTCGATAGAAATACCTGCTCGACTGCCATTTCCCGTGGACGAAATTCAGTAATTATATCGGACAAAACCGAAAATATTTCTCCCAACTTATCCGGTAACTCGCGGGTGGAAAGTTGAATGAAACCGCTGTGGACATAACGACTCTGTTGACCGTTACTCTCGATAACACCGAAACCCGTCTTGACCGAACCGGGGTCGATTCCGATGATTCGCGTGCTTGTGCGTGAAGTACTAACCTAAAGTCTCCAGAACTTCTGCTGAGAAATCCGCATTTGAATACACATTTTGAACATCATCCAGTTCTTCCAGCACGTCAATTAACCGAATCAGCTTCTCTGCATCTTTATCCGTTACATCGGCCATGGTGCTGGGCCGCATAGCCACCTCGGAAAAACTGGCTTCCAGCTCGGCACTGTTTAACGCCTCTTTTAACTCCACAAAGGCATCCGGCTGACAAATTATATCCACCGAACCGTCTTCATTATTAACTATATCCTCTCCACCGGCCTCCAGTGCCACTTCCATCAGTCTATCTTCATCCACTCCGGCGTCATAGCTGAATACTCCTTGCTGGGAAAATAGATAGGCCACCGACCCACTGGTACCAAGATTACCTCCGTGCTTACTGAAGGCGTGGCGAACTTCCGAGACAGTGCGATTACGATTATCGGTCAGACAATCAACGAGGACGGCTGCGCCCCCGGGCCCGTAGCCTTCATAGCGAATTTCTTCATATTCCATCCCATCCAACTCACCCGCACCCCGTTTAATCGCACGGTCAATGGTGTCCTTGGACATATTGGCGCCCAGGCCCTTGTCCACGGCCAGACGAAGTCGTGGATTGGATTCAATATCCGAGCCACCTATCCGTGACGCAACAGTAATCTCCCGAATCAGCTTGGTAAATAATTTGCCGCGTTTTGCATCCTGGGCCTTTTTTCGGTGTTGAATATTTGCCCATTTACTATGGCCTGCCATGATAGATCTCGATTCCTTGAAAGCGCGTTAGTTTACCATCTGTCCGGAAAGACCAAAATGTTGATTGTGTATCCTGAATTTTAAATGTGGATTACCGAAGAAATGTGCGAATGATCTGAACCGCGTCCTTTGAAAACAGCATGGATGCATGGGACGCGGGAATCTCATAGTGGGCTGATAATCGCGAATCCCGAGTCTCTTCCACTGCCACCGTTCCATCACTTGGCTGCGCAAATGAACTTTTAAACAACAGCGTTCCTACTCCCACTCTTCGGGTCCCGGCAATCATAATCGTTTCCCCCGGGGCAGACCATTGCGCAATACCCTGCTGCAGAACAGCATGGTTTTTTCCAAGCAGCGGCTTAAATGCGGGACTCTGTTCGCACATACGGGCAATTGCACTGCCCTGCAACGGTGTCCCCATCAATACCACGCGATCCAAACGTACATCGCGAGTCTTGGCAAAATAATGAAATAACAGCAGGCCTCCCAGACTGTGTGCAATAAAATCTATTTTTGCAGCCTCGGTGCTCTGCACATAAGAAGTGAGTGCGCGCACACTGGTTTCCAATGGCTGGCGAATACTTGAATACTCAAAAAGTTTTACCTCCGCCTCCAGATCTCGCAGGGCATGGCGAACATACCAGAATACCTGGCGTTTCATCCACAGACCGTGAACACAGATGATTGCACGTTTTTTCATTCCTGTTTTGACAACTCTTCCGGCACCCAACGCACGAGTGCTTCACTGTTCGTATACGAAGTAACTCGCTCTATAGCTTCTTCCCTGGATACCCACTCATATTCAAGGTGCTCACGTTTATCCATGCGAATTGGCACACAGTCATCCAGCATCAGCGCAAATACATGCTCAGTATTGCGAGTTATTCCGGGAGCATATCGATCCCGCCAGAGCGAATAAATTTCAAATTCCTGAGAATAACCACAATCAACCAAGCCCGTTGCATCCAATCCGGTTTCTTCAAATAGTTCACGTGCTGCCGCATGCAAGGCATTCTCTCCCCACTCCAGACTTCCTGTCACTGACTGCCAGAAATCATCAGGAAAAACCCGCCGCAATACCAGCACATATCCAGTACTTGTGTATATAAGCACCAGTACTGACTCAGGGCGTTTGAATTTTCTGTGTTCTTCCATTGGCTCTCGCCATTATGCTTTGTTGCAATTAATGATACATTGATCCGCAATCTTCCAGGTATTTTACAGATCGAATATAAGTGTGAACATCCAACTAAAATCAATATGGCTGGGGCTGCTATTCACTTTAATGATTGGCTGTGCCAGCCAGCCAAGTGCGCCAGAGACTCAGGAAAAATCTCAAGACATCAACACGCTGATATCCAGCAGTCTTGCCTATGCTCTGCGTGGGTCACTTGTCCAGGCTGAAAATAATATCCAGAAAGCATTGGCCATCGATGCCAACAGCGTCGATGCAAATAATGTGGCTGGCTTAATCTATTCCAAAGCCAATCGACCCGCGTTGGCGACACAATATTTTCAAAAAGCTCTTGAGATTGCTCCAAACGATACGTCAACGTTAAATAATTTCGGAAATTTTTTATGTGACATGGGAAAACTAAATCAGGCTGAACAGATATTTTTACGTTCCGCAACTCATTCAAGTAATGCAAACCCGGAAATTGCCTATACCAACGCGGGTCTATGTGTAATGCGTATTCCTGATATAAACAAGGCAGAAAATTACTTTAAAACTGCACTGGATTTCAACAAAAGCAATTCGATAGCATTGTATCAACTGGCGCAAATTAACTTCACTAAAAAACGCGGTGTCCCTGCGCTGGAGCGATTACAATCCTACGCTGAGTACGCACAACATACCCCACAATCGTTGAAGCTGGGTATTGAGATTGCGCGCTTATTGAGAGATCGACAAACAGAAGTCAATTATTTCAATCTATTGCAGGCAAATTTCCCATCTTCGCAGGAATTTCAATGGGCTGCTGCAACTATCGGGAATTGAAGTAGGCGCAAGCCAGGGATAGTTTGCGTAATTCAGTAAACAATAATCTCGCAGCGAAACCAAATAGAAAGATCGCTATTCTTTTGCTTTGGCGCGAATTCTCAGGCTAAGCTCTTTCAATTGGGCTTCTTTCACTTCTGCAGGCGCATCGGTGAGCGGACACATTGCCGTTTGCGTCTTAGGAAACGCCATGACATCACGAATCGACGGACTGTCCGTCATCAACATCACCAGACGATCCAGGCCAAACGCTATTCCACCATGTGGTGGACAACCATAACGTAATGCATCCAAAAGAAAGCCAAACTTATTTTCCGCATCTTCTGGCGAAATGTTTAATACATCAAATACTGCGCGCTGAATATCCTGCTGATGAATACGCACTGATCCGCCACCCACTTCGGTTCCATTCAGAACCATATCATAGGCCTTGGAGATAGTTTCACCCGGATTATCTTTCAGCTGCTGGGCATCTTCCAGATCCGGAGCTGTAAACGGATGATGCAATGCATTCCAGCGTTTTTCTTTCTCGTCCCATTCAAACATCGGAAAATCAACGACCCATAATGGCTGCCAGTCTCCTTCTACCAGCCCCCGGTCCAGGCCAAGCTTAACGCGCAACGCACCCAGAGAATCATTCACAACGGAAATCTTGTCCGCTCCGAAAAATAGCAGGTCACCATTAGCCGCAGCGGTCCGTTCCAGTATCTGTTGAACGACTTCATCCGGCAAAAATTTCAGAATCGGACTTTGCAATCCATCACGCCCCTGAGTAACGTCATTACATTTAATGTAGGCCAGTCCTTTTGCACCATAGTTACTAACGAAGCCGGTGTAATCATCAATTTCCTTGCGCGTGAGTTCACCTCCATTTGGCAGTCGCAAAACAGCAACGCGGCCATTTTCATCTTTAGCCGGCCCGCTGAATACCTTGAACTCCACTGCGCCCATCAAGTCGGTTACATCAACCAACTCCAGCGGTATACGCAGATCCGGTTTATCCGAACCAAATCGCTGCATCGCTTCTGCATAGGACATGCGGGGAAAAGGACTCGGTAATTCAACATTCAATGTGCTCTTAAATACTTCCCGCATCATATCTTCCATCATCTGCATGATGTCTTCCTGCGTTAAAAAGGAAGTTTCAATATCGAGCTGGGTAAACTCGGGCTGACGATCAGCACGCAGGTCTTCATCGCGAAAACAGCGCACTATCTGATAATAACGATCCAACCCACTCATCATCAACAACTGTTTAAAAAGCTGTGGTGACTGCGGTAACGCAAAAAAAGCACCCGGATGAGTTCTACTGGGAACCAGATAATCACGTGCACCTTCAGGTGTAGCCTTTGTCAACATTGGCGTCTCGACATCCATAAATCCATTACGGTCGAGATAACTGCGAAATGCCTGAACCACTTCCACTCTTTTGCGCAATCGCTCCTGCATTATCGGGCGACGCAAATCGATATAACGGAAACGTAATCGCGACTCTTCGTTTACATCTTCATCATCGATCTGAAACGGTGGTGTCTCCGATTTATTAAGCACCGTAAGTTCGTTGGCCAACACTTCAACCGCACCCGTTGGGAGATCGGGATTTACGGTGCCTTCCGGACGCAAACGCACCTTACCCCTGACCTGCAATACGAACTCATTACGAATATGTTCAGCCTGTTGAAATATCTCCGGCCGGTCGGGATCAAACACCACCTGAACAATGCCGCTACGATCACGCAAATCAACAAATATCACGCCGCCATGGTCACGACGACGATTGACCCAGCCACAGAGCGTGACTTCCTGATCGAGATTATCCTTTGTAACGTTTCCGCAATAGACGGTGCGCATGTCTCAGCTTCCTGGCCTTGAATAAAGGGAGATTTGCCCAGCTGGGCGAAGGGGTGGATATTACGGATTGGACTCCGAGGAATCAACATCTGAGTGCTGTGTATTCGCGGCCAAGCCCAGCGACATCACCAGCTTCAATGCAGATTCGATATCCATATCGAGCTCGCGTGCTTCGTCTTTCGGAACCACCATTATAAAACCCGAAGTGGGATTCGGAGTCGTTGGCACAAACACCATAACCGATTCCTTCTCCAGCTGTGTCTGGATTTCATTGGCCGCAGGTCCGGTTTGAAAACACACCGTCCAGATTCCTTTGCGTGGATACTCAATTAGCAACACTTTGCGAAAGGAATGACTGCCGCTAGACACCAGGCTGGAAATAATCTGTTTTGCGGAGGAATATATGGTCCTGACTAACGGGATTTTCGCGAGCAATCCTTCCCAAACGCGCAGTAAAGTACGTCCAAGCAGGTTCGCACCAATAGCCCCGGTCAAAAGCAGAATCGCAAGTGCAAGTACAAATCCGAATCCCGGAATGGAAAAACCCAGCACTGTTTCTGGGCGCCAGTCGACTGGCAACAGCAGCAACAGCCGATCCATAAGATCAAGCAAAAACTTGATAACGAAAAAGGTGATGCCTAACGGCACCCAAACGAGTAGCCCCGCGATTAAATACCGGCGTAACATGCGTATCGGCGAAAAGAAATTATAATATCATCAAGAGGCATTGGCAGATGAACTTTTAGTGCTTCCTTTGGAAGATGAACTCTTGCTGCCTGACTGACTGCTGTCTTTTTTCTTTTCTTTTTTACTATCTTTTTTGTCCTTGGACTTTTCGCCATCCTTTTTGGCCAGATTTTTTTGCTTGTCCGATTTAAAATCCGTCTCGTACCAACCACTACCACTCAGACGAAAGCCGGCAGCAGATATCAATTTTTTCAATGCCTCCGCATTACACTCAGGACAGGTCGTTAATGGACTCTCGCTGACTTTCTGCAGTGCCTCGTGGTGGTGACCACATTCCTGGCATTCGTATTCGTAAATCGGCATGCGCAATGTTCCTGTGAAGAAGGAGCGAATTATATGGGGGCAGAAGCAGATATAACAAGGAAGAGCGATCAACTTATCTCAAAAAGACACGATTCTGCCAATCCTTGATCTATCGATCGAAATACAAGCCGGTTAGAGCACCGTTTTTCAATAAATCTGAAACCCCACGGGCATCTCAGGCAAAGAGGAAAGTAGTTCACATTTCAGAGAATCCACTCGTGCTTCTGGAGGACCATTTTTCAACCAGATTTTGAGCTGATTCACGGCCTCTTCTGTGCCGGTCGCAAGGACTTCAACGGATCCATCGGGAAGATTCCTGGCCCAACCCAATAATCCTAAATTTTTGGCCTCTTTTTGAGTTGAGGCGCGAAAAAATACACCTTGTACCCTGCCTTGTACACTACATCGAATTGTGACGTTCAATTTCCCCCTCGCGTGAAACGATCAAACCGTGACAAACATCAAATCTTAGCCTCAGCGAAAATATTGATCCAAAGCAACAAGTTGTGCAAATTTTATCAAAAACTCTCAAATTGACTTATAGGTTAGTTAAAGGAAATTGATAACTCGGTTCATCATTTTTGAACACAAAATTGCTACAGTAATTTCAAAATGGTAACCATTTAATATGCACAATCATGTTATAATTATTAACATAATGATGAGGAGTGATGTAGTGAAAATCCGAAAAGTTACACATCCATTGCTGGCTAGCTTAACGGTTGCCTTCCTCGCTACTAATCCGCTATTTGCCGAAACGCAAACGGGTGCCTCGGGCTCACCTGAGAAACCACCCGAACTCGATACCAGTGTGCAGTTTGAAGCCCGCACGGTGTATGAAACGGAATTTTTCCCTGGTGTTCGGTTCTGCGAGCCACAAGAAGTTGACTATCATGGAGACTTGCGACGCGTTAATTGTCAGGACGAAGCAATCATCCAGGCAGTGTCTACACGTGAAGATGATCGTTTCACTGCGCGTGAGCCTGCTATTGTGAGCGACCGAGTTGAACCAAACGGAAACGTACTGCGCATCAAGTTTCACAGAAAAATATTTTCGGCGCATCCCAAGTCAACTAACAATTAAGCGGGCGGTTGAATAGCGCCATCGTTTCCACATGCCCTGTGTGTGGGAACATGTTTAGTACACTTACCCGCTTCAGCACATAACCTAACGTATTCACCAGGCTGTCTGCATCCCGAGCCAGTGTCCCCGGGTGACAGGAAACATACAATATCTTCTCGGGTTTCATTTCCGGCAACCTCTCGATAACTTCCTTTGCGCCCACACGTGGCGGATCCAGAATTACTGCGTCCCAGTTCGGATGAATCCAGGAATGTTTATCCTCCAGCTTAAATAAATCGGCCTGCTCAAAAGTAATATTTTTCAACCGGTTACGTTGTGCATTCTGGTATGCATGCTCAATTAACTGCGAGTCACCCTCCACACCGACCACTCGTTTAACCTGTTTTGCAAGTGGTAAACTGAAATTGCCCAGCCCGCAGAATAAATCCAGCACAGTGGCATCGTTGTCCAGCTGCAGCCAGTCCAGCGCCTGCCGCACCATTTTCTGATTAACTTCAGCGTGTACCTGCACAAAATCAACCGGTGAAAATGCGAGTTTTATTCCAGACGGTTGAAGAACGTAAAACAAAGGTTCGGAAAATGACTCACCATTCAACGGAGTAACCGTATCAAGCCCTTTACTCTGCAGATACACACGCAACGAAAACTCATTGGCAAAAGAGTGCAACTGTTCCAGATCTTGTTCACTTGGTTTTTCAAGTACGCGAAAAACCAGTGCAGTAGCATTTTCTGCCACACTGCATTCAATTTGCGGAATTTTATCTCGAATGGATAAGTGCGTAATTAAATGTGACAGTGGCGTGATTAGCGAAGCAATATTAGGATGCAACACTTCACAATTCCACATGTCGGCAACATAAGGCGCATTCTTTTCACGAAACCCCACCAGCGCTCGCTCTTTTTTCGCCACATATTTCACAGCCAGACGGGCACGACGTCGATAACCCCAAACTTTATCCACAATCGGAGGAAAAACCCGTTGAGGTGTAACATGCCCAATACGCGCAAGCGCATCCAGCACGGCTTGCTGTTTATAGTAAATCTGCGCAGCGGCCGAGATATGCTGTGAAACACAACCACCGCACATGGAAAAATATTCACAGCGCGGCTCAACTCGCTGCGGCGAAGCCTGTACAACTTCAATCAGTCTGGCTTCATCAAACTTCTTTTTCTTTTTCTGACGCTCAAATCGTACACGCTCACCCGTCATCGTGTACGGAACAAATACTTTCTTTCCTTGTTGGTCAGCAACCCCACGACCATCAAGCAAAACATCAATAATATTGGCTTCCTGCATAACCGAGTACTGTGGGTCTACTGAAATATTATTTCCATTGAATTATTCCGTTACTTCTTCGTTATTTTCACAAGTCACATTTTTATGGAACAACCTCTACCGTCATCCCGGCAATCTCTACTGTCATTCCGGCGAACTCTGCTGTCATCCCGGCAAACTCTACTGTCATCCCGGACTTGATCCGGGATCCATGCCCGAAACAAATTATGTAACACCCACACGCAAGAGTGGATTCCCGCTTTCGCGGGAATGACGAGGGAAACGCGGGAATGACGAGTGCTACTGCCTTCATCACTACAACGCTCATGGTTAAAAATTTTAACCCCATCACAAAAATGAACGACCGCCCAGTATATCACCAACCATGTCGGAAGATTTTGTCCATTGGGCGAGTCTTATATAATAGTCAAAGTGAATTAGGTATCGTAGACGTCTATGCTAAAGTCAATTGAATCTTTACCCTCTGGCGCAGTAAAAATAACATGCGTTGTATTAGGTGTGCTGATCATCGCAGCAGGATGTGCTTCACCGCAACCCAAGCGCGAAGTCACCAGCAAACCTGATGTAGTTACGCATAAAAAAGCAGGTCGTCGATCTACCGCCGCTTCAAGTGCAACCGGCAACCAACTTGTTTCTTTAGCAGAAAACGTAGTGGGATCGCCCTATAAATATGGCGGCTCATCGCCAAAGGGATTTGACTGCAGCGGCCTGGTTTATTACACACATAACAAACTGGGAATAAAAGTACCACGCACCACCCGCCAACAAGCCCGGCATGCCAACAAACTGAGCATGAGCGATATACGACCTGGGGATATTTTGTTTTTCCGAATTTACGGCAATGGCATTTCACACGTCGGCATCTACACGGGCAACAATCAGTTTATTCATGCTCCCCAAAGCGGAAAATATGTTTCCTATGCCAGCATCACAGATCCATTCTGGCGTGAGCGATTAGTGAAGGCTGGCAGGCTGCATTAATTTTACTGTTGCCTTTTTACCAACTAGACCCATCGTTCCCACCCGTTCTATTGTCTTTCCCGCAACCGCGATCGTCATTCCCGAAACCTACCCCGTCATTCCGGACTGGATTCGCAATCCAGTCGAACCATCATGGCGCAACCGCGATCGTCATTTCCGAAACCTACCTCGTCATTCCGGACTGGATCCGGAATCTAGTCGAACCATCATGGTGCAACCGCGATCGTCATTCCCGAAACCTACCCCGTCATTCCGGACTGGATTCGCAATCCAGTCGAACCATCATGGCGCAACCGCGAT
>CAJIBE010000048.1_pt1 | contig 25982 bp, 24 predicted proteins | sample 9199301 | NCBI WGS metagenome assembly CAJIBE01 (sample SAMEA7708291, study PRJEB35096) | sediment metagenome | biome: marine neritic benthic zone biome [ENVO:01000025]; feature: sediment [ENVO:00002007]; material: shallow marine sediment [ENVO:03000034] sea grass bed [ENVO_01000059] ... | reverse complement strand
TATTCGCGGGCGCGGAATAAAAATAGAGTGGTTTATTTCCAGGCGTAATCGTCGAAGCACCGATTACAATCGTAAAATCAGAACTTGAGTTATTAGTATTATTTGCATCCGGCAATGTTCCAGCAACATTAGCAGTGTTGGTAACAGATGGGACTGCGGCCACTCCTGCTAATACATTTAACCCAATGTCCGGTAGGTTGCTCCCACCTGCCAATGGCCCTGGATGCGTACATGTTACGTTTTGACCTATAGCGCCACATGTCCACCCTGTTCCTGTCGCAGAAACAAAACTTAGTCCGGCAGGCAAGATATCGGTTACTGGAACTGGACCAACTTCAGTACTCGCCCCTGCAGCATTACTGACACTTAATGTGTAGCTGCCAACCTGTCCCTCGTTGAATACTCCAACATGTGACTTTGAAATGGCTAGATCTGCTTGCGGATAAGTGAAATCAATATCGTGTAGAGAAATCCATTGGAACGCAGTAGTTTGATTACTGTAGATTAGACGGACCTGAGTAATACCTGTTTGAGCAAAGGTAAAAGTTGCCGTGCCGGCTGAGCTGGTTGAACCTGCATTTCCCGTACCGGTTACCGTGTTGACTCCATCAGTACTGTTTGCAGCGTTGGCAGTAATACTGGTTGGATTGAAATAAGTAACGCCATCCGAAGTCGCAGTGACTTGCACAACATCAACCCAACCGCCGGCATCCAGATCAAAAATACTAAAGCTGACATCACTAACACCACCGGGATGGGTAAAGTCGATTAGTATTGGAATCTGTTGAGAACTAACAGCCGGGTAATCGACATTAATTTCCAGGGAATTTTCTACCGGTGAGAGCCCACCCGTTAGGTCCGTAGTAATTTGCGGGCTGCTGTTTACGAGCGCAGCAGTGTCACCTGGCGGGACATCGGCAGGGCCGTTAAACGTAACGGTTACATCACCTGATCCAATCGAGTAGGTCTGCGATAAGCTTCCATTTGGTGCCCATGTGACCGCATCCCAGTCCAACTGGGTAACCACATCTGCAAACAGATAATTTGGGAACCCACAGAGCATTAATGCCGCCAGCAAGACAGACATCCACTGGCCAATGCGGCGCATTGTTGCTGAATTTATTCGCTGGCTTCCTGCCACGGTTGGCTCCTGGATTCGCTAAAAAAATGGCGCCAGAGGTCCTAATTTCGGGTGTTTGGCGACATAAATTTGGCATTTTTGATTTCTTTATTAATCAATACCTTATCTACCCTATATATAAAGAGTAGATAGGCTTGATAGGAGCTTAGAAAGGAAACCGGTCAGTTGTTAGCCAGAATCTGCCTAAAAGCGTCAATTAAGCGACGTAGTGAGATGATTTCGCTAATATTTTGACGTAATTCACAGTTTTTCAGACACGAAAATTCAAAAATTTCGGTAACTCGATAACTTATTGATATTATTATAATTATTGGTATTTAAGAAGAAATCGGGACCTGGCAGGTGATTTTTAGTAATAATGGATCAACAAACGCTTGAAGAGACCTTCAATATTAAAACGCGTAATCAACAACAGCGTCATGGAGTAACATGTTTCACCAACGATTGAGAATAACTTTTGCTGCTTTTTTAGGAGATCGCTACACAGAGTGGAAAACCGGATAAGAAACTGTCGTCTCCGCAGAAGATTTCATCCGACCGAGCAATGGCTTTTACAAAAATCTATTAGCCGTCGTTTTGGACTCATTTGGCAAGCAGCGCTTATAACAATGAACGGTGAATAGAAATTAAAATCGTGTGATGGAATATTATTTATGCAACTGTACTGGCATACCAACCCGTATACTGACCAAACCATGTCCAGGATGCGTCGTGGTTTAATGATCGAATTATCTCTTCTTAACCGTGCAAAATAATCCCAAGAAGTTTCTGTTGATTTTTGCTGGCTGGAGTTCATTCACGCTGGGCGTTATCGGAATACCATTGCCATTACTACCGACTACCCCTTTCATTCTTCTGGCTGGAGCGTGCTTCGCTAAATCGTCGCCAACGTTTCACCACTGGCTGCTTACACATAAATACTTTGGTCCAATGATTCATAATTTTAAATCAGGACAAGGCATTCCTAAAAAAGCCCGCAATATGACGATCCTATTTATCTGGATTATGATGGGAATTTCAATGGCGGGGATCGGTAAGTTATGGAGCACATTACTACTTATAACAATCGGGGCAACGGTTACCGTCTATTTAATGCGAATGTCAACTTTTGAGGAGCAAGCAACAGATAGTAAATCAATTTAGCCATATGGTTTGAAGGATGAACTAAACTTTTAATGATTAACATTGAGGATATTGCATCAATTAGAGAACCACACCATATTAAGCTGCTTTTATAACTTACAAACCAAAAGTGTAAATACATTTAAATCGTTTGATTAATCTTGCAACTTGATGCCATAAAGAGTAAAAAAAGCAAAGCGCATTAAATTTTTCCACCGGGCAATTTAATGACAGGCACTAAACTAAAAAGCGAAAACAATAATCACTAAGTCGCTTTAATACGCACCAGGAGGACCGCGATGAAAACATTGTACTATCTCGCACCCAATCTAGTCAGTACTCATAAAATATCTGACGATCTGCATGATGCTGGAATTAAGGACTGGTTTATTCACGTCATCAGTAAAGATGAGTCCGGCCTTAGCAAAGAACAAATTCATTCCAGTAATTACCTGGAAACATTAGATCTTGTCCGGGATGGGGTGATTGGAGCAATGATTGGTTTCTTTGTCGGCGTCATTGCTGCCGGCATACTCATGTATGTAAAACCGTTCGGACCCAATGTACCTGAAATTATCTATCTGTTCGTTATAATTATCCTTACCCTGTTCGGGTCCTGGGAAGGGGGCCTTATGGGCATCGCAAGTAAAAACAAAAAACATGCGAAATTCGATAGTGAACTAAAGGCTGGTAAGTTTTTGATTTTAATTTACGCGAAAAAGAATCAGGAACAAGCAATTCAATCCACCATGGGTTCAAAACATCCAGAAGCAGAACTTGTTGCTACCGACACACACTTTCTTAATCCATTTAGCGGTATCGAAAGAGTCTGAACCTTATCTCGATCGCTGCTAGCGGCCACTCTTCAATCAACCGGGTGAGTTTCTGTATAGAAATTCACCTGGCTTGTGCATTATTCACACTAAATCCCTTTAAATTGCTCCATATTTGAGCAATTCGCTTGATTATATATTGTGCCAAATGCGGGTTAGGCCTTATCATTAGCCCTAACCACTAGATTTATAGGGAAATAAATTGGATTTATAAGGGGCATAATAAAAAGATATGGCGTAATAAATTAAAATTATTATAAATATTACAAAATGTTATCAGGACTCATTCTAAATGATTTTGCACGTTCTACCCTTGCGTCCATTCGTGACCAGGCCACCGATTTTTATGAGTTAAGCAAACCCCGTATCACTTTACTGGTGCTGGTTACCACTTTCGTTGGAATGTGGGTCGCCAGTAATGGCTCGACTAGTTTTTCACTGGTCTTCTTTACCTTGCTTGGCACAGGCATGGCATCAGCGGCCAGCGGTACACTCAATAATTATATTGACCGCGACATCGATGTTCGCATGGCCAGAACACGAAATCGCGCACTACCCGCAAAACGCCTGCGTCCTGCTCAGGCACTCTGGTCCGGGTCTATTTTAACCCTCGCGGCATTTGCCGTGTTGCATACTGCTGCCAATGCGCTGACAGCATGGCTGGCAATGTTTACGATCTTTTTTTATGTCGTCATTTACACCATCTGGTTAAAAAGAAATTCATCTTTGTGCACAGAGATTGGTGGTGTCGCAGGTGCCCTGCCCCCAGTACTTGGTTGGACTGCGGTAACCAATGAAATAACCTGGCCTGCGGTATTATTGTTCCTGATTATATTTCTGTGGCAACCACCGCATTTTTGGGCACTGGCCATTGTCCGTGCAAATGAATATCGGGATGCCAACATCCCCATGCTTCCGGTAGTGAAAGGTAATAGAGCCACCAAGTTTCGTATGCTTCTTTATACCGTAGCACTACTACCCGCCACATTTGCAATGTATGAAGCGAATCTGGTGAACCTGCCCATGCTGATTATGTCGCTTGGACTTGGGTTAGTTTATTTATTTTTAACTATCGACTTTGCACGCAAACCGGTAACGGTAAAAACTGCACGTCGACTGTTTGGCTTTTCAATTCTTTATTTGTTGGGGATGTTTACCCTGATTTTCGCGGGTTATCAATTTAACGGAATTATAATCTGAATGAATTTTCCGGCTACGAGAATGCACAAATCGCACATACATAAAGGTTAAGAGCATGGCAATAGCGATCGTTTTAATTATATTAGTAATAGGGTCAGTAATATTTCACTTGATGAGTCCCTGGTACTTCACTGAAATCGCTTCTAACTGGGGAGTGATAGATGACACTGTAACAATTACATTCTGGGTTACAGGAATAGCTTTTGTTATCGCTAACCTGTTTATGGCGTACTCCATCATCAAGTATCGTCATCGAAAAGGGCATAAAGCGAAATATGAACCCGAAAATAAAAAGCTAGAGAGTTGGCTTACAGTAATCACTACAATTGGTGTAGTAGCGATGCTTGCACCAGGTTTATTTGCGTGGGGAAAATTTGTCAATGTTCCAGAAGAGGCAGATATTGTTGAAGTCGTAGGCCAACAATGGCAATGGAGCTTTCGGTATCCAGGCAAAGACGGCAAATTAGGTACCGTTGATGCACGCAATATCACAATCGACAATCCATTTGGCATGAATGCAGATGACCCACATGGCCAGGACGATGTATTAATCGATTCAAATACCTTACGCCTTCCATTGAATCGTCCAGTCAAGTTGGTTGTACGTTCCAAAGATGTATTGCACAACTTCACCGTGCCACAGTTTCGCGTAAAGATGGATCTGGTTCCAGGCATGGTACCTTTTTTGTGGTTAACACCAACACGAACAGGAACATTTGATATTTTGTGTGAAGAACTTTGTGGCGTTGGTCATCATGCTATGCGCGGCAAAGTTATTGTCGCAGAAGAAAATGATTTTAATACCTGGCTGGCACAGCAGCCAACTTACGCCGATTCAAAAAATCCATATAAAGGAGATGCCATCGCAGGTGCAGCACTTTATCAAACCTGTAGTGCGTGCCATGGTGCCAGTGGAGAAGGAAAGCAGGCGCTGAACTCTCCCAAACTCAGTGGACAGGAAGCCTGGTATCTGAAACGCCAGCTTCACTATTTCAAAACCGGTGTTCGTGGTACAGCAGAAAATGATGTTTTCGGAAAGCAGATGGCGCCAATGGCCGCCCTTCTGGTCGATGATAAAGCGATTAACGATGTAATCGCCTATATCACATCATTACCTGATACTCCTGCTCCGCATACCGTACAAGGTAATGTCAGCAGAGGCAAAGATATTTATCTAACGTGTGAAAAATGCCACGGTTTAAATGGCCAGGGCATCTGGTCATTGCGTGCGCCACGTGTTGCCGGAATGAGTGACTGGTATATGGTTACACAGCTGAAAAATTTCAGACACGGCGCACGCGGCACACACCCGGAAGATTCTACCGGATACCAAATGAACTCCATGGTACTTAGTTTGACGGAAGAAAAAATTAACAGTGTCGTTGCATACATGAACACTTTTTAAAATTTATCGATACGAATAATACTTTATATACTTAAGCAATTAGGAGAATCCAATGGCGCACGTTGCACTAGCCGATAAGGGTCAGGAACTTTCACATCCACATAGCTGGATTACCCAGTATGTATGGAGCCAGGACCATAAAGTCATTGGCATTCAGTACATGATCGTAGCTACCCTAGTGGGACTTGTTGCTTTGGTCATGTCTCTCATGTTTCGGTTACAACTGGGATTCCCCGGCACATTCACTCTCGTCGAACCGAATGAGTATTACCAGTATGTAACCATGCACGGCATGATCATGGTTGTTTACATGCTGACCGCGTTTTTTCTGGGTGGATTTGGCAATGTGCTAATACCACTCATGTGCGGAGCCCGCGACATGGTGTTCCCGTATATGAACATGCTGAGTTTTTGGGTATATCTTCTTTCTGTAATTGTTCTACTCGCAAGTCTGTTTGTTCCTGGTGGACCAACCGGTGCCGGCTGGACTCTCTACCCACCACAAGCCATTACTGGTGGAACACCCGGTGCTAGTTGGGGCATTTTGTTAATGCTGGTTTCCCTGGCTATATTTATTGTTGCCTTCACCATGGGAGGTTTGAATTATTTGACCACAGCCTTACAGGCCCGCACACGAGGATTGACGTTAATGCGCCTGCCGTTATCTGTATGGGGGATCGTGATGGCTACCTTGCTGGGTTTACTCGCTTTCCCGGCATTATTTGTTGCTGCTATCATGATCACACTAGATAGTGTGCTGGGCACGAGTTTCTTTATGCCCACAGTTAATATTTTAGGTGAACAACTTGAAACTGAAGGTGGAAGTCCAATTCTGTTCCAACATCTATTCTGGTTCTTTGGTCATCCCGAGGTCTATATCGTCGCGCTGCCCATGTTTGGTATTGCGTCTGATCTAATCAGTACACATGCGCGAAAGAATATCTTCGGTTATCGCATGATGGTGTGGGCGATCGTGGCTATTGGCGGTTTAAGCTTTGTGGTATGGGCTCACCATATGTATGTCAGTGGCATGAATCCCTACTTTGGATTTTTGTTCGCAACCACGACTTTGATTATCGCAGTTCCCACGGCATTAAAAGTCTACAATTGGGTGCTCACGCTATGGGAAGGCGATATCCATTTGAATGTGCCCATGCTGTTTGCAATCGGATTTATCTTTACATTCATCCATGGCGGGATAACTGGCTTATTCCTCGGTAACGTAGCGGTAGACGTCCCGTTATCTGATACCTATTTTGTTGTCGGACATTTTCATATGGTAATGGGTGTATCTCCATTCTTAGTGGTATTTGGCGGTTTATATCATTGGTATCCTAAACTAACTGGCCGCATGATGAATGTAACATTAGGAAAAATTCATTTTTGGCTAACATTCCTCGGCACCTATGCAATTTACTTACCCATGCACTACATTGGAATTCTGGGGGTACCCCGCCGTTACTATGCAAATGGAGTGACTGACTTCATACCCGAGTCGGTTGCAACAATCAATTCCAGCATTACCATCGCGGCATTAATTGTAGGCTCTGCGCAATTTATATTTATTTACAATTTGATTGCCAGCCTGTTTAAACAAAAAGATGCGGGCAGTAACCCGTGGCGAGCAACTACACTGGAATGGCAGACACCGGATACGCCACCAAAACACGGAAATTGGGGAGACGAGCTCCCAATCGTTTATCGCTGGGCTTACGCTTATAGCGTTCCGGGAGCAGATAAAGATTATGTTCCGCAAAATGAACCGCCCAGCAAAGCGACAGGAAGTGAGTAACTAGCAGTGAGTATAACGTTAGTATTTTTAGGCTTGTTGATGGCATTCGTCGTTGGATGGCTTATTAAGCAGTCGATTAATACACAGCCTTGGGCAGAAGAAGGCATAATTGGCCATGATCACGCAGGGGGACCCTTTTCCTTGCCGGCCAAAAAAGTTGGGCTTATCGTATTTCTTGCTGTAGTAACTTCGTTGTTTATGCTGTTTTTTAGCGCATACCAGCTACGCATGGAGTACCCGGATTGGGCTACCTTGAACGACCCGCAAATTCTCTGGCTCAACACTCTCTTCCTCATATTCGGGAGCGTATTTTTCCAAAAAGCAAAATTAGCAGCCCAGCGCAGCGAGGAAAGTGGCGCACGTATAGGCTTGATTATGGCGGGCTTTTTTACATTCTGTTTTCTTGCTGGTCAGTTATGGGCATGGCAAGAAATTCACGATCAGGGCAAGTTCTTGTACTCAAATCCGGCCAATGCGTTCTTTTACATATTAACCGGATTACATGCATTGCATATTATCGGTGGCCTGTGGGTTTGGGGTAATTCGACTATAAAAGTCTGGAGTGGCGTCGAGTTATATAAAGTGCGCTTGTCTATTGAGCTGTGTACATTGTACTGGCACTTTTTACTGTTGATATGGCTGCTTATGTTTTATCTGTTACTGTCTACCTAAAGGAAAAACCATGGCAAACTCTAATGAGGCAGGAGTTGAAACACTAGTCCAAGACTGGTCGGGAGATAAAGATACGTTCAAGGTCCACTGGGGCAAGGCCATGATGTGGATATTCCTTCTCAGCGACACCTTTATCTTCACCAGTTTCCTCACATCGTACATGCATGTACGTATGTCCACTGCCGAACCATGGCCGAACGCCAGTGAAGTCTTTGCACTCACGATGTTTGGTCATCACATTCCGCTGATCTTAATTGCCATCATGACGTTTGTACTCATTACCAGCAGCGGAACCATGGCCCTGGCGGTCAACTATGGATATCGCCGCGACCGCAATAAAACAGCCATTCTACTCATAATAACCGCGCTGTTTGGCCTGACATTTGTTGGTATGCAGGCTTTTGAGTGGACCAAACTCATTGTGGAGGAAGGTGTACGCCCGTGGGGAAATCCGATGGGCGCTGCTCAGTTTGGTTCTTGTTTCTTTATGATTACCGGCTTTCACGGTGCGCACGTATCGGGAGGAGTCATTTATCTAACCTACGTTGCAGTTGGCGTACTTAACGGTCGCTATGAAGAAAAAGGTTATGACATCGTCGAAATATGTGGCTTGTATTGGCACTTTGTTGATCTGGTTTGGGTATTTATCTTTGCATTCTTTTATCTTTGGTAAGGAGAAGTCATGAGCACGGCAACAGGAGAACAACAACATCCACTAGGTATCTATCTCTGGATTTGGATACTGCTGTTTGTACTTAGCACACTCTCTTACATGGTAGATTACTGGCAGTTGCAAGGTTATTTGCGCTGGAGTCTTATACTGTTATTTATGATTCTAAAGGCCGGTTTCATTGTCGCCATTTTTATGCATATGGCTTGGGAACGCCTTGCCCTCGTGACTGCGATATTGTTACCACCGCTGGTACTACTTGTACTGGTTGCTTTAATGGCAATTGAAGGCGACTATACTAATCTAGCACGTATAATTTTCTATGGTGCTGACCCTAACGCTGTTCCTCTAAGCCCAGGCCATTGATAATCTGCAATAGTATGTAACAATGCCTGTATGGGCAGCAAAGGAGTTACGCTAAAGTATGGTTTGTTACTAATCGTTGCTGTTTCCACCGGTCAGGTGTTTGCACACGGCGGCGTGTTCATTGAAGACGATATTTGTGTCATCCAGATTGGATTTTTCAGGGCTCACTTCACGGTTTATCAACCTCAAACCAGCGCTAATACTGAGTTCTGCGAAGATATACCCGACGTTACCGAAACATTGTTCGTCCTGGATTATCTTCACGATACCCTAAAAGAACTGCCTGTCGATTTCCGTATTATCAGGGACGTAACCGGCCAAGGACGCGCTACCACTTGGCGGGACATCCAAACACTGGAAGACATCGATGAGCATACCGTGTTCTATCAACGTCCGGCAATTGCTCCGGATGCTGCGCTAACTGCCGAGTACCAGTTTAATGAAAGTGGCAACTACATAGGAATCGTTACCACAAAACAACCCGGCAATGAGAAAATTTACCGCGCTGTTTTTCCTTTCAAGGTCGGCGTAAGTAAGGTTGGATATTTGCCAGCATTTATATTAATAATTATTCTAGTTGAGCTTTTCTACCTGTACAGCAACGGTACACTTTTGCGCTGGTGGGTTCGCTTAACAACCAGGACCTGAATATGAAACTACGCTGGCTGACTTTAATAACTGTTTTGGTAGCCATTGCTAGTTTGCCTGTTCAATGGTATCCACAGCCTTTACGACTGCAACTCGCAAAATGGTTCGGCACTTTTGACTTCCAGTCTTCACCAATATCAAAACCAGCGCTTTCTGAACATTCCATTGAAGAACGTTGCCCTCCCGACATTGCAGGCTGGCGTAAAAGTCAAACGATTGCCAATGTTAACGTAATGGAAGCGCCTACATGCAAGTCAGATAATCCTTATGCAATTGCCGCGTTTGTACGAGGCACGAATAACGTTTCCGACCATATATTGCACCAAAGCGGCTTAACGCCGGATTCGGTTGAAAAATTCAAGGACCTTGATCAGGATGGCGACCCGGATGAAATCCATATACGACTTGAAGTCGTGGAACTAAATGGAGCCTCTCCTGAAAACGAGAACCCAGTCACTCAGTTTCCGATCGCTCCCGGCATTAAGCCGGGGTTCTGGGTATTTGCCCCAAAACATTTTGGCATGGCTACGAAGAACTTTGAATCCAATGAAGCGCGGGAATTATTAAGACTACCTTCCCCCGCGATAAGGATTGAACAAGGTGATCGGGTAAAAATAACACTCGAAAACAGTCACTACATGCCACATACCATACATTTTCACGGGGTAGATCATTCCTTTGTTGACAGCGAAGGCGAAGGAAATGACGGTGTACCTATTGCCAGTGAAATACCCGTACTTCCTGGGAAGGCGCGAACCTATGACATGCAACCTCGAACTACAGGAACAAAATTTTATCACTGCCATGTTCAACCCCATGTTCATGTAATGATGGGTTTACAGGGATTATTTGTCATAGAGGAAAACCGACCTAATAACTGGGTACAGACCCTGAACGTTGGCGCCGGTCAGGTGCGTGCTCCCTCCGTAAGTAGCAAGGAAAAATACGATCAGGAATACGATCTGCATTATATGGATATTGATTCCGACTTGAATCAACGCGTACAACAGTTTAATGACGCGCGCCTGATTACCCGATCAATGCACCGGGACTACGATGTAACAGATGCAACACAGGATTTCTTCACGCTCAATGGCCGATCTTTTCCATACACGATTCAGGAATCTTTAATCGTCACAAAACCCGATCAACGAATCAAACTTCGTGTTGCAAATGGAGGCCGGGAAGGCCTGGCGTTACATACGCATGGACATAACATGACGATCACTCACAGAGATGGCAATCCGGCAGAGAGTGGTTCCAGGTTTATTCGCGACGTAGTCTGGATCGCTGCAGCCCAACGCATGGACCTGGAACTAAACACCAATAATGACGGTACTCGTTCTTATGGCGAGGGTATCTGGTTGTTCCACGATCACCAGTACAAAAGCGTTACAACCGATGGAATTGGACCTGGAGGACATATCAGTGCCATTGTTTATGATAAGTATCTGGGTGAAGATGGCTGGCCGAAAACGCTGGGCGTAAGCTGGGACCCGTATTTTACCGAAGCCTATTACCGCAAAGAGCGACCCATTTGGGAAACCTACGCACCGGGTTTATTTTCCGATACTGAAGTTGATAAACGTTTGCTTACCCGATTGATAGTATTTGGGCTGTCGATTGGAATGCTTTTGGTATTGATTTTTATTACTGTTATTTATCCAAGGCGTTGGTAGTGAATAATAGAACTCTAAAATTATTCGTCGCTTTGCTAAGTTGCCTGATTTTTTGCAATCCAATAATGGCATCCAATCATCAAGCAACTTCGCATCATCATTCTCACCACAATATGACTTTGGACGATACCGGAATGGTGATGAATCAAAACACCAAAAACCTTCCTCGCGACTGCACTGAAATTTCTCGTGACTATACCTTCACCGTAACTGCAGGAACCCAGTATGCTACTGATTTTCCAGGTAATATTTTTGGATTAAGCGACCACCAACACCACGTGCAACCCTGCAGCCGTATTACGGTCACGTTCATTAACGAAGATGAGGTCAGGCACCAGTGGATGGTGCATGGATTGCCTAAATACCTATACCCTGCAGGTATGTTTCATCTTGAAGCAGCGGGCGGCCATCGGCAAACAGGAACATTCATTGTTCCTAGCGACAATCGAACCTACCTTGTTCATTGCGACATCGCACAACACATGGAAAAAGGAATGAAGGCGCAACTTGTTGTTGGATCTGGTGATGGAAATCTGTGGAGCGTACCAAGTATTAGTGGTGACTTTTTCTCTGATAACTTCCTTCCCGGCAAAAGTAACTGGATATTTGCGTTTTCTATTCTAACTGGATTTCTGGTCGCGGCCTTATGGGTAATTTTTACTAATTAACACCTTATTTTCATTCTTCCTTGAATTTTAACTTCGAAGCTCCTTCTTCATATCAATGAAGATCAGTGGCGTACTTTTCTGGGTTAAAGGATGTGTCCAAGTTAACATTTTTGTTAACGAACCATAAATGGTATCAAAGATGTGCTGCACGTAGTTGATAATAATTATCGAAATCCATACTCTGATTCTGACGTACAGAGATCAAGGATGGATGATATGAAAGTCGAGGAATATAGAGATCTGACCAGTTGTGTTTTTGATGCGCTACGAAATTTTAGATCATGCTCATCTGATCGCGAACGTCACTATGCATTATCAGTAATATCGCAAGTCGCGTATGAAGCATCCATTGCCCGGTGTGAAGAAGCAAAAATCTGTGACCTGGAAAAAATGGATTACGCTCTCAAAATGGTTTTGGATTTGATAAAAGAAAATCCGATTCCGGAAAACTCAACAAACGAATTACAATTGGCGTTACACTAATTCACACTATTTCAGTTTTTCGCTTTTCTTTGTCTCTTAATTAGTTCGTACGCCTTTTGAATTTCCTGCGATTTATCGGTCGCAATTTCAATCATTTCTTCCGGCAATCCCTTGGCAATCAATTTATCCGGGTGGTGCTGGCTCATCATTCGCCGATACGCCTTTTTTACCTCATCGTCCGAATCCGATTGCGCGACCCCCAGAACCGCATAGGCACTTTCCAGTTCAATCTCGCTGGGAGGAACATGAGATCCTGCCTGGTAATGCCTTTGTTGAGCAAATAAAAGAGCCTCCAGTTGGGACAACATCGCTACCGGGTAGCCTAATTGATCACAAAGATGTTTCAGGATCTTTTCTTCGGCTGGATGCTTGTTGCCATCGGCATAGACGGCCTGGAGCTGAATTTCCATAAACATTTGAATTAGCGTGATTTTTCGACCACATTCCTGACGGAACTGCTGCAAGATTTCATCCAGATTAAAATCAGCCTCCTTACCCTTATTAAACAGCTCGATTGCAGTAGAACGTTGCACAGCATCGAAATTCATTTTTCTGAATATCTGTTCAGCCATTTGAATCTCCTGCGGAGAAACGACACCATCGGCTTTAGAGATATAGCCCATTACAGAAAAAGTTGCGGTAAAAAACGCGACCTGAGTACGCGCCTGTGATCCACGCCCAAATGAATCTTGCAGGTTTTCCTGCTTGGCTTTATCAACCTGGTGACCCAGGATAGCGCCCAGCATCGCACCCAATGGTCCGCCCAGGGCAAACCCGATTCCTCCACCTGCCAATTTTCCCCACCAGCTCATAAACTTGTCGCACTCATTTGGTTTGATTCAGTAACAAAACTACGTTTAACTCTCTTTACATCAGTAGATCAGAAAACAACACTATGCACATTGAAAGTATACAAGTAGGCACACCAAAAAGAATAGCGCCAGACTGGACTACTGCAATCTATAAAAAAGCAGTTGAAGGCTCTGTCCATCTCACCTCATTAAATCTAGCCGGAGACCGGCAAGCCGACCTCAGTGTACACGGAGGAGCTGATAAAGCCGTTAATGTATACCCGATTGAGCATTATCGATACTGGAATCAACGCGCCCGTTTTCCTTTACGTAAGCGAGTATCCTTGCCGGCGATACCAAATGGAGCTTTCGGTGAAAACTTTACCGTGTCAAACTTATTTGAAACCGAGATTTGTATAGGTGACACCTTCAAGATAGGCAATGCCGTTGTCCAGGTGTCTCAACCACGCCAACCTTGCTGGAAACTCGCTCGCAAGTGGAATCAACCGAAATTACCACTCTGGGTACAGCAGACAGGAAAAACCGGCTGGTATTTTCGCGTCATACAGGAAGGCAATGTGGAAGCAGGCCATGCCTTTCAGTTAGTTGAGCGTCATTGTCCCGAGTGGTCGATCGCAAAAGCGAACGAACTGATGCATTCGCCAAAAAAATCACTACGCGATGTGGAAAAAATCTTAATGTGCGCGTTCCTTTCCTCCAGTTGGCAACACTCTTTTCAGCAGTTCTTAGATGAAAAAAATAGTACAGCCAGCTAAATAATCTTTATTTGCAATCAGAATTCGATCAGGCACGTCTATAGATAAGAGCTCAGCCACACCAGGACATTATGATGTATATCAAAACCACAATCCTGTTTTTCATTTTCACATTGTTTTCTCTACCTGTTTCTGCAGAACAGTGCGAGCCAACGCCGCACCGCACTACCGGAACACATTACAAGCCAGTAACAATAGAAAAAATCAATGTGGGCAAAGGCGTTTTCGTCAGAGACCAAGTATTGTCCGCTTTCGACTGCAAACCAGCATCAAACGCTACGATTGCACACTGGCAAGGTGGTGAGAAAGGGAGATATGAAGATTATTTATATGCCTACATGTTTGCGGACGAGCACGGCCACTATGAGTTTGAAACTGAATGGCCAAACATGGCAACACCTCACATACATTTTATTATTACCGCGGATGGGTTCAGTACACTTGAAACCCAGTGGATCGGCCGAGAGCGCCAAGCCGAGATAAAATTTGATTTAGTTGTGAAAAAAATAGAGTAAACCAATCGATACAAAATTAACAACAAATATTCTGGCGAATTCCCCCTGCTTGCAGCGATAAGTATTTTTTAAACGGCAGACGCACATACCGAAAAACTATCTACTCGATTAAACATCCAGCTTCAGAAACGTACCGTGAGTTCGGTGAAACCGCAGAGTCAGAAATTCCAGACCAATCCGCCATTGCCTGCTTACGTGGTGATGATCCTGCCGACGATTGACCACGCGGGCCACGGCATCAAGCATGTTACCCGTGATCTTAACGACTTGGTCATCTTCCAATGCAACAGCAGTGAGTATCTGCATACCATTCAGCGATACATCCTGTGTATGTCCGATGTATGATTTGGTTTCAGGCCAATTTACGTAAAAAGTAACCGGCCACTGCTTGTCGATACGCTGAATAATGCGCTGATCACCACTTTCAAGGGTTAGTCTAACTGCCGGGAACAACGTACTATCACATTCCACACACATACTATCGTGTTCTATACTTTTACCGAGCTGGTGGGGAGTTTGGCAGAATGCACAACAATTCGCATTGTCAGCTGTACAGACACGGCTAGCAGATTCTTTGGTGTATTCTGTTTCTTTTACCGGCGACGCTTCCTCGCCTTTTTCAGCACGACTGTTCGCCTTGAGGCTGGCATCATATTTGGTCCTCGCATGCGGGTTTGTTAATACGGCATAGGCTTCATTGACCAATGCTGCATTTTCATGATCCCCTCCAAGGTCTGGATGCATTTTAAGTTTCTGCATCATGGCTCGGTAACTCGAGCGAATAATCGCTACCGGGGCATCTGGCTGAACGTGCAAAATCTTATAGTAGTTTTTTTCGTAGCCCATGTTCATTGTACAAAACGTTTGAAAGAAATCTTTACGCCGAATCGTTTGTTAATAATCGGCTATATGACCCAATTCTTTATGGCGTTTAACCATTGCCCGCTAAACATCCACCCATTTTTGTGACCGACTCCCGAAAAGGCTGATTATCATGGCACCAAAATGCGTATCCCGGGTCAATTTAAAAGCAGCATATTTCGCCTCTAGTCGATCGAAATTTTGAGTCATTCTGGTGTGTCCGGCTTAACATTTACTACCGATAAATCATTGTGATTATTGGGAAATTTACTACTTTGTGCTGTGTTTCATGGAAACTAGACAGCAAGTAGAGAATAGTCGCGCTTTAATAAATATATATTTCCGGATCGTGGAAGATACAAACCAAATCATAAAATTTCGCCCAGACGATACCATTGTAACTGGTCCCTCTGAAAGCATTCTCAAGAAAACCAGTTCAGAGTTAAGTGTCTCTGTTACTGTCATTTCAGGACCACGTACCGGCTTATCCTTTCTCATGAAGCAAGGCGCGGGAATGACGCTTGGCCGTTCTCCAGACGCAGAAATTCAGATTATTGATACCGGGATCTCGAGAAGACACATTTATATTCGGTTCAATGAAAACTCGGTGACTGTTGAAGATCTAGAAAGCGCAAATGGCACCTATGTCAATGGAGAACGCCTAAACGGCGAAGTCGAAATTACTAACGGCGACCAGGTTTCAATTGGTGTTGCCACCGTACTCAAGTTTTCTTTAAGCAATCAGCTTGATGCAGAATATCAGGATCATATCCAGGAACAGCTGTCCAAAGACACCCTGACCAATGCGTATAACCGTAAGGCCTTCAGCCAATGTCTTAACAGCACATATATCAATGCAAAACAGGACTTTACTCCAATTTGTCTACTCATGATCGACGTCGATCATTTCAAAACGATTAACGATACCTACGGACACCAGGTGGGTGACACAATTCTCAAGCATGTCGCTGAATCCCTGATTAAGACGGTACGCAGTGTTGACTATGTGTGTCGCTACGGTGGAGATGAATTTGCAATCGTTTGCCCGAGTATCGATTCGCTTCGAGGCCTGCAGCTGGCCGAGAAAGTCCGATCCAATATCGAAACGTTGCGTTTTAAAGTCGGCGCGGAACGAATCAAGGTCACAGCAAGCATTGGTATATCCAACTACCCCGAGAATGAAATCAAATGCGTCTCGCAGTTTATCGCCTATGCAGATAAAGCCATGTACAAAGCCAAAAGAAACGGCAGAAACCAGATCGGTGTAATACCTGGCATGTGAACCAGATCTCATTCTGAATATTGACGTTGTTTACTATTGATCCAGAGAATTCCAATTAGGAGTGGAAGATGGAACTACAACGTGAACGTAGAGCTCAGCAAGATCGAAGAAATCACCTGACTTCACCCAGATTTCCTTTTGTCGATGGCCAATGGAAGATCATCAGCGACAACCGACGCATTATGATTGAAGATCGTCGAATAGAAGATTCTCCTATCGATGAAGAAAAAATCCTGAAACTGCTGAAGAATATCAACAAAGGTGTCGTAAAGATTAGCTAATAAACCAGTCGAGCCCTCCCAATTACATCAGGAACTGAGTTTAATTGTTCCACGCTTACGATTAGTTTGGTGCTTTGCCCAAACTGTATCCTTTACCTTTATCCAAATACCCAACACTGCAGTCGCGAGGCGCCTTGGTTGCGGCCAAAAAGTAAGTATTTTAAAACGAGCAGGCATTAACATCCACGCTCAGGTTTATGTTGAAATAAAAGACAAGTGTTTAGTGGTCACAAAAAAGAAAGAAGATTATCTAGCAAGATCAATCGCTACTGAACCTATCTATTTTTGCACATCCTCATTCAGTTTGTTGGATGCAAAATCAGTTATCCACATCGCTTTTAACATCATACATACCTAACCAGTTAATTTAAATCTAGGCGCCGCTACCTTTAGAAAGACTTTTAATGCAATAAACGCCAGCACTAACGATAGTAGAATAGAGGCGAATAATCCTGTCATCTGGAACCTCTGTGATAATGGCTCTGTAATAAAATACAACGATAAAAATAAGGCGACATACATTAAAAAAATTGCTATTACTTGCAGTATGCGCTTTGATCGATACTCATCATTTACATACATAACAACCATAACAATAGGAGCAACTAAGGCAACAACGTAGCATATTACAATACTCCAAAATTCACTTGACCCTACTGGCATACAGTTACCTTAATTACTCACAGCAATTCGCTTGCGCATTGTTATAGGCTGCTTGTGCAGTATAAGAGTACTCAACCGCAGAATGATAAGTAGCAGCCGCAGCTTTACATGCAAAATTATTACCACATGCTTTATTCAAATCTTTCTTAAATTGATCATCACAAGATCGTTTTGATTTGCGACATGTAGCATAACATTGATCATGAGCATTGCATGCTGGTGTGTAATCAGCCGATCCAAATCCATCTGGTATATCTGAAGCACTTGCACCAGTTCCGCACGATCTTCCATAAGGCCCTCTAGGAAATGAACCCCTTCCATCAGGACCTCTACGTCTATTTCTACAACCATTAAAGTCAGGATCATTAGGATCACAAGGCATTGCACCATCAGGATCATAGTAACGAACCGGATTAGCCAATGAGTATAGATAACTATTAAGACCCCCATCCAAACCAATCGGATCGGACTGCACATATCTACCAACATTTGCAGCGTAATCGCGGAAGTAATTATAACGCAATCCACCTTCCATCTGGATCTGACCTGGATAACGTAATGGAACATTAACTTTTACTCCATCACCATCATAATCATTATTTACTTTACCTTGACCAAAGGCATCACTGTCCCATCGCCATACAACAGTTTGATCTTTGTCCGTCATACGCCTGGGAATATTGAGATGGTCGCTGTGGATGTAATAGGTATTACGATTTTTCACTGATCCATTACTTCTTTTATATCGAGTATCAATGTATGCGACTGGTCGTTGGTCCAACCAAATGTACTCGCGCGTGCGACTGCGCTGATTCCCCTGGTCAAAAATTGTTTCTCCTAATAGTTGGCCTTGTTGTCCATAATGATAGATAAATGTTCGCGCTATAAAACTTTCATCTATTGTTGCCGGGTCCGTACAGGCTTCTTCTTCCACGCCGGAACACGCATCATCATCGTACTTATACCGAATACTACGCTCCCCTTTACCGTTGTAACGATACTGGGCAAGGGCGCGGTTATTCTTTGATATCATGATCATACGGTTATTATCTCCATATGAATAAACTTTAGGACTGTTAGTTCCTCTTCCTATAAGATTTCCCGCTTCATCATAGTCATACGCATTCTGATTAATGTTTCCATCATAAGTAGTCTCAATCAGATCTAGTCGATTTGCATCATACGAATAGGTGTAAATCTGGTCGCGCATCCTGACCATAGACTGACCCTGCTGGTTCGTCATATAGTCTACCTTGGTACGCGCAGTACGATTACCAACTTCATCATATGCATATGATCGCCATCCGTAGTGACCTCGTTCATTGATCAACCGATTGAGATTGTCGTATTCAAAGGCCTGGTCATAGAAAGTGTTAGCGCTATCAATAATAGAAATAATATTATCAACCTCATTATAAATATAATTGTTCTCTAACACATTGGGTGTTGATTGGTTTATTAATCGATAGTCTAAGTCATACTGTTCACTTAGCGCTAAACCATTACCATAATTCAAGCTGGTCAGCGGCCCAAAAGGCAAATAAGCCACGTTAGTAACTAAAATTTGCTTCGTTGATTCGTCAGTACTCGTTACGATTTGTTCAATGTTACCCAACGTGTCACGGAGCATGCTTACTTTCCTGCCACTCGGATATCGCATCTCAACTAGATTATCTGCCAAATCGTAGGAATAGGTTGTGGTAAATAATTTGTCGTTAACAATGAAAACTTTTTTAACCAGGTTACCACGCGAGTCATATAGATAGTTTGTTTCCCCGCTATGATCATTCATTCTGGTGAGACGACCAATTCCGTAAGTTCCTTCATCATATATGTAGCTAACATTGAATCGGCTATCCGGATACTTTATTTGCATAAGACGACCCAAGGCGTCGTATACATAATTTACTGTCACACCACGAGCATCTGTTTGGCTTGTACGATTGCCAGCCAAATCGTGCGTATAGATGGTTAAGCCAGTATCCGGGCTGTCCAGATACGTAAGATTATCCAACCCATCGTATTTATAATTAGTTACTAAACCACGTGGGTCAGTAACACTGATCAAATTATCCCGTTTACCATACTTGTATAATGTTTCTTTTGCATCTGAATTTGTCTGCCGAATCAATCGCTGAAGACCATCATATGCTGTAGTGCTATTGCGATTAATAGAATCAAGCGCTGATATTCGGCTCCCATTGCTATCGTAGCCAAAAATTGTAATTTGATTTTCGCCCCCGATTGTCTGGATCAGCTGACCTAAACTATCAAACACTCGTGTTTGCAGCCTCATGAGGGCATTTGCGTTTGTAAACACTTTTTCTTTCGTTCGATTGCCCTTCTCATCTAATGTGTAATCAATATAATTACCTCGCTGATCGATAACTCGAGTCATTCGCTGTGCCGCATCATAGGCATACTTCAACACCTCATCATTAGGAAGAATAATTTTGGTAATATTCCCCACCTCATCGTATCCATAGACAGTAGAGGCAGCATCACTAGTCCCAGCCGCAATCGTATGTGTGCGTAGACGCCCACGCGAATCGTATGTCAATTTAGTCGATACTCCGTTTGGATCCGTCATCAATAACAAGCGTCCGCTATTATCGTAACTAGCATATTTTGTTACCTGGGCAGGAGCAGGCCCCATACCATCTGGGTCTACGGTCATGGTCGAACGATTACCCATCGAATCATAAGTAAATGTTGTAATATCTTCGATATCTGTACGCGGACCATCAATAGCAAGCACATTGCCATTAGCGTCATAGGTGTACCTTGTTGTTCTGGAATTTTGAATTTTTGTATCCGTCTCTGTCAGGGTTATTACCTGCCCAGTATCGTTATAAGCTAAAGAGGTTTCTTTACCATCTTCAATTATTTTTACAGGTAACCGTAAAGTTGGATGCCATACCATGGCAAGCGTACGCTGTTCTTCTGTACCAACTGCCTCTGTTATCGACACCTGCAATCCCCGACTATTGTTTTGATAGGTTGTTACATTTCCTTCAAAATCTGTACGAGACTTTACAAAACCTTTTTCATCATATGTCAGAACCTGTGATTGACTACTGCAAGATGTACATAAGCCACCATTGGTTTGCTTGACTTTTGCAACACCCAAAATTGTTTCATATTGAAACGTCTGGCTTCGCCCCAATGCATCGGTTACTGTTGTTGTACCATCTGCATGGTACGAAAAAGTAACCCGATCAATGCCCCCGCCATGTTCACTTAATATTGCACGACCTTGGGAATCGTACCCCCACGTCGCGTATCGATTTTTATTCTCATCGGTGATACCAGTAAGCACATGCGGGTAACTAGTATTCTCATAGTGATATTGCCTACTTACCGGTGAGGGATCTCCGGGGAAAATAACCGCGGTTAGATTGAAATTATTATCATATTTGTAAGTATATACGCGACCATCAGGATCCGTCATCGTCTCAACCAAAGCGTGTTCTTTAATCGCTGCATAGGTAAACGATAATGTGCGTCCAAATGGATCAACAACCCTGTCTAGGGTCCTTGGGTCATCATCACCTCCTGACTGCAAATCAAGGTCATATATAAGATTCTGCTTTTTTTTCCGATAATCCGTAATTGATATTAGCCTCCCATTTTTATCGTACATTTCGATACTATTTTGGTTACTCGTATATTTCCATCCAGAAGGTGCCCCATGCTCATATAACCTTTCCAGTGTTGCAGTAACATCTGGGTCAGAATTCCAGGTTGATGTAGTAGCATCCCACGTAAAATATTCCACTAATCCACTAGGACGAAATACTCGGGCTGTGGCAATAACATTGTTGTCAGCTAATACAACGCTGCGATCATAGGTAGACCGCCAACGCGCGCCGGCTGTACCCCATGTTGTACTTCCACTGCTATTGTAGAAACGTTGATACTCTAGAATTTTACTAGTGTAATCTATCTCCTGCTGAAACTTATTTCCTGTTCTGCTGTTAATAGGGTTTGAGCCATTATCAAGCAGACAGCTTTTACCCAGGTTTCTACTCGTTATCAGCTCGTTAGGCACAAGCACACATGCTGAACGTGAAACTGACCAAGTAGTACCTTTTGGACAGTTAACTTTTCGAACTCTTTTTATTACAAAGTCGTCCGTAGTTCCGGGAGCACATAGCGTATTAACCCTTGGATGTCTCCGATTTTCATCTTCAATTCCGAATGTTTTCATTGGAAATTGAGGTATTACACTACCGCAACTTGCATACGTTTTGTTTTCTGACGTTCCCCAAAGACCAGGGTTATTAAGTGTGGCACCACATTGTGAATAATGTATTGAAATTCCGGCACTCTGCGCATCCTCTTCACGGTAGTATGGACCGTACTCTGTTCCACATCGATGATGGAAATACTTCCAGCCTGCAATGCTTGGGGCTCTATCACTGGGTGCGGCAAATACATTGAGATTCAATAACTGTGAAAATGTTAGTGCCGCAATTAAATATTTTAATCCAATTATTATTTTAGAATTCATTTTGAACAAAGCTATGGCTGTGTTTCAACAATGAATTAGTATAGATTCGGAATATATTCTGTCGACGCACAGTCGCAACAAGCGTTCATTTGATCGCCCTAAGAGCGAATCATGTTTTTTTGTACTTGATATCAAGTGCTAACTAACGACGCTGAATTTTTTAGCGCAAGTGCAATACGGGATTCATATATTAAGGAGAATAATAAAACAATTTTTCATTTGGAAATCACCGGGCTTATTCAGAAGTGTTTTTCCAAAGTAGTTTTTTTGATCCGATCGTACAAAATGTTAGTTATAATCGGCGATGAGATAAAACTAATTAATACGAATAAAATCCAGAAATTTGATGTCGCTAATACTGAAATTAGTAATTATACTTAGGCAGAACCTGCGTCTACAGAAAATCAGATCATTGATGAAACACTGAATGATTTTTCCTCAATCAATATCAAGATGAATTGTTTATTTATTTACTTTCCTGCGATTCCCACTTCAATGCGTTAGGAAAAGGCATTGATATCATCTTCTCAGATACTCAAGGAAATCTGGCAAAACAAAGAAACCATATTAGACCGCTATAGAGCAAACACAGGCACACTACGAAAACTGTTTATTCGTGTTCGCGCAAGTGTCTTATAGAGCGTTTTAAAAAATTATAAGCGCTGGGATGAGTTGAGCACAGAATTACACAACAGAATCCACCGGGCATTGGATATCTACTACTCTTCTTTCCGGTATTATTTTTTCTACTGTGACTATTCGTCAGTAAAGCACATCCATCGATTAGCGACATGCTTGGGGCAAATACCTGTCCGGCATGGTTCCTGGAGAGCAATCCCAGCTGACAGCAGCTTCATAATTAACCGTTACCGGCGTTAACATCACCGTTTTCTGATTTGCAGCGCCTCCGACCGTGGCGTAAGTAATCGTAATGACTCCACTGGCCCCCACCGCGATATTGTCAACATATTCTCCACTAATGGATGCACTTGCTGGCAGGCCGTAATTGGCATTATTTGCGGCGTAAAATTTACCCGCTGTTATAAAGGCCTCCGATACTGCGACTTTGACCGGGGCAGATAACCCTATTCCTTCGGTAATTTTTGAACGAATAGTGTAATCCATGTAAGTAGGCAGCGCGATCACGCCAAGTATACTAATGATTGCAACTACCACTATTAGCTCAATCAGTGTAAAACCGGATTGTGGTTTTTTCATCCTTAAAATTCTCCTTCATCGTGAATCGATAGCGAACCAATTCACTGGTTTGTCCGTTGCGTTGGTACCATTGCCAACCGGTTATATTTTTATTGTCTAGGAGTGTATTGAGAGAATCTGATTTTGGCTGTGAATTAAATCCCACATCACGTAGTGAAAAACACACCAGGCAGGCAAAAAGGAAACTTGCAAGATTAACAGTAGAATTTAATTGTTAATGTGCATTTCTATATTCAAGGAAAATTGATATTCAGCCAGCACGAAACCTGTTAGGGTAAATTTTTCCCTTTAATTCGCTGCAGAATATTTAGAGATGCTTTCCACGCCGTTTCTTCTTATAGCTGGATCCACAGTAGCGACAGGCATGGCCATGCCTTTCGTGGCAGCAATAGTCTGCGTAGAGAAAATCAGGCCTGTTTCAGGATATTGCTTCTCAAGTCATGCTGGATATTCATTGATTACCACCGATGGATGCGGTAGCGGGCTACAGGCTCACAAATCAACGACGGTCTCTTTTCCTATTATTTCATTACCATTTTAGCGCTCTACCGTCCTATCCATGAAATTTATTGAACTACGCGTCGAGCATCTATAAAATGCTATAATATAACATTACATTACCAATGATTCCTCACAGATGCGCAAAAATCATCAGCATAAGCAATGCATAAAGAACGCCCTGGATCGCGCAGAAACGGTGTCGCATGAACGCGATATACGCTTAACACCTATTCGAAAAAAAGTCCTGGAGTTGATCTGGCAAAGTCATAAACCCATTAAAGCCTATGACCTACTGGCTCAGCTGAGTACCGATGGTCACATCGAGAAACCCCCTACGGTCTATCGTGCATTGCAGTTTCTGATGGAAAACCATCTGATCCACCGCATCGAAAGTTGCAATGGGTATATCGGCTGTGAGTTCGACCATGAAGAAACCGACAGCAAATTTTTTATCTGCGATCATTGCAATGAAGTCGAAGAATTACGCGAACCCAGGCTTAATCAGGTGCTAAGCGATACGAGCAGGAAGCGGGGATTTATTCCCAATCAGTTTACGCTAGAAATTCACGGCACCTGCGCCAGTTGCGCCAAGTAAAAAAGCACAAGCATGCAAGTTCATTTTGATCGTTTCGCTATTGTACTATCAGGAATCTGTGCGATTCATTGTATTGCGCTGCCTGTTGTAGCAAGCTTGATTCCACTGTTTGCTGCCACCATTCAACACGGCCATGAATTGCATGAATTCTGGTTTCATCAGTTCATTCTGCTATTTATTTTACCGGTAAGTGTTATTGCTTTAGTAACAGGCTATCGAGCGCATCACCAGCTTACTCCCATTATCGTCGCCAGCATTGGTCTGCTGCTGCTAGTAGGGGTTGCTCTGTATGCCGATACCCTGATTACACATCACATCATTCCGAACGATGGTGAAACCGTTCTTACGGTTACCGGCGGAATGATTCATGCGACTGGTCATATTCTAAATGTAATCGCCGCCCGCAAATTGCATAAACATTGTCCTGTTAAAGGTTAGATATACTTTTGTGCAATTCAATAGAATGAAGTATCCAGAATTGATTTTGAAATTTTTACCACATCAGCCAGAGAAAAATACGTCCGCCCGACGCCAGATCCAGGTAGGTAATAAACACTAAAGCAGCAACCAGTGTAAAAAATGTCGGTACTATAATATTTTGCATGACAGTGCCCCTTCTGTCTTAACTTTAATTCGTTACAGACAAAAGATAGCAACCGCATAGATAATTTTTGTGATGCAGATCGCAGTTACAACGACCCTAAGTCTTTGAAAACATGTGCAAATTCAAATTACAACAACTTAACCCTGCTTGCTTATAAATTAAATTAAGAACTTCAAATAGAGACTCCTAACTGAATTTCGCCCTATCTGAACAACGAGCCGCTACTGATATTGCCATTGTGTAGCGGTACACTGTGCGCGATTCTCCAAAGGCAGTTTACGAACGCTGAAGGAAAAACCTGATGAGTACAGTGAGTAAGGTTCTGTCGGTAAATATCGGAACTGCAAAAGAGTTTGAATATAAAAACCGAACAGCAAAAAGTGCAATTTGGAAATCACCGACTTCAAACAGGCTCATGGCTCAAGGGATTAACCTCGACGGAGATGAACAGGCAGACCGTGAAGCACACGGAGGAGTGGATAAAGCAATCTATGCCTATGCGATCGAAGATATACACTGGTGGCAAGATAAAATAAACCGATCGATTGAGTATGGTGAGTTTGGAGAAAACCTGACTACGCAAGGAATCGATGTAAATAATTCACTTGTTGGCGAACAATGGAAAGTTGGAAATGCAATTCTCGAAGTCTCCGAACCTCGCATCCCGTGCTGGCGACTGGGAGTTCGAATGAATGACAAAACC
>CAJIBE010000009.1_pt1 | contig 27547 bp, 23 predicted proteins | sample 9199301 | NCBI WGS metagenome assembly CAJIBE01 (sample SAMEA7708291, study PRJEB35096) | sediment metagenome | biome: marine neritic benthic zone biome [ENVO:01000025]; feature: sediment [ENVO:00002007]; material: shallow marine sediment [ENVO:03000034] sea grass bed [ENVO_01000059] ... | reverse complement strand
GAAGAGCCAATAGTGGTAACTTCAGATGGGTAAGTAGAGTTTGTCTCATTTCTCTACCTAAGCAGCAACAGGGGCCTTTAAATAAGGCCCCTTTTTTGTATGCTGGGAGCAAATAAGTGTCCGCTTTTGGCCGAAAGGGACTATTTTTTAAGTGCATCCCGATCTCTTCTATGAATTCTCGTGCGCGCATCGATATGCTCACTATTGACGGAAAATAGTTATATAGCCTGAGCGCCGGGCGTATTTAAGCTATAGTCCCCCCAAAGACAATTTGTAGAACATTATTATGAACCCAAGAATAACTGAATTATTAGATGAGATTCGGAGATGCGAAGAAGAACTGGAAGAGGTAATAAAAACTCATGAAGCCGATTTCTTTTACCGATTCGAAGGCGCCAAAGTTAAATTTGAAAAATCAATTGAATTAGCACACCGTGAGTTAAGGATAGGAATTATCACATGGTTACTTAAAAGCAGTTTTCGTAATATTGCCAGCGCACCTATCGTATATCCGATGATCATTCCTCTTTTTTTTCTTGATATCTCAGTCACTATTTACCAGGCGATATGTTTCCCACTTTATAAAATTACAAAAGTGGATCGAGGAAAGTATATTGTCGTAGATCGGCATCAACTTATTTATCTGAATGCAATAGAGAAGTTACATTGCATCTATTGTGGCTACGCAAACGGACTAATCGCGTATTCTCGGGAAATTATAGCTCGTACGGAACAATATTGGTGCCCTATTAAACATGCAAAAAAAGTATTAGATAGCCACAGAAGATATGCACAATTTGCTGATTTTGGTGAATCAAATAATTACCATGAGCACCTTGCTCGAATGCGGAATTTGATGACCCGAAAAAATTAGTCATAGTTATTATTTTTTTGCTAATGTTCGCCTTACTAACGAACTTCGACTCGATTGCCTAAATATTGAATGACCGCTTTTGGCCGAAAGCGGACATAATTTAGGAAGTTTGGCGATGCCACTCATCTATGACTGCTAACGACCCAAAGCGGTCATTAGCGCTTTAGATTGCAAACACGTCTTTTGCGAATGGTTTTCAAGCCATTTATTAATTTACGTTTACCTAACCTAATTATCTCGAATAAATTGGATCACAGTTTCAAAAGGAATGTTTTTTTGGATTGTTCAAGTATAGATTGAGTCTCGTAATCTTTTTATCCTTCTAAGATCCTATCTCATATTGTATTTAACTCTTGGACTCTTTTAAGTGTGATACATAATTACATCAGAGTAGATCTGAAACCTCACCACGGCGCCATAAAAAAGAATCAAACCCATACCTAATACAAAATATTCAACGCGCTAACCGAAACAATCAGAAATAAAATCGTCATTATACCACCCGCACGCATGAAATCAGGAACACGGTAACCACCCGGCCCCATTATCAATGCATTGACCTGGTGGGTTGGTATAAGAAATGAATTTGATGTAGCAATAGCGACAGTGAGCGCGAATATTGCCGGGTCAGCACCAACACCAATTGCAATGTTAACCGCCAGCGGTACAAGCAGAACCGTTGCACCGACATTAGACATTACTAGTGTAAAGAAAGTCGCCAATGTTGCTATTGCGGCTTGAATCACCCATATCGGCATGTTGCCAACGACAAGCAACGTCTGGTCAGCAATCCATTTGGCAGTGCCGGTTTGTTCAACTGCCATGCCGAGCGGGATTAAACTCGCCAATAAAAATACCGTTTTCCATGAAACGGCCTCGTAGGCTTCATTAATGCGTAATACGCCTGACAAAACCATACCGATTGCACCCGTGAGCAGCGCAATAGACAGACGAATGTCCGTAAACAGGACCAGCGATAGCGCGATTAAAAAGAAAGTACCCGCCCACAAAACTTTGTGCGGACGTAATTCTTCATGTGGGTATTCACTGGTAATGACGACGAAGTCCTTGTTTTTCTCGAGACGCATCAGCGCATCCCATGTGGTGTGCACAACCAGCGTGTCACCGGAGTGAAACGGAATATTGCGAATGTCTTCTATCTCGCGCATGGTATGGCCATCGCGATGCAATGTGACCATGGAAACACCATGGGTTTTGCGCAGCCAGATGTCACGTGCACTCTGGCCGATCAGTTTAGAACCGGGTGGAATCACAATTTCAGCGATGCCTGCCTTATTGCTGGATAAATCTTCAACGAAAGCGCGCAAGTAGGGGCGACGGTGCAAGCTGTATTTTTCAATGAAATGATCGAGGTTTTCCGGCTCGGCGATGATGCCCAGAACCATGCCTGCACTAAGCCCGGTATCACGATCCAATGCGCCAGGCCCTACGCGGGTTGCGTCACCATCCAGTTTGGTAGCAATCACGCGCAGCTGATATTGATCTTCAAAGTCATCGAGTCGTTTACCAATAATTTCGCTGCCCACTGGTACCACCACTTCATATAGATCGTAATCCACACCGTAAACATCATGGAAGTAGCTCATAGTGTTACCGCTGGATGGGGTGGTTTCTTCTTTGGGGACTGGCAGAATGAATCGACCAAAGACCACAAAATACAAAATACCCGTGCCAACTAAAGCGATGCCAATGGGGGTGACTGAGAATAAGCCCCAGGTTTGCATCTGTTTGTCTACATCGAGTGCTGAGTTTGAAGTCAGTATTAAATCGTTCAACAGGATTAGTGGCGATGAACCAACCATCGTAACCGTACCACCCAGAATCGCACAAAAACCCATGGGCATTAGCAGACGTGACATCGGTAATTGAGCACGGGAGGAAATGCGCGAAACTACTGGCAAGAATAAAGCGGCTGCTCCCACGTTTTGCATAAACGAGGAAATGAACCCAACCGTGGCGGAAATAATAGGAATGATGCGTTTTTCCGAAGTACCGCCAATATTGAGTATAAATGCCGCTACCTTGCTCATAATGCCTGTTTTATCGAGCCCGGCGCCAATAATCATGACTGCGATAATCGACATCACTGCATTACTTGAAAAACCATCGAACAAATGTGCAGTATCAACCAGACCCTCTTCCAGGCCCATAATCGGCGCAAGCAAGCTGGTTAGACCAAGCACTACCATGATGGTGATGGCCGCGATATCAACATCGACCACCTCAAACGCGAACAAATAAATAGTCAGCAATAAAATTGCCGTTACCCAGGCAATTTCAATAGTGGGTTCTTCATAAGCAAGAAAAGCACCTAGCATGATAAATAGGGCTAACGACGCCATACGTTTCTTGATAATGCTACGAGTGCTGGGAGGAATTGATATATTTGGCATAATTTAAAACTAGATCGCTAAGTGGAAATGAGAATGCAGCTGTATTTTGGTGCTGCGCAAAAAGTCAGTCATTATCCGGATCAAGCGGTTTTAGCACAAGAGCTTAGTAATATCACAGCGCTAAATAGTTAAGAACAGTTGAGATATAAAAAAGCGATTGAGCTAGTTTTTTGCAACCATACGGAAGCCTTTTAATATAGATGAATGATCGCCATTAGCCGGTAAGTGATATGAAAACAATCGCGTTATTATTTAAACGACTATGGGTGCTGTATCTGAGGTTCACCGGCATTATTGCTGCGTATATTGGACTAATCGATGGTTACACACCGGAACACCGACAATATCTGACATCGGGATATACTTGTGGCAATTGTGGAGCTCGGTTGATCCGAAAAGTCCTGCTTCCAGACGTGCGAATCTTAGATGCTGAGGGACAGGAGGTTTCAATATTAAAGGCAAGAGCGAAAGGTAAAAAATTCCAGTGCCCTAAATGTTCTTATAGCTGGAAATTCCGCAAGGAGCTTGATTCGAAGTGAGCCTAACAACTCGCTTGCCTGAATGACCGCTTTTGGCCGAATTGCGACCATTCAGCTCAATAATAGACATGGAGTTGTTAGATACACATAAACATATGAAGCAAGTATTTTTTTTACTGCTGTCACTGCTGATGCACCAATCTATCCATGCATCAGGATTTCAAGTACGAGAGCAGTCTGTTGTAGGCCAAGGCGCCTCGTTTGCTGGAGTAACTGCCGGAAGCAGTGACGTAAACACCATATTCTTTAATGGGGCTTCAATGATGTTGCAAAATGGGAACGCCATCTCCGGTACTACCTCATTAATAAATTCATCTGGCGATTTCCGTAGTGGATCGGCATCAACGTCTAATGGTATTCCTATTGCTGGATTCGGCGATTATAAGAATATGACATCAAATATTCCGTCGTTAGCGTTTGTATATAGCCTATCAGAGAATTCAAGACTTGGTATTTCAGTCAATGCGCCATGGGGATTGGAAACAGATTATGATCGCACCTGGATTGGTCGGTACCATGCAGTAAAATCTGACTTGAATTCAATCAACGTAAATCCAATGATTGCGTTTAAGCCCTATGACAAGATTTCACTGTCTGTTGGTGTTCAGGCTCAATACCTTGATGCAACAATTAGTAATGCCATTGATTTTGGAACAATCGGAATGGTTAATTTAATACCTGGTTCAAATCCTGGTTCCTTGGGACAAGATGGATTTGTAAGTGTAGACGGAGATGACTGGGGTTTTGGTTGGACGGCAGGAGTGTTAGTGGAGCTGACGGAACGAACCAGATTCGGAATGTCTTTTCGCTCTAAGATTTCTCACAAACTACGAGGCAATTCAAATTTTTCTCTAGATAATCAGGGAATCGGGGCCATAATTAGTGCCGCAACTGGAGCATTTAGCGATACTGATGCCTCCATAAGAATTGAAACACCAGAATTATTTAATTTAGGCATTCGGCACGATATTAGTGGTAAGTGGTCAGTAATGGCTGAAATGGACTATACTCGCTGGTCTCGCCTCGATGAACTTGACGTTCGATTTAGTAATTCGAATCAAAATAAAAGTGTTACTACTTTAGAATGGAATGATACCTGGTTTGGTTCGTTGGGAGTCGAGTACCGGCCGTCTGACCGCTGGCAAATCCGCGGTGGCATTGCATACGAAGAGGGAGCAACAGCGAGTAACTATAGAACGCCTCGTGTCCCCGATGATGATCGAGTATGGTTATCGATCGGTGGAACCTATTCTTACAATGACTATATCCAATTGCACGCAGCATTTACACATATCATTGTTGAAGACCCCCAATTAGATTTAAAAGCCGACTTCCCACTAAGTACATCCGATGAAAATGCACTCAGAGGTAATCTATCTGGTGAATTTGATCTTGATATAAATATCTTGGCCATTGGTATCACGATTGAGCTTTGACCATAAAATTGAATGACCGTTATTCGCCATTAAGCGACTATTCCTGGTAAATAAACGGCAATAAACCACTGAAGGAATGTTGCCGATGCATTGCAGACTTCGGCAACATTCTGTTCACAGCAGATAGATTCTCCATAAAAATAAAATCAAGGATCGTTAATAATCTGGATGAAATTTACTTAAGAACTCACCAATAAGCCGCGATTCTCATAAACTTTCAGCCTTGGTAAGTCATTGAATTCAAGTCAATTTATTCTTAAAGGTTCTGCAAATTATTGAACTCCGTCACAAAATTTTTATCGCGTTGTCAATTAAGATGATTAACCTATTCACTTATAGAGACAACGTCCAGATAGATTTCTTAGAAAAACCTTATGAGCGGCATATTTAAAAAATTGATTTTTGTTTTTACATTATCATTATCGGGAAATGCACCAGCAGTCATGGTTAGTTTTGATTGTATTACAAACAACGACACTTCCGGGGCAGCTTGTGGAATTGGTGAAACACAATTTACAGCACAAATTACAGAGGAAGGATCGAGTCAAGTAAGGTTTCTTTTTGAAAACAACGGAATCGGGGCTGCATCCATTGGTGACATCTATTTTGATGACGATAATCTTTTGAATAATCCCTTGTTAATTGATTCTGATGATGGAATGGGTGGGGATCCAGATGTGGATTTTTCTGTTGGAGCAGATCCTAATGCACTGCCTAGTCAGGGAAATGCTATTCCACCATTTATTACTACGACGCAATTGTCTGTAGGTAACGATCCCGGCACAGAAAACCGAGTCCAGACAGGAGAGTTTTTGGTCGTAATATTAGATTTATTAGGGATGAACAGTTTCTCAAATGTGCTAGATGACTTAACTAGCGGCGCATTGCGAATCGGTATCCACGGGCAAGGCATTGATCCTTCAGGCATAGGTGACGACGACTTTAGTGAATCGTTTGTAAGTAATCCTGTGCCAGTTCCAGCCGCGGCGTGGTTTCTGGGATCAGGGCTTATCGCACTTATAGGTCTTGTAAGAAGCAAAACAACTTCGTAATTTTAACATGTAATCCCCAATTAAAAGGCCGCAGTTACGCGGCCTTTTTTGCTCATTGTGCCATTACTGAAAAACTCAATATAGTGTTCTCCATATCTGATCATCATCTCTACAGGCGTCATTTTGTTTTTTAGAACGCACGCCATTTTCAAGTTGTGTCTCAACTAAAAATTGGCGACATAAGCTATCGTCTTGTTGATAACTACTGATCGGTGTGACTACATAGGCAACATTAGATTCAGGGTTATGCCATGTAACAGACTGACCATTGTTAGCGTGTTCAAGCGCTTGTCCGGTGCAGTATCGATCTTTTTCATCAAAGTGTGCGCCGACTTTTTTACCGATAATAGCCCCCAGAATTGTGCCAGCTACCACTGCAATTTTTCTCCCATCTCCATCACCTACTTTTGACCCAAGCACGCCTCCAACCACTCCCCCTAGCACAGTTCCTACTTTTTCATAGATGCAGCGTCCTTCGTAAATTTCCAGGTCTTTGGCGTGCCCATGATGATATTCATGATGTTTAGCCTTGTTTCGATACCCATGAGCAGGTGCCCAGGGAGGAGGTTTGCTCCATACAGTGGACGTTAGCAGTGCTGCTACGATTAGCATGGGAAAAGCTCGCAGGGTTCTATTTGAAAGCGCCATATATTTCCGCCTTATTTGCACATTGGAATAGATTATCAACAATAATTCAGATGCAATATTAATCATTCCACTAGAAAGACTAGTTGTTGGGAAGAGCCGATAGACGATATATTTTAAAGATATAATTTTACGTTCGAACAACCGCTATTGGCCGGCAAGTGATATAAAAATAAACGCTTTATTATTTAAACGACTATGGGTGCTGTATCTGAGGTTCACCGGTATTATTGCTGCGTATATTGGCCTAATCGATGGTTACACAGCGGAACACCAAAGATATCTGAAATCGGGATATACTTGTGGCAGTTGTGGAGCTCGATTGATCCGAAAAGTTCTACTTCCGGACGTACGAGTCCTCGATACTGAGGGACAGGAGGTTTCAATATTAAAGGCAAGAGCGAAAGGTAAAATATTCCAGCGCCCATAATGTTCTTATAGCTGGAAATTCCGCAAGGAGCGTGATTCGAACTGAGCCTAACAACTCGCTTGACTGAATGACCGCTTTTGGCCGGTAAGCAACCTTCTTAGGAAATTGGAGCATTTTTAAAATATACCTTTAAAGTTTAGTAAACTATCGCTATCACAGCGATAACTACTGATACGCCACCAGCAAATAAAAGGAAAACAGGAATAAAATTACTAAAATTTTGCTTAGATGTACTATCGGCATATCGTTTTTTCTTTACTGAAGTAAAATTAAAGGCTCGCATCATTGCCGGCATGTAGACTTTCCTCTAGTTGGTTAAGTGAACGCTTTATAAAATTCACAATAACGCAGTGTGCCCTCATGTTATTATGAAGCTCACTTGGCAAGATGGACGGTATAACCTTGGAGATGCGTTGTTAGATGAATTGATCAAACTATTAAAGTGTAAAATCACTACGTTAATCAAATTACTGTTATTGGCCGTAAACAGGCATTCAATTAATAAGCTTTTATATATAAAAATGCAATTATTATTTAAGGTACATTAGAATATTAAATACAAATGAAGTTGCATCAAAGTTACTATTCTCTACCCCCTGGATCTGTAATCAGCATCCGACACTTTCTTTATAAACACTTTGCAATTGTGAGTGATAACTTTATTGATGGAAAGCCAAACCTAATTTCATTGTCGCATCGATCAGATGGCGTACTAGAAGAGCCATGGGACATCGTAATTGGCAATCGCCCAATTGAGTTAAGTTGTATACAAGGCAAGGAATCATCCAATATAGTGCTTGCGCGTGCCCGCAGTTTTATAGGTATGGATATCACATATAACTTGTTATCTTTTAATTGCGAACATTTTGTTAGGCTCGTTCATGGACTGCCTGTAAAGAGCAAACAAGTTCGGCGAGCTTTATATGGCGCCATGTTTGGAACGGCATCCTGTATCTTTTTACCTAAACTCACATTAGCTCGTTTTGCCATCCTTATTTCTGTTGGAGCAGTTACATCTTTAAAAAGCTCATTACATAGAATTTAAAAAAACTTTTATAAAATATTTTGACGGGCAGCCTTAATACATTAATAATCAAGCCTCGGCCGGATGCTAGGCTGCGGTCTTATTTATAATAGCTGTTTATAATGAGTTGCGAGTTACCACTTTTGGCCGTAAGCGCGCACTCTATTGCGCATTAAGCCTAGTGTGATGATATGATAATCTCAAAAATTAAATATATGCAAAATCTGTATAGGTAAATAAAGCAATAAATTCATGCACGGCTTTTCTCTATTTCTCATAGCCTTTGGCGGGGCTTGCGGTATCGCTGCCTGGTTTTTGTTTCAAAAAACATTGTCCAGATTAGTTCAGCATTTGCAAAGAGATCACAATCAAACTTGGATAGATCTCGGTCGGCCAAATGTCGACAGTCCTGCTTATAGTGCAATATCGAATACCAAACTGCGGCAGTATATTTTAAAAAAAGAATATGTGGGCAGTACTGATTTATTTGTCCAAGACATTGGAGGGTTGCTTAGACAACGCTTGCTGTTTTGTTTATTTTGCCTGGTTTGCCTGATAGTCGGCATTGTATTAATGCTAATGGCTATTACTATTGAACAAATGATTTAATTTCCGCACTATTGAATGTCCGCTTTTGGCCGGAAACCGGCAATTTAAATCGCTTTTTACTAAGATTAATTTACATGTTAAACTGTTTCTTATCTATGCAAATGGGGCCTGCATAAATATGTTTAAGTCTTACAAAGAGACTTCCGGCAAAGATCCTGACTTTAGAATTAAATATAAATGGTTGGACTCGCCGCAAAAACTATTTCAGCATGTAAGAACCTATTTTCGTTTTGCGGACGATGAACTTGGTACTGGTTGGGCAATCTGGCCAGAATTTGAAAATGAGTCTCAAGTTATCTTAGATGACACTTTTGAAGTTCCTAAAGAAGGAACTGCGACAATGTGGGTATTTGATAGCTACGATGCAACTTTGACTAATAAACTAAAAATTGGCGCAAAAGGCTTTCTACTTGTTGGTTCAATAGCAATTGTTGAGGTGGAAATTATAGAACTATTCGGTATAGAAGACGAAGATACAGATAACGTGGCTGCTTGATAAACTTCCTTTCACAAATTAAATGTTAATTAGCTAATATCCGAATAACCGCTATTGGCCGCTAGCCGACGTTTCCGTTTTTACAGTGAATGATAGAAAGATCGATAACCTTTTACTTCAAAACTGGTGCTAAAATACTAATGCTTCGTACAGAGTGTTACCTTCGATCAATGGTGAATCCAGAGGATTTGAATTTCTAAAGGTCACCGGCAACGTTCGACAACTGCTTAAGTCAACATTAATGAGACATGTTGGCCCCTGATTAGCGACAACATCAAAATGCAAATGTCGAGTGCCGCCAGTATCTCCGCTATTACCTGTCAGCGCTATAGGATCACCTTGCAGTACGACTTGACCAACCACTACCATTGCACTGTTCGGATTTAAGTGTAAGTAACGACCTACTGTCCCGTCATCATGTTGTATGCTGATAAAATTTACTTGGGTCGCATCTTGAGTGCCATTGGGGAACGTATCTACTACCGATATTATCGTCCCACCACGGGAAGCTATTACAATCATTCCTATCGGCGTGTTGTGATCATATGCATAGCGAGCATCACCACAAGGAAAAAATCCAGAAACACACATCGGCTGATGATTAAACGCGCCACAGTTTCCCTGAAGAATGCTATATGACATTCCGATCTGGTAGGGCAAAATGTACCGAGAGCTAACTGGATTTGAATAATCTTCCAAAAAACATCCTTCAATAGACGCATTTGGTATAGATGTAAAAACTAATATAAGGCCATCTCCACCACCACTACTCGCAAAGAAACTAACTTTACATCCGGCAACATGTATAGTTGCTAATATACAAGCAAATGACAGTAACCTTTGGATCATTTTTTTACCAAAAAACAACAGTCAAATTCCGGTTATATATAAATCGCAGCTGGGACATATTTTGATTCACCTAATAATGCTTTAGAAAAACATAATTACCAAGGAATACACATTAAACATCGGATGTAACGATTACATAACGCAATTTCACATATTTGAAACTTTTAATGCAACATTTATCCGAATTTAGGAATATTGTCTTATATTTTATTTGGTTAATATATCGATCTACTAATGACGACTTTATGACCGCAAGCGGTTGTTACACAGTGAAACTGGAGAACCTCATGAACAATAAAACGCTTTATAAACGATTAGGTGGTTATGAAGGGATTATTTCATTTGTTGAAGATTTGCTACCCCGCTTAGAAGCAGATCCGCAATTAGGTCGTTTTTGGCAACATAGAGGAGATGATGGATTGCAGAGAGAAAAACAATTACTTGTCGATTATTTGTGTGCAAGTTCCGGGGGGCCGATGTATTACACCGGGCGTGACATGATAACTTCACACAGGGGTATGAAAATTAGCGAAAGTGATTGGTCAATATTTTTGGGTCACGCTGGAGATACATTGATAGCTTTAAATATTCCCAAACAAGAATGTGATGAAGTCGCTTCATTCGTGTCTAGTTTAAAAGCCGATATTGTGGAAGTTTAATGCCCGCTTTTTGCCGAAAGCGTTTATTTATTTTTGGCGTAATTATTTTTTAATAGAGTTCATTTGCCAGGGATAGCTGTATTGACACGGGTTGTCGCACCTTTCCCCCTCTTACGTTCATACATTAAGACATCCCCTTCTCTCATCAATGCCTTTAAATTTCGATGTTTGTAAGAGCAGTACTCGACAATTCCATGCGAAAATGAAACATTGTATCCAAGGCTAGCAGTGCTATTGTATTCATCAATATTTGCCTGAAAGCGCTTGATAAGCTTTTCAGCTCGAGTTCGAGTCGTATCAACAATTAAAGCGACAAATTCATCTCCTCCTACTCTTGCAACAATATCCGATTCACGCAGTATATGTTCCAAAAGCCTGGCAAAGTTAATCAGCACCTTATCACCTTCGGCATGTCCGAACTTATCATTTATTGGTTTGAAGTTATTTAAATCAAAATAAACTAACGAGATGGGAAATCCATGCCGCGAACAAATTTGCAGAGTTTGCTGGCCAAGCATCATAAATCCTCTTCTATTTGAGATTTTTGTCAAATCGTCGATTGTAGCCAAATGTACAATGGAAAGTTCACGCTCAGCTAATGCTCCAAAGTCACTGAGTAAAGCTATGTCCTCTCTACTAAATTCCCGCGGCTCCATGTCAATAATACAAAATGTACCAAGCTTATCTCCGTTGACTGCTTTAAGTGGATACCCGGCATAAAAACGAATGTTTGGTTTATCAGTTACTAAAGGATTATCAATAAATCGATCGTCTTCACTAGTATCAGAGACAATTAGAGGCTCCTCACCAAGAATTGCATGAGCGCAAAACGAAATATATCGGGGTGTCTCACCTGCGGGCAGTCCAACAATCGATTTAGACCATTGTCGCTCTCGATCAACAATGCTAACTACGGCCACAGGAACATTTAATGTTCGTTGGGCTGTGCGAGTTAATCGATCAAATCGTTCTTCCGGAGGAGTGTCAAGAATATTGAGCGCAGTCAATGTCTCAATACGGGCATCCTCATTTGGGGGTAGTTCCGGTCTCTTCAAGATACGATTCCAAGTTAACTCTTAGTTGTTAACTATCGGCAGACTTGCCCCAAAGTAAATTAATTGACGGATAGTAGGTCCATTACAGACTTTTAGCGGTCATAATCAAAAGGCTATTTATACTCTCAAGATATTGTGTATGACATTTGTCGAATGACCGCTGCCAACCCGAAAAAGTAATCCATAAAATTGGAATTAGGCTTCACAAACTAATTGGCGTGGCTAACATTCAAGGAGCATTGCAGCCGGGAGGCCTGATCGTTACCTCTTCGCTAGTCGCAGATAGACTACTCGATTCGCAGTTGACAATGGCATCAGAGTATCAGTGAAAACGCCTTTGACTAAAGGTCTTTGCTTATACCAATACCTGACCCGACTACCTGAAGGTGGCCGAGAACCTGAATATTTAAATTTTAAATATTGTAGCCAAGAGCCGCACAACACTGACTCAACAAAGCCAATTGCTAACTATCGAGTCGTAACCTGATGAATGGCCCAGGCCCTTGACCAAGGTTACACCTGGAACGTTTTACTAAAAGGCACACCAGGAAGTGATATAGCGTATTAAGTGCGAGCGTGAGCCATTATTTACTGCGCACAAGATAGTGCGAGAATATATTTGAAAAATCCTCCTCGCTAAGCATTAACACACCCACATCGAATCCCCCGGTCCGGCGATCAGGTCGCTTTCTGCGCTCAAGTTTATTGGGTACCAGGTTTAAATTGGCCTGACGTCGCTCCCGGTATGTTCTTCGATCGATATTCATTTATGAAAAGTCGCTAATACTAAAAACTTTCAATAGGTTATTTCAGACAGGGCCCAATAGTTGAGACTTTATTCACACTTTACATAAACCAACGAAAATTCAGTAAATTATTATCCATCGAATTGAATTTGCGAAGTCGATTTAGAGATACACTCAATGTCTTTCGCAGCTCTTTTGCCATCCAGTCAGCAAATGCGTGTAAAAGGGTAGCCAAACTATTGGATTTCGGAAATACAATGCTCACTGGCACTGGTTTAGGCTCAAAGTATGCCAACACAACCTTAATTTTTTTGATCTGATCTATACGTCTATCGGATGCTCAAAAAATGCCGGTATCGTATTTTGGGATTTTGACAAGGGAATACATGTTTCAAGTGATGAGGAAAACGGACATTCATTGAAAGAACCCCGGGGCAGCAGATTGCAGTAACTTGAAATGGCTTATTACATCAATAAACTCGTTGACTGGACTTTAAATGGATTTCTGGATGATTCGCCGCATCGTCCTCAGATCGCTTCATACATGCAGGCATTATACTACTCGCGAACACGAATCTAACGTAGTATACGCCTAATCTATTTCAGAATATTTCAAGCAATGATTTTCAAGCAACTATTTGAACCGACTTCAAGCACCTATACCTACTTGATCGCCTGCGAAGACACCGGAGCATGCGCACTGATTGACACGGTAGTAGACACTACCGATCGAGATCAAGAATTATTGAGTAAACTCGGATTAACACTCGACTTCACCATCGATACTCACATCCATGCAGACCATTTAACAGGAGCCACTAAACTAAAGGCTCTTACCAACAGCAAAATCATTTATCCAGCGGTTTGCGAGCTACCCTGCATGGATATTGGGGCAAAAGAAGGTGAAGTTATTCGCATTGGTAACATTGAGTTGCATCCAATGTTCACTCCCGGACATACTGATCATCATTTTGCCTATCTGATTGATAACGGCACTCATATATTGGCATTTACTGGCGATGCGTTGTTAATAGAAGCCTGTGGCAGAACAGATTTTCAATCCGGGAATGCGAAAACATTGTATAAAAGTATTCACGCCAAGCTCTTTTCTTTACCAGATGACACCCTTGTATACCCGGGCCACGATTACGAAGGCAGACTGGTGTCAACAATCAAGCAGGAAAAACAACGCAACCCTCGCCTGGGTAATAATAAATCGCTGCAGGAGTTTGTAACGATTATGGATAACCTCAAGTTGCCCTACCCTAAAAAAATTGATTTCGCCGTACCCGGTAACGAAGATTGCGGTGTATGTCCCGACAATGTTCCGGAAGAACTGCGCGCGCCATGTGAAATTAATGATCAAGGCTAGCGAACTAGTGCCACTCAAAGCGCATTATTTTTTTTGCAACTACACTGAATGAATCACAATGGATATGATTTTTGAAGAACTCGACTATCAGAAAACATCCCTAGGTGAAATCAGTCTAAGACGCCGATCAGAACCACGACTGAATAATGAAATTGTCTACGAAGTTAAGCTGAATGAAGATTTCCTGATGTCCAGCCTGTTTACTGAGGCTGAAATTCAACTTGCAAACCTGGGTTTGGCTGCGCTGGAACACTCCATCAGTACAGACGGATATGACATCATTGTTGGCGGTCTTGGGCTAGGCTATACGGCAGCAGCTGCTCTGAATAATTCCTCTGTACGCTCTTTGTTGGTGATTGAAATATTGCAACCCGTAATCGACTGGCACAAAAATGGGTTGGTGCCACTGGGTAAGAAATTAACAGCGGACTCGCGCTGCTCACTAATGAATGCGAACTTTTATGAAGCGGCGGCAGCAGCTGGCTGCAGCTTCGACAGCGCACACCCCGACAGACGCGCACATGCCGTATTACTCGATATTGATCATTCACCCAGCCATCTGTTAAACCCGGGAAACCGCTCTTTTTATAGCGAGACCGGTCTTCGCAATCTTGCCGACAAACTCCATCCCGGAGGAATTTTCGGTTTGTGGTCTAACGAACTGCCTGATGTGGAGTTTATAAATCTGTTGAACCTGGCATTTGAAAACGCAGAATTCCATCTCATAGCCTTCCCGAATCCCTATACGGGCAGCGAGTCCAGCAATACGGTCTATCTCGCCTTTAAAAAATAGAGAACGTTAAAAAGGTAGCGCATCATCATGAAATCTATCCCAATACAATTTATTTTCTGAGAAACGAAATCCTTTTGCGCTGGTCCAAAGCTCAAGCCGTGCTATTCGAAGCCGGATTACGATGGTTACCAAAATAATGCGTTATACTTTTAATCGATGAACAACTTAGGACAAATCGCCTATGTTAGTCAGCCGAATCGCGACCGAATTTTCTCCCTTCGAGGGCACCGACAGCCGGGTTATCGCCACCTCTACCATTGAAACGCCTCTTGGATCCATGCTGGCCGCGGCAATAGACCAGGGAGTCTGTTTACTTGATTTTGCAGACCGCGACACACTAGAAAATCAAATTACGCGCCTACAAACTACTTTTCAGGCGGAGTTGCAACACGGTGAAAATACGCATTTGCGTAATTTAGAAGTGCAGCTGAACGAGTACTTCGACCAACAACGAGAGATCTTTGAAGTGCCTGTGGTGCTATCAGGCTCCGAGTTTCAAAATAAGGCATGGAAAGAACTTCAACGCATACCCTATGGCGAGACACGCACATATAAGCAGCAAGCCATAAAAGCGGGAAACCCTAAAGCCGTGCGCGCTATTGCAACCGCCAACGCCAACAACCGGATTGCGATTGTGATTCCCTGCCACCGCGTAATCGCCAGTAACGGCGACCTAGCCGGTTACGCAGGTGGAATCTGGCGCAAGCAAAAATTATTGGAACTAGAGAAAAATCCTCAGTAGTAAGTAGCACAATCTTTCTGCTTTAACTGACAATTGAATCGAACATACGCGGGATCGGTTTGCGCTGGGCTAATTTGTATTGAACAGCCGAATATGAAGTAAAATTGCTATTTTAAATAGTCATTTGAAATAGCAATTTAATTACTGTATTCTTTAAAACCTATGGCTAAAAGTACTCGAGAAAAGCTCATAGATGCCGCAATTGAGGTGTTTGCGGAAGTGGGGTTCAAAAATTCGACGGTGCAGCAGATTGTCGAACATGCCGGCACTAATATCGCGGCAATTAACTACCATTTCGGCGACAAAGCCAGCTTTTATGCCGAAGTTGTCTCTCATGCCCTAAACGAAGATAGCTGCGGCGAGCATCCTGAATTTGATGAGAACCTGGCGCCCGAGGAACAACTGCGAGCATTTGTGCAGTGGTTCATCCATCATGCCGTGGGGGTCAATAAGAAGCCCTCGTTTCTGGATCAAATCCATATGCAGGAGATGATGAATCCTTCCCCCGTGCTTGATACCGTCGTCGAAAATTTTATTCGTCCTAGCCATATGAAATTGCGCGCCATTGTCACCGCCCTATTACCCAAGGGTGCTACTGAGCAGCAAATTCGCCATCATGCCTTTAGTGTTATTGGCCAGTGTCTGCACTACAAATTAGGACGCCCGGTGATGGAGCGTTTGTATAGTGATATTGAATTCACGGCCGACTATGCCGATGTGTTGGCAAAACATATTGCCAACGTGAGCATTGCCGGCATGCGCGCTATGCATGAGAAACAATAATGAATGCGCGCAGTTCTTTCATATTATTGTCTAGCCTAATTGTCAGCGCGTGTTCGCTGGCACCAAAATATGAAGAACCGGAAACCGAACAATATACCGGTGATTCTTTTGTGCAGTCCATGAGTGATGATCCATTGCCCACTATCGAATCGGTTTCTTGGTGGCAGCAGTTTGATGACCCGGTAATTAACACCTTGGTCGAGCAAGCGCTGGATAATAACTTGGACTTACGCGTAGCGGCAGCAAATGTGTTGGAAACTGAAGCCTTGGTACGCGTGGCTACGGGAAGACGTTGGCCGGAAGTGGGAACTAACGTCTTCGGTGAAAGATCTTTCACTGGCGCGAGTACGGGCTCGAGTTTTTCGGCCGGGGCGGATCGACTGTATACAACCACTTATTCAGTGGGTGCGAATATATCCTGGCAGACAGATTTGTTTGGGCGTTTGCGTAGCGCAGAAAAAGCTTCTATTGCCGATTGGCAGGCCTCGCAAACCGATCGCGATGCGATTACGCATACCGTGATTGCGAATGTGATTCGCCAACGCGTGCAATTAGCCATCGCAATGCAACGTTTGTATGTAGCGCAGGATATTTTAGCCAGCCGCGAAAATACCTTGGAAATTGTAAACCGACGCTATTCGCGTGGGGTGATTAACACCTCTGCTGTCGACGTGCGCCTTGCGCGCGAAAATGTATATGCTTCCGAAGCGAATATTGCCGCGTTGGAACAAAATGTTTCATTAGCGCAACACGCACTGGATATATTGCTTGGGAAAAAACCCGGTGCGTTGTTTATTGCGCAGAACGACTTAAATGAATTGCCAGCATTAAACGATGCCATTGCCGGCGTGCCCGCGCAGTTATTGGATCGACGCCCGGATTTGCGCTCTGCCGAATTCCGCGTAATCGCAACCAATGAACGCATTGGTGTAGCGCTAGCCGATTTGTACCCGGATTTAACAATTACTTCCGGTGGTGGTTGGCGCGGCGAAGACATATCAGATTTGTTTTCATCAGAAAGTCTGTTTGCCCGCTTGCTTGGCGAGCTCACACAAACGCTGTTTGCCGGCGGCAGATTACGCGCGGAAGTGGATGCAGCGAAGGCTCGATTAGAAGCACAGGCCAATACCTACGCCAATGAAGTGTTGCAGGCCATGCGCGAAGTGGAAGATGCTTTGATTCAAAACCACAAGTTGAACGAACGTCTGGCCAAAGTGAACCTACAAGTCACCGAAGCACGATTGGCCGAGAAATTGTCACGCGATCGTTATGCTCGTGGCGTAGAACAATTGTTGACGGTGCTGGAAACCGAACGCCGTCGGCAAGATGCAGAAGATACGTTATTGCGGGTGAACCAGGATTATTGGAACGCGCGTATAGACCTTCACCTTGCTTTAGGTGGAAACTGGTTAGGTGACAGTTATGAACAAGTTGCCGCGGTAGAATAATAAGAGAAGTAAAAATGAAAAAGATTTCCCATAGCTATCATTGGATTATTCAGCCCTTGCTGGTAGTGAGCATTTTGGCATTTGGTTTTCTTGGCGCGAAGAGTTTTACCATGTTTAAAGACGAACCGCGCAAAGCCGAACGCGAAACCTATGCGCCCTTAGTGCGGGTGCTAGCAACCGAAATCACGACTCAACAGGTGATTGTAAAAGGCAATGGCACGCTGGCAGCACGCACGCGGATTAATATTGTGCCGCAAGTGGGTGGACGCATTACTTATATTCACCCCAACCTGCGCGCTGGCGGCACTTTTAAGGCCAACGAAACCCTAATTGAAATTGAACGCATCGATTACGAATTGGTAGTAACGCAAAACGAAGCGCAAGTGGCCGCCGCAAAAACTACGTTGGAACTAGAACGGGCCGAAGCCGATGCCGCACGGGAAGAATGGATTGCGTTAAACGCGAATGAGAAAGTCCCCACTTTAGTGGGTCGCGAACCGCAAATTGCCGAAGCCAAAGCAGAGGTCAAAGCCGCTGAGGCGCGTTTAGCACAAGCGCGGCTGAATTTAGAACGAACGCGCGTGCGGATGCCGTTCAATGGGCGCGTGGTGGAAGCGATGATCGATGTCGGCGAAGTCTTGGCCGCCAATCAGCAAGTGGGCGTGGTGTATAGCAGCGAGAAGTTTGAGATTCCAATTCCGTTGGAGGTAGACCAACTCGCCTGGATTGACGTGCCCAATAAAAGCGCCGGCATTGAAGGCAGTGCCGTCAAGATTCATGTTCGTATTGGCGATGCCAACTATGATTTGCCCGGGCGTGTCGCGCGCATTGAAAGTGAACTGGAAGAATTATCGCGCTTTGCACGCGTGGTAGTAACGTTACTACCGCAAGACATACCGGTTGCCTTAAAAGAAAAAGTCATCCCAGGCTTGTTTATGGATGTGTCGATTATGAGCCAGCAACTCGCGCAAGTGACATCGATGCCGCGTGCGACTTTACGCCAAGGCAATATTATTTGGACGGTGGATAATAATAACCATTTGCAGTTTGTGACACCGGACATTGTTTACAAATCCAATGATGAGATTTTAGTACGTGACCTGGCGCACGGCACGCAAGTGGTGATGAGTAATCTGGAGGTCGTCACCGAAGGCATGCAAGTGCGTATTTCTGAAGGTTCTTAATCATGGAATATGATCCCGACAATCCGCGCGGTGTCTTAGCCTGGTTTGCGCGCAACCATGTTGCTTCCAATTTATTGATGATTTCGTTATTGGTGGGCGGCCTAGTGACCGCACTGACCATGACGGTGGAAATTTTTCCCGAGATTGATCCGCGCGTCATTACGGTTACTGTTCCCTACCCCGGTTCCACGCCAGATGAAGTCGAAGAAAGTATTAACCGGCGGATTGAAGAAGCCATTACCGGAATTGAAGGAGTAAAGAAAGTTAAGTCGGTAGCCGCTGAAGGAGCTGGCACCGTCACCGCTGAGCTAGAAGACAACGTCAACGACCGCGTAGTGTTGGATGATGTGAAGTCTGCGGTGGAGAAGATTCAAAACTTCCCGCCCGAAGACGCTGACGATGAAGAAATTGCCGATGCTTCTGCCACTCAGCCGGTGATTACCATTGCCATTTACGGTGACGCCTCTGAAAGAACGTTACGCGAATTGGCGTTTCGCATGCGCGATGATTTAACTGGATTGGATGGTATTTCAATTGCCAATGTAGCCGGCGTGCGTGATTATGAAATTGGCGTGGAGATCAGCGAGACTTCGCTACGCAAATATAATTTAACGTTTCGCGAAGTCGCCGAAGCGGTACGCCAGTTTTCGATTAACTTACCTGGCGGCACGATTCGTTCGGAAGCTGGAGAAATATTATTGCGCACTGATCACCAGGCGTACGATCAAGACGACTTTGAACGAATTATTTTACGCTCCAATGCCGACGGGACATTGTTGCGACTAGCGGATGTCGCCACAATAAACGACGGCTTTGAATCTGTTGACGAAATCAGCTTATTTAATGGTAAACCTGCCGCGTTTGTGGATGTATTACAAGTCGGCGATCAACAAGTTTTGGACATCGAAGAAAAAGTTAAACTCTATGTGAAAGATTTGGCTTTACCCAATGGCGTGCAAGCAACCACTTGGGCTAACCGTGCCGACATTTTGCGTAGCCGTGTCGATTTATTAGTGCGCAACGGTTTAATGGGCTTGGTGTTGGTGTTTGGTGTATTAGTGTTGTTTTTAAATCTCAAAGTCGCCTTCTGGACGACGATGGGTATTCCAATTTCATTCCTGGGTGCCTTTATAACCATCGCTGCTGCCGGCGGCACGATTAATATGATTTCGCTGTTTGCCTTTATTGTGGTGCTGGGGATTGTCGTTGACGATGCGATTATTGTCGGCGAAAGTATTTATACTAAGCGCGAACAAGGTATGGCGCCAATGCGCGCGGCTGTGGAAGGTTTGCATGAAGTCCTCATACCGGTGACGATTGGGATATTAACCACGGTGATTGCGTTTGTGCCGATGTTTTTCACTACCGGTTTTATTGGCCAGGTGTTGGTGGTGATTCCGCTCGTGGTAGTCAGTGTCTTGTTAATGTCGCTAGTGGAAGCATGCTTTGTGTTGCCGTCGCATTTATCTAATGTAAAAGCCAATGGCTTGGATGGAGCGGTTCCTTTTGTGCAGTCCAAACTACGCAATGGCTTGCATCGTTTTATCGAAAACATTTATGTGCCGACATTAAAGCGTGCGTTACATGCGCCGTATGTAGTCGTTGCGATTGCCACCACGGTGCTGATGTTAACCTTTGGCGCGATTAGTGGCGGCCACATTAAAACAATTTTCTTCCCAGCCATTGATGCCGATGACATCGCAGCTAGATTACGCATGCCCAATGGCACACCGGCGAGCGAAACCGAACAAGTGGTGCGCCACATGATGGCAATGGCAGAAAAAACGCGCGTAGAATATGATGAAAAGTTACCACCAGAAATGGACTCGATATTTTTAAATATGTCGGCTAACGTAGGCTCGACGCCGTTTTCTGGACGTGGCGGTCCGGGTGGCGCCGTACAATCTTCTACCGGTTCGCATTTTGGTGAAGTCAAAATTGAGTTAATGCCTGGCGAAGTGCGTCCGTTTTCTGCTAAAGAAATTGAAAGTTACTGGCGTGAGTTGGTCGGTGATATTCCCGGCGCACAGTTGACCTATTACAGTAATATTTTTGATGCCGGCGAAGACATTAATGTGGAACTGGCCCACGCAGACTTCGAACAACTGCTGTATGCCACCGAACGTTTAAAAGATATTTTGAGCGAATATGCGGGTGTGGTGGAAATTCGTGATAGTTTTGAGCTGGGAAAACCGGAATTACAACTGGCACTGACCCCAGAAGGACTGGCCTCAGGATTAACTTTAAACAATTTAGCTCGACAAGTCCGGCAGGCATTTTACGGTGAAGAAGCGCAACGCGTGCAGCGCGGACGTGATGATATTGAGGTGCTAGTACGCTATTCGGAAAAAGAACGTCGTAACCTTGCCAGCATTTACGACATGCGCGTGCGTTTAAACAATGGCGAAGAAGTGCCATTTCGTACCGTCGCGATTGCCAAAGAAGCACGCGGATATTCGACAATTAATCGTTCTAATCGACAGCGCATTGTTAGTGTCACTGCCAAAGTGGAATTGGATATCGCCAATGCCAATGAAATTAACGCCGAACTAAAAAGTAATGTGTTGCCCGCATTAGCTTCAGCGCTCCCTGGTCTTTCGTACACCTTTGAAGGGGCAGAAAAAGAACGCAAAGACAGTTTTGGCAGTTTGTTACGAGCGTTAGCCGTTGCGGTGTTGGGTATTTTTGTACTATTGGCCGTGCAACTGCGCAGCTACACACAACCCCTTATTATTATGTCGGTCATTCCGATTGGTTTTGTCGGAGCTGCGTTGGGTCACAAGATATTAGGTTACCCAATGAGCTTCTTTTCCTTCTTTGGCATTGTTGCACTGACGGGCGTGGTAATTAACGACTCTTTAATTTTGATGGACATGATTAATCGCTTGCGCAATCAAGGAAAAGAAATGATGGAAGCCGTATTAGAAGCAGGTAAACGACGCTTTCGTCCGATTATGTTTACCACGTTAACTACGTGCGCAGGCTTAGCACCGATAATTTCGGAAAAAAGTTTACAAGCACAGTTTTTAATACCGATGGCAATTAGTCTGGCAGCAGGCGTCGCCTTTGCCACCATGATTACTTTGGTTCTGGTACCTTCTTTGTATGTAATCCGTTCGAGAATAGGCGCATGGTTGCATACACGTAATTTTATCTCACAGACCGAAGATGCTGTTTAGTGTTAAGTGACGTTGGCTAATTGCTCTTCTACCGTATCCGCGATGTCGTTGATAACCTTTACATTTTGTTCTAACAGCAATTGTGCATAACGCTCATCGCGTATGACAATTTGTTTGAATAATTCTGTAGCTACAGGAACCGGATCCGCAATAGCAGAGGAAACAGGCTCTGCTTTTACAGCGTTACCTACTTCGCTGACAAACTCACCCACTTTTTCTACCGGTGAAGGTAATTGCTGCTCGACAGGTACACCCTGAGTTTCACGGTAGGTTTTATTGATTTCTACTGATTTTGACGACTGCAGGTTCAGCGAAAAGCTGGCGAGCTGTTCGGCATCGATGCCAACTCGGGTAGCTTTCCGAAATGCGCCGGCGATATTGCCACTATAAAATTTATCGGCAAGACGATCGACTTTTTTGATTAACGCATCAATGGCCGCTTGTTCCTGTTTATTAATATCGCCATTAACGTTGTAAGAAATGTCTTCGCCGCGTACGGTTTGGCGGTCAACGTTCACACTAAAGCCGCTTTCTTCTTTGACGAATTCTTTACTTGTCTGTTTACTGTAAAACTGTTCGATACTAAATGTAACGGTGTCGCCTTCCTGGGTTTCAATGGATAAATCGAAACTACGCGAGCGCAACACTTCGATGGTTTTGGTATATTCTATGCGTGTTGTTGTCACCGGCGTTGTTGCCACAGGAGATAGTGAAGTTTTCTCTCCTTCTGCAACTATTGGAGGTTGCTTCGGAGTCTCTTCAGTAGGCGTAGTTTCTACATTCGGTGCAAATCGGTTGTCCAGCCTCTCTAAACCACGTTGTATTTTGTTGTACGCGCGTTCGATCTGGCGATCCAGGCGTGACTCTGACTTCAATCTACCCTGCAAAGCTTCACGCGCAGAATTAAAACCTTGTTCGATGCCTTTGCGCGCCTGATCAACAATACGCTGCAGCCCTTCTTCACTGGCTCCATTTTCCCGTGCCTCGCGCAATTCCTGACGAACAAAACCTAGTACGTTCCTGGCAATTATTCGTGCAGGCGAAGTGTCACGCCGATCGTTATTAAAGTCTATATTTTTGCCCAGGCCATCACTTAAGGCGCGTTCAAGCACATTAATTGAGTTGGCAGCGCGGTAAAACCCGGCTTTGCTGTAGTTTCCAAATCCAGAACGCTCAGCAGCATCCCGCTGGAAATTGCTGGAGTATTCCCGTTCCACCGTGCGATTGAAGTTCGCGGATAAATCAAAATGGAATCGATTTCCCAAAGCATTACTTTCAAATGTCATACGCGCGCCATTCTGTGAGGGTTAATTGGATTACTCTTCACCAAGGGTCGGCAAGTGGAGACGAAACTGAAATTATTGCAGTCGGTAGCGAAAGATTTATTGACAGATGGTGGCCGCGCTCAGCAACCACCACAAACTGGCCAGCAGTTACCCCAGTAAAATCGAAGCTTCCTCACGATCAAATTTGGCACAACTGACCAAATGTTGCGACGTAAATTAGCTGATACTGATCGCTAACTCCTCTAAACAGACACCTTTCAGATTGGAGCAGGATGCTTTAAAGTTTCAGCTATGGAATCCTATGTTGCAGCCATTGACCAGGGTACAACCAGCACCCGGTGCATTTTTTTTGATCGTGCCGGCAACTCTGTCGCATCTGCACAAAGAGAACATAAACAATACTATCCTAAAGCCGGATGGGTCGAACATGATGCGACCGAAATCTGGCAAAATACCCAAATTGTAATTCACACGGCATTAAGCACGGCAAATGTAACCGCAAAGGTTATTCGCGCGATTGGCATTACCAATCAACGCGAAACCACGGTCATATGGAATCGTAAAACAGGAAAACCTTATCACCACGCCCTTGTCTGGCAAGATACTCGAACAGAATCAATTTGTTCAGACATCACCAAAAGGATTAGTGCGGAACGCATTCGGGAGCTAACCGGCCTACCCGTTGCAACTTATTTTTCAGGCCCAAAAATCACCTGGCTGCTGAACAACATTACTGGGTTGCGTGCGGATGCAGAAAAGGGACTCGCTGTGTTTGGAAACATGGACAGCTGGATAATTTGGCAATTGACTGGCGGTATCAATGGTGGACAGCATGTAACTGATGTAACCAATGCATCGCGAACCATGTTAATGAATCTGGATACACTGGAATGGGATGATGAGTTGCTAGACGCAATGAGTATCCCCAGGCAAATGCTCCCGGTTATTCACCCATCCAGTTCTAAAAATTTTTACGGTCATACCAGTAGCGAAGGTGTATTCAATTGGAAAATTCCGGTCTGTGGTGATCTGGGTGATCAACAGGCCGCAACCGTTGGACAAACATGCTTCGCTCCGGGTGACACCAAGAACACGTATGGCACAGGATGTTTTTTAGTTCAAAATACCGGACAAGAATTAATTCGCTCGAGACACGGGCTTATTTCTACTGTGTGCTATCAATTTGATTCCGAGCCTGTTGTTTACGCTCTTGAGGGGTCAATTGCAATTGCGGGCGCACTGGTTCAATGGTTGCGTGATAATCTCGGCATTATTGAAAGCGCATCTGAGATTGAAGCCCTTGCCAACACGGTCGAGGATAATGGCGACGTATATTTTGTCCCTGCTTTTTCCGGCTTGTATGCACCTTACTGGAAAGAAAACGCACGTGGAGTGATCGTCGGCCTTACCCGCTTCAATAACAAAGGGCATATTGCTCGTGCTGCCCTGGAAGCTAGTGCCTATCAAACTCGCGATATTGTCGATGCTATGCAATTAGATTCCGGGAAACCGTTAACAGAACTCAAAGTCGATGGCGGAATGATCGCCAATGAAACTTTAATGCAATTTCAGGCGGATGTGCTGGACATTCCTGTTATACGCCCGGAGATTGCTGAGACAACAGCTCTAGGAGCCGCATATGCTGCCGGCCTGGCAATTGATTTCTGGCAGGATCTGAATGATCTGAAATATAACTGGAAATTTAAAAAGTCATGGCAACCAGGTGTCGATACTGACGCAAAAGAAAAAAAATATCAGCGTTGGCAAAAAGCAGTAACGCGTACCTTTGACTGGTTAAGCTGATTTTCAGCAATTCATATCAGACTTTTGCAGTAAGAATCCTGAATACCTCGGGTGAAGGTAAACGTAACAGCGTTACATCAATGATGCTTGTACGATGAGGTTGGATAATCCGACGTAAGCGTCTGCCGGATATAGTTAAGCAGAGTGGTAAATACTGAATGTCCTCGGTTTGCGGCTCAGTTGGAACAATCTCAAGATGTACTCCGCTTATTTTTTGCAATTGATCTTTCCATGCACTGGAATCGTCGTCAAAAGACCCAACTCGCAGATAGAATGTGATGATACCGTCTGTTTTATTATTCGTGTGTGAATGCTCGAACAACTGATTAATTGAAAAATCAGTTTCGTTATACGAATCAAAAAACACATCAAAATGTTCTACTGGATTACCAAACTGATCGCGCAGACGAAAGATCACCTGGGCATGCGGATCGTATTGTTGCCGAGGTTCGTTAAATAGTCCTTTAATAAATCCTGCCTTTAATTTTTTGGCGGCAACAGCATAATTATCCAACGTATGACGTTCAAACTTGTCTGCAACTCGCCTGTATTCGCCCACAGTTGTCACATTGAGCGAAATATCCAGTAAATTCATCACTTCTTTTCGAACACTCTTGCCAGTAACCACTCCCATGCTGTCGCCTGTGTGCGCACACTCAAATGGGATTGCAAAAGGAACTCGTTCTCTGTCTTTATCTTCAACCAGCGACTGCTCGGCTACACGGTAATATTCATTAGGCTCCTGGACTCGATCATTGGATGCCTTTGCCATTAACTTGCAATAGTTACCGATCTCCTCCCAACTGATTTCGTATGCGCGGCGTTTGGGTCGAACATGAACATAGTTCATATTGACATTACAGGACGCAACACGAACAACTCCGTCGGAACCATCTTCATGAGCGTAGCGTACCGGGATCGGCAACCATGAGCGCATAACCTGACTGCCAGTTATACAAAACTCTCGCACACGATATCGCCGTAGCAAATTATTATCATCAGCCAAAAAATATCGGTGCAGATCGAGCATTTCATCTGACCCGAGCTCAAGCGCATGCAATACCTGTACTCCTCGCTCCGTGCCTCGCTGAAAAACAAAGCGACCCCATTTTGCGAGCTGCCCTTTGCCAACATGTGCCCAACCCGACCCAAAATTCGCTCCAGCGAGGTAGATCAAATGGTCGATAGGACTTGGTTTGGGACTAAAACGACGCAGCCAGTTTCTGACTACCAACGCGCCAGTACTGTGAATAATTACATCAAACTTCTGGTCCAGAAGATGTTGGAATTCATTGCGCAGTGCATTTTCCATTGCCGTAGCAAGATCATCCAGCGTGACTCCGTCTTCCAGACTGATATATCGACTGACATTAAGCTCTGATACTGAACGCTTGGCATATTTCTTTCTAAGCGCTGCAGGAAAACTGCCATATATCTGTGTAACCGCGTTCGCGCTGCTTGAACTTTTACTCTCGGCAGAATAGCCGTGGACTAACAGGATAGGATTCAAGTGTAATCAGCCCCAAAATAATTTCGAATCGTCCTTATAGTAGCGCATAAGACTTGCCGGTGACACCACCTATAAGTCCAGGATATTTGCGTGCAATACAATCATGGATACTGATTTCTGCTTTTGCGGGAATAACAGTGTGGCTTTCTCCATAAAAAAGCTCCAACACTAACTAGCATTAGAGCTTTGAAATGAATACCTGGCGATGTCCTACGACTCACAAGATGTGGGGAGTGTCGCGAGAGCACAGGGATGTGCGAATGAAAGTTCTCGTCTGGGATAACGCGCTCAATAACTATGTGTCAGTGCGCGACAGTCAATAAACTGGATTCCGGATAAGTACTTTGCACTTTCCGGAATGACGGTTAATTTAAATTGGGTCTCCCCATGTGAGAATACCTTAAGTATAAAAAAAGCCCCGATGTTTTCACCGAAGCTTTTTGTAATTAATGCCTGGCGATGTCCTACGACCCACAGGATGTGGGGAGTGTCGTGAGAGCACAGGGATGTGCGAATGAAAGTTCTCGTCTGGGATAACGCGCTCAATAACTATGTGTCAGTGCGCGACAGTCAATAAACTGGATTCCGGATAAGTACTTTGCACTTTCCGGAATGACGG
>CAJIBE010000058.1_pt1 | contig 27591 bp, 34 predicted proteins | sample 9199301 | NCBI WGS metagenome assembly CAJIBE01 (sample SAMEA7708291, study PRJEB35096) | sediment metagenome | biome: marine neritic benthic zone biome [ENVO:01000025]; feature: sediment [ENVO:00002007]; material: shallow marine sediment [ENVO:03000034] sea grass bed [ENVO_01000059] ... | reverse complement strand
GGCATTGGAGCGGATACCGACCAATAAGAATACAACCGTTCTCGATTTAGGCACAGGTAGCGGCTGCATAGCACTAGCGATTGCCAGCGAGAGACCCCATTCACATATCATAGCCTGCGATAATTCCAGCACTTGCATAAATACAGCCAACGGAAACGCTGAAAGACTCGGACTCAAAAATATTTCCTTTATCGAAAGTAACTGGTTTGAAAATGTAGGCTCGCAAACATTCGATGTAATCGTAAGCAACCCACCTTATATTTCGGAACAGGACCCCGATATTCAGATTTCAGTTCGTGAATTTGAACCCGAAAATGCATTGATTGCTGACGAGGATGGGTTAAGCGACATTAAGGTCATTACAAAACATTCGCGCGACTTTATGAATCTAAATGGCTGCCTCATTCTTGAACATGGCTGGAATCAGGGATCCGCGACACGCAGTCAACTCGAATATCATAGATTTCAAAATATCGCCACCTTTCGAGATTTGCAAAACCATGAGCGCGTAACACTTGGTGAAGCAGTTTAATCAAATTGGAAAACAACGCTAAACCATGGCTATTAATTTTGACGAACACGGGTTCCTGCTCGACCCGGAAGACTGGGATGAAGAGCTCGGCCTCTCAATTGCGCAGAAAGAAAATATAGAATTAAGTGCTGATCACTGGGAAATTATTCATATTATCCGGAATCTTTATTCGAATTCAGGCATTGTCCCCGAACTACGCACCATATTGAAAAAATTGAAAGAATCGGCCGACCCGAATACCGCAACTCGAAAATATATTTATACGCTTTTCCCTTACGGTTATGGGCAACAAGCATGCAAAATTGCTGGTATGCGTCTTCCACGTAAACTCTGGCTGGATGTTTAACTCCCGTCACTTATAACCAGATTATTCCTTCCCGCAGTTCAATTTTTCGCTCGTTTGCTCCCCATCAGGTGGCCAATTCCTGACCCGACACATCCACACCGACTAATGGTAGTCGAATACCGACAAACCGCAACAACTAGTCGACCATCACACAATCAAATTAAACTGAAATCAATTCAAAGTGTTACGTACAGTTACCCAACAACACTAATGGTCAATTAATTATAACTTTTCATCCCGGATAAATGCCCTTTCATGGAAATGTCTATTAGTGTGACCCACTTCACAAAAGTACTATGCACCAATAAGTGCAAGCAAGCCGCAAAACGAAGTATCAACATTTAATTAACCCGGATTCAACCAGCGAGGATTTCGAAAATGTTTAATACCACCAAGATGCTCTTAGTCTCACTGATACTGGCTGTCATTTCTCAAATCGCGTTTGCTGCAAACGTTGGAGATTCAGCACCCTCTTTCCGCGCGAGGACATTAGACGGCTCTCAAACCATCAGTAATGAAGACCTAAAAGGCAAGGTAATTTTTGTTGATTTTTGGGCATCCTGGTGCCCCCCGTGCTTAAAATCCTTACCAGATTTCGAACAGCTACAGACATCCTTCTCAGGAAGAAACGATGTAGTGGTGCTGGCAATTAATCTGGATGAAAACCCACAGGACGCCAATAAATTTCTTAGCACCCTGGATGTAACTTACAAGATTTTGGCTGACAGCGAAGGCAAGATCCCTGAATCGTTCGGCGTCAGCACAATGCCATCCTCATTCATCATTGATAAAGAAGGTGTTATTCGCTATGTGCATAAAGGATATAAATCAGGCGATGTGAGCAAGATTAAATCCGAGATAGAACAACTGCTATGAAAACAACCCTAAGCGTTGTTTTTATCGTTGTTTTCCTGATGGCCACATCGGGCTGCACGGCTGTAAAACCATGGGAACGAGGCACGTTATCCAAAAATGAGATGGCCTGGTCCCCTGACCCTCTCGCAGCCCAGCTGAAAGAACATATCTATTTTGCCAAGGAAGCTGCCGCCGGAGGTTACGGGTCTGCTGGAGGTGGTTGCGGTTGCAACTAACAGATCATGACGAATAACAAAACAATTGCACTGACCCCTACGTTAGCAGCGTTATATTCCGCAGCATTCGCGCTGCCTGTATACAACAAGACAGCGAATGCGGCAGGCACACCGGACAATTCTCCCAGTGTCAGTGTACGCATATCGCAATATGAGGAAGACCGTCTGAGCAATAGTGACTTTTCCGGCATTGGTGATCGCAGCCGTTACGATATTGATGTTGGCCAGATACATGTTGTATATCCCATCAATGAAACATTACAGCTAACGGTCGACAGCGCCTATGAAGACATGAGTGGAGCTTCACCATGGTTTGTTATTCCCGATGCGGAAGGCGATCCCGTTCAGGTTATGAGTGGAGCAACGATTGAAGACGAACGCTTCGACTTCATTGCCAAACTGGATATCTACAAAGGAAATTACACTATTACCCCGAGCGCAGGCATATCAACCGAAAACGATTACGATTCAATATTTGGAGGCGTATCCGTTGCACGCGAGCTGGACAACAAATCGACTACATTGCGCGGAGGCGTTGCGGTGTCATTTGATGATGTTGAACCCACTCAGGATGTTGATATTGATCCAGGTCGGATCGATAGTGAAGACAAAGAGAATTATACTGGGTACGTGGGTATTGGCCAGGTAATCGACAAGAACACGGTCATTCAGTCCACGTTCACCTTGAGCTACTATGATGGTTATCTCTCTGACCCGTACAAGTTGGTTAGCCGGCCTCTATTACCGGGGGAAGTAGGAGGAATAGATAACCGCGACAACCGTCCTGACGATAGAACCCAGTATATCTGGTCACTTCAGCTGCGCAGATGGTCAGAATTATTTGAGGCTGCTTTGCACGCGGATTACCGCTTTTTCTACGACGACTGGGAAATACGTTCTCACACGCTGGATGTTGGATTTCTGAAACACACCGATTTAGGTTGGAGTTTCGAATACTCAATGCGCTACTACAGCCAGACTCAAGCTGACTTTTATGAACCATTTTACCAGACAACGCGTTCTGACGGTTATTACTCCAGCGACTACAGATTATCACCCTATGGCGCTTTATCCTTCCGGGTTAAGTTAGCTGAAACCATTAATCAATGGACCGTAAGCCTTGCTGCGGAACGCTACATAAGCGATAAATCCTATTCGCTGCAAAGTGTTGATGTAGAAAACCCGGGATTGGTCGACTTCACACTATTTACATTTGGAGTGGACTACATATTTTAAACCCTCATGGAAAAATATAATTTTCCTTTTCGCGCTATGGGTAGTCCGTGTGAGTTTCAACTCTACACATCTGATAAAGAACATGCCGAATTAGCCTGCAAAAAGGCGCATAGCGAAGTTATGCGCCTTGAAAAAAAATACTCCCGCTATCGCAACGACAGTGTTACAACCACAATCAATAAATCGGCCGGTAACGGTCAAGGCGTAAAAGTTGACAGTGAAACTGCTCTCCTGCTTGACTATGCGAATACAGTCTACAAACAAAGCTCGGGGCTCTTTGACATAACTTCCGGCGTACTACGACGAGTCTGGGACTTTCGCTCAAATAAGCTGCCATCACAGGAAAAACTTGATGAAGTCCTGAAGCAGGTTGGCTGGAATCACGTTGACTGGCAACGCTCCCACATTGTGCTTAAAAAGAAAGGAATGGAAATTGATTTTGGGGGTTATGTTAAAGAGTATGCAGTCGATGCCGCAGCCAGCAGTTTAAAAGAAAGCGGAATTGAATCCGGGATGGTAAATCTTGGGGGAGATCTGAAAACGCTGGGCCCACACCCTGATAACAAACCCTGGCAAATTGGTATTCGTCATCCTCGAGACCCAGAAAATCCTATTGCAACTACTACACTATCGCACGGAGCAGTAGCCAGTAGCGGAGATTATGAGCGATTCATGACCGTAAACGGAAAACGATATGCACATATTTTAAATCCGAAGACAGGCTGGCCGATCGAGGGTTTTAGTGCCGTCACGGTTATCGCCAGCGACTGTCTTATTGCAGGTAGTTGCTCAACTGTTGCCATGCTAAAGGGAGTAGATGAAGGAAAAAAATGGCTTGAGTCTGTACAGCTACCTTATATATGTATCGATCAGGAAATGAATATTGACGGCACAACCAATTTGAGCGAATAACTCAAATATCTTTCTTTGCGAAATCATCGCCCGCATATGCAATAATTGCATCCATGCAAATCCATAACGCCATACTGATTATCTGTCTTATCATTCCTGCGTCCGGTTGCACCGGTCTTCAAAAAAAACAGAATGAGCAAGTTAACCCTTTTAACGTCCAGGGATGGGGTGGAACTCTCTGCACTGAAATGCTTTCTGACATAAACTCCGCGAACGGTGGCACCAAGGCAGGACAAAACATCGGCCTGTATCAATCATGGATCAGTGGATTTGTATCTGGTATCAACTACGCTGACGATTCAATCTACGATGTGTCTGGAGATACCAGCCCAAATGATTCGTTTGAATGGGTAAAAAACTACTGCATTAAAAATCCCGATGAATCTGTTCCTACAGCACTCCATGAACTCGTAATACAGTGGGAAATTGACGGCAAGGTTTTGACTCAGGCAAAAGAGTAACTGCAGACCTGAAATTAAAAATTCTTCACCAGGCTCTTCAGCTCATCAAGCATTTTCTGCCTGGCTGAATCCTCAACCAGCGGAACCGAATAAAACACACGGTCCACAATTTCTGTAATCCCACAAAAAGCGAGTGTACCTTCAGTTGTGCTACGGGTAAGCTGATCGGCATTCATGCCAAAATCCTCTTCTGTCCCTCCTGTGGTTACAATTACTAGCGCGCGTTTACCTTTAAGCAAACCTTTAATTTCACCACTTTCAAAATCAAATGCGAAACCATTGGTGAATACGCGATCAAACCAGCCCTTAAGAATCGCAGGACGATCAAACCACCATAATGGATAAATTATGACGATGGCGTCTGCCCAGTTGATATTTGCCTGCTCTTGCGCGACATCCTTCGGCACCCTGCCTTCATTCTGCAATGCCAATTGATTCTCTCCCAGTACTGGATCAAATTTTTCAACATACAAATCTTTAATCTTTACTTCATCTCCGCGCTGTTTAAACTCCGCCTGCACAACATCGAGTATTGCTTTATTAAAGCTGGCTGGATTGGGATGCGCATAGACAATTAATATATTCATGGCTTCTATTTTTTATTTGAGCGCAAGGATATTGCGGATACACCTCTTAACCAAAGTCTTCTAAACAAGTTTCTTCTTTAGCAGTTCATTGACTTGCTTTGGATTGGCCTTACCCTTTGTAGCCTGCATTACCTTGCCTACGAAAAATCCGAAGACCTTATCTTTTCCCGAAAGATACTGCTCTACCTGTTTTGGATTATCATCCACGACTTGAGTAACTATAGCGTCGAGCTCACCCTCATCAGAAATCTGCTGCAACCCCTTGCTCTCAATGATCTCATCGGCAGATGAATCACTGGCCCACATCTCCTGAAACACCTCTTTAGCAATTTTTCCGGAAATTGTGTTGTCGGCAATTCGTGCGATTAGCTGGCCTAGTTTGGCCGCATCTATTGGGCTTTGATCAATCGCGACATTTTCCTGGTTCAACACAGCCGTTAACTCGCCCAACACCCAGTTGGCAACGAGCTTCGGCTGGCCACCCGCCTGTTTCACTGCTTCTTCAAAATAAGCAGCAACTTCTTTAACAGAGGTTAACTGACGCGCATCCTCTTCACCGAGACCATACTCTTTACAAAATCTTGCTTGTTTAACATCAGGCAATTCGGGCAACCCAGCTCGCATCTCCTCAAGCAAGCTTGCTTCAACTTTTACAGGCAACAAATCTGGATCCGGAAAATATCGATAGTCATTGGCCTCCTCTTTACTCCGCATAGACCTGGTGCAATCATCATCAGCGTTGTACAACCGTGTTTCCTGCACTACCTCACCACCGCTTTCAATAACATCGATTTGACGTTCGATTTCATAATTAATCGCACGTTCTACGAAGCGGAAAGAATTAAGATTCTTGGTTTCGGTTCGCGTACCAAGCTCTGAGTCACCTTTCTTGCGTACCGACACGTTCGCATCACAACGAAACGATCCTTCCTCCATATTTCCATCCGAGATTTCCAGATAACGCACAATCGAGTGAATCTTTTTCATGTACGCCACTGCCTCTTTTGCAGAGCTCATTTCAGGCTCGGAAACAATTTCAATAAGAGGTGTGCCTGCACGATTTAAATCAATGCCCGTCATACCCTCAAAGTCTTCATGCAGGGACTTCCCCGCATCTTCTTCCAGGTGGGCACGGGTAATACCAACTGACTTTTTAGTTCCGTCTTCTAAATCTATCTCCAGCTTTCCATGCTCGACAATAGGCAATTCATATTGGCTAATCTGATAGCCTTTTGGCAAATCAGGATAGAAATAATTCTTGCGCGCAAAAACAGATTGATCTGCAATCGTTGCATCAACCGCTAGACCAAATTGCACCGCCTTACGGACAGCCTCCTTATTTAACACCGGCAACACACCGGGCAATCCCAGATCGACTGCGCAGGCTTGTGTATTGGGCTGCCCACCATAAGCAGTGGAGGCGCCTGAAAAAATCTTGCTGCTGGTATTCAGCTGCACATGAATTTCAAGACCAATTACGACTTCCCATTCCATTTTTAATTACTCAAACGAATTTGGAACCTGTAAATGATAATCGACGTGTTGCTGATATTGATGACCCAATCGCAGCAATGTTTCCTCTTCAAAGTAGTTACTGACAAGTTGCATGCCAATAGGCAATCCCTGGTCAAATCCAATGGGCAACGACATTCCGGGCAATCCAGCCAAGTTGACGCCTATCGTATAAATGTCAGAAAGGTACATGGTTATCGGATCGTCGATCTTTTCGTTCAACTTAAACGCCGTGCTGGGGGAAGTTGGACTTAATACCACATCGACATTATTAAATGCAGCACGATAATCGTTACTGATTAATCTTCTAATTTTCTGCGCCTTTAAATAATATGCATCGTAATAGCCGGCTGACAGCGCATATGTTCCAATCATGATTCTGCGTTTTACTTCTTCACCAAATCCTTCACTACGCGAGCGACAATACAGATCTGTAAGATCTTGCGGATTTTCGCACCGATATCCGTACCGTACGCCATCAAACCTGGCTAGATTGGATGAGCATTCGGCTGGCGCGATAACATAGTAGGCTGCGATAGCGAGCTTTGCATTGGGCAATGAAATTTCCTTAATTTCACAGCCGAGATCCTTCAAAACCTTGCATGCTTCGTCAATCTTGCTGGCAATCTCCGAATTCAATCCTTCCTGGAAAAATTCTTCTGGCAGCCCTACTCTAAGTCCGGCTATCGAATTTTCGACACTACCCACGTAATCAGGTACTGCGACATCGATACTGGTGGAATCGCGATCGTCATAACCTGCAATGGCTTGTAGCAAGTAAGCACAATCGAGAGCCGTTATTCCGAATGGCCCACCCTGATCCAGGCTCGACGCGTAGGCAATCATTCCATAGCGGGAGACGCGCCCGTATGTTGGCTTTAAGCCGGTAACTCCACATAACGCCGCTGGTTGCCGTATCGAACCTCCAGTATCTGTTCCCAGACTTGCGGGAGACAATCGCGCCGCAACTGCGGCTGCAGAACCACCCGAGGATCCACCACATACACGGGTTGTGTCCCAGGGATTTTTTACCGCGCCGTAAAAACTTGATTCGGACGAAGACCCCATAGCAAATTCATCCATATTGGTTTTGCCTAATACTACTGCTCCGGCCTGCTTCAATTTTGTTACTACTGTTGCATCATACGGCGCAATAAATTGATCCAGCATGCGCGAGGCGCAAGTGGTTTTCGTTCCATCCGTACAAAAAATATCTTTTAATGCAACCGGAATACCACCTAGCAGAATTCCTTGACCACGATTCTGATCGTAATCCCTTGCACTTTCCAATGCCAGGTCGGGGGTGAATGTAATGAACGAATTAATTAATCCATCGTGCGCCTCAATCCGATCGATGTAGTGCTGAGTCAATTCCATACTACTGAATTCACCATCAACAAGGCCTTTCACCTGCTGCGCAACTGTAAGGTTATGCATACATATCCAGTTGCACGTGAGTGCGATTAATGAAGAGTTTCATGATTGCAGCAGCATCACAGAGATTAGTAATTACGGTCATTTTAAAAGCAATTCGTTAATCAATAACCTTGGGGACAAGATATAATCCATCCTGTGTTGCAGGTGCGATCGACTGGAATTTTTCTCGCTGGTTTTTTTCACATACGCGATCATCACGCAGTCGTTGCGTCACGTCTTGCGGGTGCGCCATGGGTTCGATGCCACTGACATCCACCTGGTTCATCTGTTCAACGAAATCCAGTATGCGCGACAGGTCCTGCTGATAGCGATCCACATCGGCCTCGTCAATGTGAAGGCGGGCCAGTTTGGCAATTTCTCGAATTTCGTCTGGGGTAAGTGCCATTTCATGCTCCTTGCAAGGGGGTGAAAGGTACCATATATATCGCCTTGCCCAAACCCATACCCGCTGTTAGAGTACCGATCTATTTCTGAATAACTATAAGACTTAATCCTTCATATGTTCGGACGAATACTCGGGATATTTTCCAACGACCTATCCATCGATCTAGGCACCGCAAACACTCTAATTTATGTTCGGGACAAAGGCATCGTACTAAACGAGCCTTCTGTCGTAGCCATCCGAAATGATCCGAATACGGGGACCCGCTCCATCGAGGCCGTCGGTGGAGGCGCCAAAAATATGCTAGGTCGAACACCCACTAATATAGAGGCCATTCGGCCAATGAAGGACGGGGTAATCGCCGATTTCACCACCACCGAGAGAATGCTCCAGCACTTTATCCGGGCCGTGCACAAAAATATGATTTTGCGCCCCAGCCCGCGCGTGCTGGTATGCGTTCCCTGCGGTGCTACACAAGTCGAAAGAAGGGCCATTCGGGAATCTGCCGATGGTGCCGGGGCCCGCAAGACCTACCTGATTGAAGAACCGATCGCTGCTGCGATTGGAGCCGGTCTGCCCATCGATGAAGCCCGAGGATCCATGATTCTGGATATTGGTGGGGGAACATCCGAAGTAGCCGTACTCTCTTTGAATGGGATCGTATATTCCGCTTCTGTTCGAATTGGAGGCGACAAGTTTGATGATGCAATTATTAGTTATGTGCGTCGTAACTATGGCGTGCTGATTGGTGAAGCTACCGCCGAACGCGTGAAGCAAGAAATTGGTACGGCCTATCCCGGCAAAGACATGCTGGAAATTGAGGTTAAAGGCCGAAACCTCTCAGAAGGTGTACCCAAGAGTTTCTCGCTAAATAGCAACGAAATTCTGGAAGCTTTACAGGAACCTCTCTATGGAATTGTCAGTGCTGTTAAAACCGCACTGGAACAGACACCACCAGAACTTGGCGCAGACGTTGCAGATCGGGGAATTGTTCTTACGGGTGGAGGAGCACTGCTGCGGGACCTGGATCGACTGATTATGGAAGAAACCGGAATTCCGGTTGTGGTCGCCGATGACCCGCTAACCTCAGTTGCCAGAGGCGGCGGAAAAGTGCTCGAAATGCTCGACGACTATGGAAGCGACCTGCTTACCGCTGAATAGGTTTTCACTCCGGCGCAGTTTTTTTCAGTGCACGCTTTTATTTCGCACTGCAAAATTGAAACATCCCCATCGGCTTTATTCAGGGAAAATGAATCAGCCCTGTATTTCACAGACATCAGAATTTACTGCAAATTCACACCCCGTTGACATGATTGCAAACAATTCCCGCTCAGATAACTTCCAATTCATGGAGACGTGGCATTAAACCCCTATTTTCATTTGATCCTTCGATATCAAGCAAGCTACTGATTCTGGTCATCATGTCAGTGGTTATTATGACGATTGATCACCGCTATCAGCATCTGCAGTTTGTACGCTCATCGATGGCCACTGCGATTTATCCATTACAGTATCTTGCGCATGTGCCGTCGGCCATTGGTGAATGGCTGGCGGAAAATCTGGCACAGCGAAATGATTTAATTATTGAAAATGACTCGTTGCGAGAGCAGGCACTTTTCAATCAGGCAAAACTTCAAAGGCTCGCGTTGTTAGAACGTGAAAATGCGCGCCTCAGACAACTATTCGATTCTCCGGCTACGCCTTCGAATGAAAAAGTCCTGATTGCTGAAATTCTTTCAGTGGACTTACATCCTTTTAAGCAACTCATTGCGATTAACAAAGGCACTCGTCACGGTGCATTTGAGGGTCAGCCACTGGTTGGGGCAAAAGGAATCATTGGCCAGATTATTGAAGTATTTCCCCTGCACTCCAATGCCTTACTCATATCCGATCCCAATCACGCATTGCTCGCCGAAAGCAATCGCACCAACCTGCGTGCGCTGCTGGTAGGCAGTGGCAAGGTCGATCGCGTACAGCTGAAAAATGTATCCTCTTCAGCAGACATCCGTGTTGGCGATCTGTTCCAAACTTCCGGCCTGGACGGCCTTTATCCACCTAATTACCCGATCGCAGAAGTCACTACCATCACAAATCGTCCTGGTGAGGCCTTCCTCCAGGTCGAAGCCCGGCCACTGGTCGACCTCGATACCATACGAGAAGTTTTACTGCTGTGGACCAGCCGGACCTTGGACGAAACGGCGAATCTCGAGAACGAAGAAAACTAACTGTATGCGAACACTGGTGAACAAAATTTATGTTCCAGCCGGTTCGTTTATCGCTGCGTTTCTGCTGACGGTTATGCCCGTTCCCATATGGGCAGAACCGTATCGGCCAGAATGGATTCTATTAATGGTCATTTACTGGAGCATGACTACACCTAGATTAATCAGCATTGGTTCAGCCTGGGGAATTGGGTTGCTAGTAGACGTATTGCGCGGCGCCCTGCTTGGCCAGCACGCACTTGGGTTTGCGCTTACCTCATACATTAGCATTCGTTTTCATCAACGCATGCGAATCTACCCCTTGCACCAACAGGCATTATTTATTTCGATGATTGTGCTGCCCCACATGAGTGTTTCACTATGGGTATATGGTGCCTTGGGACAAGATCCGAAATCGTGGACCTACTGGTCACCCGCATTAACGAGTGCAATAGTATGGCCGTGGATTTACGTGCTGATGCGCACAGTGCGCAGATCAACCGATCTTGATTAAGCAGAATTCTGAATCAATTACTCTTGAAGTAACAAATTCCTGTTGGCGGTCTACTTCGAGTTGCCCGACGGATTTGTATACTGATCATTGAGCTTTTGCACAAAATTATCCGCCGAATCACGCAAATCATTTATCCTCACTTGCACTTTCTTATTCCAGCCAGCAATTTGCGGCAAGAACATGCAACGCCACCATCGGGTATTCTTTAAAAACGCGGCTCGCAAGTTTCCATAATACCCCTCTTCCGCCAAGTTTCTTGAGTATAAGCGTGCAAAAATATTTCGAATGCCAAAGTGCAGCATCACAAACACTGCAACTGCCAGACCCAGAACTATATTCGATAAAATCGGCCCGTATGCATTTCCCGCCAGCGCAGGCACTGAGAACTTCAATCCTTGCCAGTAACCATGAGAAGCGGAATAGGAAATAAACATAATCAGCAAAGGCAACAATAACAGCACGTCCGCAACGAGAACACGTCGCCTCCACACACTGACTGCAGTAGTTAACTCAGGAACAATATCTTTCTCAATTCGATTGGAAAAATTTTCCAATGCAGCAATAATTCGGTAGGCGCGCTCAATACTGACTTGTGCAATGCGCTCGGTAATTACATTTAAATCTTCGTCACGTTTTTTCCTGTACCTTTTTTCCAGCGCCGCATCCTCAAACCGTACGGAAGCGGAATCATTGTATAAGGTATGAAAACTTCCGCTAACCAGCCCGCCTTGCGCAATAGCACGTTGCCAGGCTGCCACAACATCTTCCAGATTGTCTTCCGCTGCCGTAGTGTCGATCTGATTGAGAATAAATAGAACCTTATTTGCATCATTACGTCGCACTGTCCCTGCCACCAGGTGTTCCAGTGTATCCTGCATCGCACCAGGCTCTGGATGGCGCGCATCAAAAAAGACCAGGACCAAATCAGAGAGATTAATGATGTGATCAGTAATGCGCAATGTGGAACGCCTTTGGGCATCTGCATCAAATCCAGGTGAGTCGATTAAAATTCTCCCACGCATAACATCGGATGGGCAGGTCTTCAATTGCAAATAGGTATCAATGCGTGCGCCTTCGCCATGCACTACTTTATCTATCGCTTCACTCATCTGGTAAAACGGAAATCGTGGGTCCGCATCGAGCGCAATTCCCGGCAAAATTCGCACATTTTGATCGCTACTGAAGCATAGAACCGTAAATTTATCGTCGACTGCCTGGTTACCGGTTTTTTGAATCGTGTTGCCGACATATTGATTGATGAAACTGGACTTGCCTGCCGAAAATGTTCCCAATATTGAAATAAGAGGCCACCATGAAATTTCGGTAGTATAGGAATCTCGTGGGGTTAACACGCCAAGCCCTAAGCCAATCTGATCCAGATCGACAAACTTCTCTACCACCGAAGCCAGCAACGGATTCTCCTCCGCCAGGTGTTTTTGTAAGCTCTTAATGCGATCTAGTGTAATTTTATCTTGCATAGTCATAAGTCATTGGAAATTATTTTGACGGAAAACACAGCTAATTCTCTTCGGCTTCTTTCATCTTTTTCAATTGCTCTGCAAACTCAACGCAAGGATCAATGTTACGCTCACTGGGTGTGAAAAAAATATAGTCGTAAGACCTACCTAGTTCCTCACTAAAATATTCACCAGGTTTGGTCTTCTCTGGATCGACAGAAACAAATGCAATGCTTACAGAGTCTATTCCGAGCTCCTGCAGGTGAAGCGGCACACCAATATCCTTGCGCACATGTACTGAACCGGCAATCAATGCAACCCGATACCGCGATTCCGCCCGCTTCAGACTAAATGCAAAAGAGGCGTCTTTGGCAACCTGAGTTCTTACTAATGATTTAACTTGCTGTGACTGCAGATATCCGCAATGTGAATCCGCGACAAGTGTTTCCATTACGGCCCTTTGCTCGGCCGATATTGTGTCACAAAAATCAAATTCTTTCCCATATTGTTCCAGGCGACAATGCCCCTTCTCTCCAAAATATTTGCGCTGCTGTCTGGTGATATTACCTGCAATTACAGGCAACTTGTGTTTAACCGCTCTCTCGAGAACAGGCCGATACAGCTCCCACTCCCATGCACCGTCTTTCGACTCCAATGCATCCTGAAGTCTCTCAAGACTTGACCAAACCGTTGGCTGATCCTGCCAAGACTCCAGATTCAGCATCTCCAGAACCAGGGCGTAGGGTCCAGATTCTGAAATCCACGCACCCAGCAAATCTGCCTGGCCTTGATGGTGATCCGGATTGGTGTGAGTTTCTCCCAAAAGCAGGACTCGCACATCACGCAAGGAATTTTCAAGATGCTCTCTCGATACCCAGCGATTATCCTGCAGGGAAAATATTTTCCCCACCAGAGGATGATCGATATAGTATGGCGATAGCCATTGCGCCTGTGCATTGGAGGACACAAGACAAACAGCCATTATGTACGTATTGCGCAATAATTGAGCGAACATTTATTTCATAAAGACAGGTTGATTCAAACCAAGGACACCATACCGAAGCAATAATTCTTTTTCCATGATCCCTGAAATTGTAACAACAAAAACAGAACTAGAAGAACTGGTCAGCCAATTATCGTCCGCACCATGGTTGGCGATCGACACTGAATTTATGCGTGAATCGAGCTATTACCCAAAACTATGCCTGATACAAATTGCAACAGAGGACCTATGTACATGCATCGATGTGATCGCGCTGGATGATATTAACATTTTTATGGAATCGCTTATTGATCCTGCCCAAACAAAAATCTTTCACTCCGCGCGACAAGATCTGGAAGTTTTATTAGCAGGTCATGGAATAATACCGAATCCCTTGTTTGACACGCAAATTGCAGCAAGTATTCTGGGGCCAGATGAACAAATCAGTTATGCAGAACTCGTTGCACGACATCTTTCAACCCGACTCGCCAAGACAGAAAGTCGCACTAACTGGAGCAAACGTCCATTAACAGAGGCACAAGTTAGCTATGCATTGGATGATGTGCGCTATCTTGGCCCACTCTTTGCGCAATTATCGGACGAACTAAACAACAAAGGCCGCATGCATTGGTTACAAGAGGAGTGCAGGCAAATCACTGATCCGCAACTGTATACCGTCAGCCCCATAGACGCGTGGAAACAGGTAAAGGGCGCAGGGAATATAGCAGGCACAGCGTTGCCATTTGTCCAGCGACTGGCGCATTGGCGAGAAGAGAAAGCGCAACAGCGCAATCGCCCGCGTCAGTGGATTCTCTCTGACCGTGGAATTACTGAAATCGCGCAACTAGAATCGCACACTGCTGATTCGATCCATAGATGCCTGGAAGCCGGTTATCCAAAATCATTACGATACAAAAACGAAATCGAAGAACAACTAGCGGGGCTGCCTGAATATACAATTCAACCTGACACAATCAATAATGCAGATCGTCGCCTAACCCGCCAGCAACAATCACTAGTCAAAGTTCTAATGAAACACATCAGACAACGCGCACAGGAAATCGGCACTGCACCATCTATGCTGGCTAACCGAAGATCGGTTGAAAACCTGGTGCTGGGAAAAAAAAGCAAGGTTACATCAGGTTGGCGTCAGTCAGAGATTGGAGACGAAATTCTGGATTTACTCAAATCCAGCCTACAATCGCCACCAGACTAAACTCTACATCTGGAGTATATCCCTGCGATATAAATTAAATGTAGACTTGCTGCCAATACGAATGGATCCGCAATTAACACCGATCAACACTAATCAAAGAAGTCTATGGAACCTGACGAAATAAAACAGCTAATTGAACAAGGTATATCCGATGCAACCGCTATTGTTACTGGCGAAGCTGGCAAATATGAAGCCATTGTTATCAGCCAGTCATTTGAAGGATTGACCATGGTAAAGGAACATCAAATGGTATATGCCACGGTTAATTCGCACATTGCCAGCGGAGAACTGCATGCGCTAAGCATTAAAGCGTATACGCCGAGCGAATGGGAAGAAGTAAAAAGTTAGACCTTAAAAACAAATTTGGCGCCCAACTCAAGACGGAGACGAGTGCCTTTAGTGATTATTCAGCCGGGATATTAATTGCAAACAGACCATCCAGACTCGAATAGTACGCTGCCAGATCCTTCATATCCTGATCGTTTAATGCGGCAACAATACCTGACATGATAGGATTTTTGCGTTGTCCAGACTTATAGTCGGTCAGCGCCTTGTATAGATAATCCCTGTATTGTCCTGCAATTGCAGGAAACTGGGGGGTAGGACTCATGCCGTTTTCACCATGACATGCCACACATGTTTGTGATTTTTCTTTCCCCGCCTCTGCACTTCCCCCTGCAAACGCGCTTGCAGCACTAAAAATAAGTACTATCATAAAAATGAAGTTCAGCCGTTTCATTTACAATCCTTATATATACTTGAATGTATTGTTGAATCTATTATTTCGCTAAAGAAGAGAAATAAGCTGCAATGTCCTCGATATCCTGATCATTTAGTCGAGCAGTCTGCGCCCGCATCGTAGGGTGGGAACGCTCGCCCGAACGATAGCCTTTGAGAGCCGCGCTAATATACTCGGCATGCTGTCCACCCAATTTAGGTACGCGGTAGGTGGGATAAACATTGGTATAGCTGCTAAGTCCATGGCAGCCCAAACAGGTCTCACCGCGGATCGCGCCACGTTGCGGATCACCCTGCGCATGCACCTGGGATCCGAAAATAAGTATTATGAGAAAATAAAAAGGTAAAAATCGAAATTTCGAAATCATCAGTGACCTATCCTATACAATTGTCCTTAGTGTCTATCTTCTTCGGCGGGCGCTAGTATAACGCGAAATTTGCAAAATCATATGCTAGCACGCATTAATTCACCATACCTGATATCGGTCAAGCAGGTGAAAACTGGCCAAGTCACCGATAAAATGCAGTAATGCATTGTTTAAATAATACCCCAAACGGCGAGCTAACACCGATACTGAACCCTTATCATTTACTCCTTGAGCAAGTAAAGGTAGGCGAAGAAATCCCTCACAGCTTTTGGGGTGCTCCCGAGGCTGGTCGCCTGGGTAGCAAGTTATACGCGCGGCCAGACACCCCCGTTCACTCAATTTTGCATGAAACAGCCCACTTTATATGCATGGAGCCTACCCAACGCACGTCCGACGAGATTGACGCCAAGGGTTCTGCTATAGAGGAATGCGCCTGCTGCTATCTACAGATCGTACTCAGTGATTACATAGCTGGAGTTGGCCGTAATTCACTCATGCAGGATATGAATCAATGGGGATATAGTTTTCGACTGGGGTCAGCACAGCGTTGGTTTTCTGCCGATAGCGAAGATGCGCAGCAGTGGCTAGTAAAGAATCAAATTCTAACGACATCGCTCCAACCTACATGGCAGTTGCGTTAAACTAGGCGGACTAATGCGACAGAAGCTTGCCAATATTTGGGCTTCTTAATACATTCGATCATCGGATTAGTTAAATTGATAAGCGCAAATTCAATAGAGGACTATCAAGGAGTGGGTGAAACAAGCACTGCTTGAATTATCTGATCTGCGAGACGCGATAGAATAGAATGAAGAATTCATGGAGGACATAATGGAGTTTATCGACAAGCTTGAACTTGAACTCAAGAATCTACTGGCGAGCATCAAGGCAGACGATTACAAGTTTGGCAGGGAACCTCTTCCAATGATGGATATTGTCGAACGCTACGACGCGACACTGCTGCCATTTAAATTTTTACTGAACCGTATAAACCATATGCATGGCCTGGGCCCAACCAATGGATGACTGATAAAACCATGAAAATTGAAACTATTGCAATACATGGCGGATACACCCCGGAAGCGACAACCAAAGCGGTCGCCGTACCAGTGTATCAGACAACCTCTTACTCTTTTGACGATACGCAACATGGTGCCGATCTGTTCGACTTAAAGGTAGAGGGAAACATCTATACGCGCATCATGAACCCTACAACGGCGGTTCTCGAACAGCGCATTACCGAGATGGAAGGGGGTGTAGGTGCTCTTGGCCTTTCCTCGGGAATGGCCGCCATTACCTATGCGATTTTTGCTATTGCCGAACAGGGCGATAACATTGTTTCTACATCCTCGCTGTATGGGGGCACCTATAATTTATTTGCGCACACCTTGCCACGATTAGGTATCGATGTTCGCTTTGTCGATCACCATGACATCGCCGCGATGGAAGCCAGGATCGATGATCATACCAAGGCAATATTTGCTGAATCCCTGGGTAATCCTGCCGGCGATATTCTTGACATCAGCGCAGTCGCCGAGATGGCACATAAACACGGGGTGCCTTTAATCATCGACAATACGGTGCCTTCACCGTATTTATGCCGACCATTTGAACATGGCGCGGATATTGTGGTTCACTCGCTAACCAAGTATCTGGGTGGACATGGTACTACTATTGGCGGAGTTATCGTGGACTCCGGAAAATTTCCCTGGGCACAACATGCAGATCGCTTTCCTATGCTGAACGAACCTGATCCTTCTTATCATAATGTAGTCTATACCGAAGCAATGGGACCCGCTGCCTATATCGGGCGAGCTCGCCTCGTACCACTGCGCAACATGGGTTCAGCAATTTCGCCATTCAACAGCTTCCTGGTCCTGCAAGGAATTGAGACATTAGCAGTGAGAATGGACCGGCATTGTGAGAATGCTCTGGCGGTTGCCAACTTTTTGCAACAGCATCAACAGGTAAGCTGGGTACGTTACGCGGGACTGAACGATCATCCCGACAAACCGCTAGTCGATCGCTACCTGGGCGGGCGCGCATCAGCAATATTGAGCTTCGGCATTAAAGGTGGGGCAAAAGCTGGTGCTAAATTTATTGACGCACTGAATCTGGTTGTACGTCTGGTCAATATTGGAGATGCCAAATCACTGGCTTGTCATCCTGCAAGCACGACACATCGACAACTTTCAAAAGATGAGTTGAAAACGGCTGGAGTGAGTGATGATCTAGTGCGTCTTTCCATTGGAATTGAACATATTGATGACATCATCGCAGATCTGGAGCAGGCTCTGTCAAAAGCACGTTAATGACAAGCTATGTTGCGAAAGGAATTTTACGTAGCGGCCACACCAATTCCATACTATCAGGGTCGCCCGCACGCAAATTAGTGGTTCATCGCCACAGCGCGCAATTCAGGCGCCGTGCTAAAGAACAAATTATCTATACAGGTGAACAAGTTCGTTTGTCAGCCTTGTTTAATCTGCAAAATACAACCAATGCACCAGCAGTCATTCTGCTTCATGGCTGGCTAGGTTGCGCTGATTCCCTGTACCTGGTGTCACTGGGAGATTTTCTTTTTAATAAAGGATTTCATGTAATTCGTCTGAACTTTCGCGATCACGGCAACACGCACCACCTTAACGAAGAACTGTTTCATTCCTGCCGAATTCAGGAAGTCATTGATGCCTGCATAGCAATTCAGAAACAATTACCTGAATCACTCCTGTCCCTGGTAGGATTTTCGCTTGGCGGGAATTTTGCTTTGCGTGTAAACGCGTTTACATCAAGCGATCAATTAAATCTTCATCACACAGTTTCTTACTGCCCGGTCATTGATCCAGCACAAACACTACTTTCTCTGGAAACCTCATTTCTGATCTACCGAAATTATTTTATGCAGCGCTGGAAAAATTCATTTTACGAAAAGGCGAATGTCTTCCCTCATTTGTACACACAAAAGATGTTTAAAAACTATGACTCGCTGCGCAATGCTACTGAGGACCTGGCTACTCGCTATGCAGGATTTAATAGTCTTGAATCGTACTTGAATGGATATTCAATAACCGGGGACCGCCTGAAAACGCTTCGCACACCCGCTGAAATCGTACTGGCAAAAGATGATCCGATCATCCCTATTCAGGACCAGGAAAAACTAGCGCGAAGCGAGCAGCTAACGGTTCATAATTCTAATCATGGAGGTCATTGCGGCTTTCTGGAGCCCAACTTGCATAGTCCGTGGATCAATCAGTTCACACTGAAGTTTTGTTCGCAAAGCAATTCTGCGGCTTTATAAAAATCGATACTTACCGGATTTTAGGAAAGCAATTTCTTCTATACTACTTTGACGGCCCAGAATTTCGTTCAACTCGGGGAATCTTCCGAATTGAGAAATTACATAATGATGACTCTTCGCAAAACTTAACGTCTTTGCAAACGTTTCCTTAAGATTCCTGGGAACCTCTTCGCACAATATTGTGTATTTCTTAATCGCCAAATTCTGTGCCGCAAGATCTTCCGCGTGCATCAAGGGCATATAAAAAAATTTCCGCTCGATAAAATACAGATTCTGGTCCAGATTATTAGCGATGCCAGTCATCACGCAATCCATACAAAATGCATCCTGCGCAAATGCCCTGGACTGGTTTCGATAGATATGACGGGAGAACTGGTCTAGTAACAGAATTAGCGCCAGCAGACTTTTAGGATAATTAACCCACTCCTTCAGCTGACCATCACTCGCTTTATCATGCAGCGTTAAAAATTCCGTACGAATGATTTCGTCATAGGCTGCCCCATTGCGGAACCACATCTCTTCCTTGTCCGCGGGTAGTTGCAACTTGTTTTCCAGCGGCCCAAACCAGAAATTAAGTACTTCCTCGGCTTGTTTAATCAATTTAGAAAATATCTATTTGGCCGGAACCGGTGGCATACGAGTTTGCAACCTCGTCGCTTTCTGCTCCATCTTCCACTCGTATACGGTGGAATAAGCCATCACTCTGCGTACGTATTTTCGGGTTTCATTAAACGGAATCGTGTCGACCCATACATCGGCTGACATGTTTCTGTTTTCCGGAAGCCAGCGTTTAACACGGTGAGGACCGGCATTGTATGCAGCCGTTGCCAATACCTGTTGATTCTCATATCGATCCAGCATCAAACGCAGATATTTACTGCCTAGTTCAACATTTACCGCCGGTTGCAACAATGCGGTTCGACTGGGTGATTTTTTATTTAATGATTGCGCAACCTGTTTTGCCGTGGCTGGCATAAGTTGCATCAATCCGCTGGCACCGGCATGCGAGCGAGCCGCACTATTAAAGGCACTTTCCTGCCGCATTACCCCGTACACATATTCCGGGCGTAGCGAAAATTTATTGGCGTTGGCCAAAACGATATTATCAAAAGGCTGCGGGAATCGTAATTTCAGATCATCAAACTGCTCGGCCTTGGCCACGGTAATGATCGCGGTGTGATGCCAGTCCCACTGATGAGCGATCAGTGCGGCCATTGGTAACTGACGTTTACTTAAGCCGCCAACCATCTGATACCATTCCCGTCGCGCATGATAAATCTGACCGACTGCATAGAGTTCACGAGCACGCACCAATGGCGGAAAATCCAGTAACGACGCCATTTCGATCTCGGTAAACTGTAACGGCCGATAATTAAATGCATAGGGCTCTTGCAAACGATCAGCAGAAAGGAATCCGTAGTAATCGCGTTCTTTTGCAATGCGCGCATAAATTGGTTTGGCATTAACATGCACTCCCAACTCCTCAAGCGCCCGCGCTCGCCAGTATTGCCATTTATGTTCGTAGCGGGTTTCTTCATCCATCAAAACGATGCTTCGCAATACCGCGGCCCAGTCATTAGCACGCAATGCCGCTCGCGCACGCCACTGCTGCACACCAACGTCATTAATATCTTTTGGTAACTTGTACATTAGCTCTGCGGCCAGAGGATGATGCTTAATCGCTGCAGTCAATGCCATATCGGCTTCAACTCTGGTGCGCTCAGCATGCGTATAACTGTAATTATCTTTTAGATCGTCCCAAGTGCTGACCGCCAATACGACATCCTTTCGCGTCAGTCTGCGTACACCATGGGCAATAATTTTTCGTGCCAGGGGATGGTCTTGCTGCAGTTCTTTATGAGCCAATAATTTACCCGGATCCAGGTGAATACGCTGCCAAATTGCAAACCAGTGAATATCTTCTGTTGGCAGTTGTCTTGCCAGATACTTGGCCAGGGCTACATCGCCTTTTTCCATGGCCAGATCAATGCGTTTCCAAATCAGCTCATCTGTCAAAAGACCGCGTTCTTTCATCCACGAAAATATGGGGTCACATTCAGCTGGTTGAGATTCTCCCACCAGCCAGAACTGCTTGGCTTCTTCTACCGCATTGGGTGCCCCACCGGTTAGCATGCGTGCCTGCAAATTAAAGCAGTCCTGCGCGACATTATTACTCGGCTCATAGTATCTCAGGAATGTAACGTGCTGCCCGCGCTGCATTAATGCATTCAGCCACGCCGAGCGAATACGTCTGGCAGCCGCAATATAGGAATACTGATCAAGAAAATTTCGAACATCATCTTCAGACGCAGAATTGATGCGACGCCGCAATTCGTCATAACGTAAATAGGGATATAGTGGGTAGTTTTGCAGCCGGTCAGCCAGCATCATGAACTTTTGTTTATCCCCGGCAAACAGGGCATGGCGCGCCTCGATGTACTCCTGACGCTGCTTGGACAGGCTGGCCGCTGTAACCTCGTAGCTCAGGCTCAGCAAACAAGCCAATATAATCGAGAAAATACCGAAATGTGACATTGATCGAATCATGTCTTAACTAGCCATCGTTTAGGAATCTAACGTATCTTATACGCCCACGATTCATCTATTTTTGCGCTGCTCTTCAAACATTTGCACCTCGGCACCGTCCCGAACGACCATTTCTCCGTATATTTGTGCACCTTTCGCCACTGCAATCTGAGAGCCAAAAATACTGCCCTTGATCGTAGCCGACGTCAGGATCTCCAGTTTCCCTTCCGAACGCACATCGCCTTCTACGGTACCGGCAATCGAAATTTCTCCGCCTTGCACATCTCCCTCCCAGCGACCTTCCTGCACAATCTGCAGGCCTCCTTGTATATGCCCGTTACCAATGACAGTACCCGCCAACACCAATGCGTTCTTACAGCGAATATCCCCCTTAACGACGCAACCCTCCGTGATCAACGAAGTTAGCTCAAACATGCTATCAAGAAAACGGCGACTTAATGATCTGGGCATAGTGTGCATTAACCTTTGAGGTTTTATTGTGCTTTTTTTTATATACTAAGGAAATCAAAAGACATCCCGGATCGAGAGTACTAGAGTACCAATTACGGTTCCAGCAAAATTTCGGTCATTTCATAGGCAAAAACAGGACTTTCAAATGAGTAAAGCTTATTCGGGGCCAGAACGTCGTGTAGCAGATCGGCGCAGAGGACCAAATGAACGGCGCGAACTGGTGCGTTATGAAATCAACAAGAATCCTCGGCGCTCTGGGCGAGATCGCCGCACTTTATACGGCTGGGGAGACTTACCCAATTACCAGACCCGCTAAGCAACTCGCCACTGATTGATCTAATCCAAGAATTAATTCACCTACCAATCTATCGTTATGGATTGGTATTGTTTGCAGTGTTATTAATTATTCCGGCAATCGTAAGCGGAAACATGGTGCAGCATCTGCTGACCAAAATATTAAAACGGGAGCTGTCGGCAGGACAAGGGGTTAAACTGCTGCTATTTAACTTTCTGCTATTTGTAGTCAGTGCTGGTGTTATCTGTTTTGCTGCGTATACATACTTCCAGCATTAAGCTGATTTCTGCAGTAATCTGAACACATTATCTTTAGTATTTTTTTCCTGACGCAAGTTTTCCTCAACTGCAACTGAATACTGACTGAGATCATAATCAGGTTTAATCTCACATCCCGCGATTGACGAGTAGTAAACCATGCCTCCCTTACCCTGTAAGATGCGATCCAGATCTGTCAAGGCATACTCATGCGATGAGACATCTTCATGCACAATCAACAACCCGTTGGCAGGCAAACTTTTCCACGCCTGATCAATCAATTTCTCGTATTCGGCAGTACTGACTTCCGGGTACAGATTGTTCATGATCATCACATCGGCTGAATCCTGAAAAAGACCTTCGCAATCCTGCCGCTCATGCAATGAATGCCTACCCCGGGTTAAAGGTGCAAAATACTGGCTGACACTATCCATAATTTGCCGTTTGTTTTCGCCTAGGTGCCAGGTGGTTCCGCTCTGGACATTTACATACTGCGATAACATCAGATCATTCAGCAGCAAACCATACTCTTTGCCTGCGTGCAGAACGGAAACCGCATGGTTCCTGCCAAAATTATCTGCGATGATGCGTTCGATCACTGCACTGCTGGTATATTCCTGCCAAATCAGCTGACTCAGTTCTATAAGCGCCTGCCGAACGCAGGCCTTGGTATCAAGCTGCGAGTCACTTCCCAGCGCAAACTCTAATAAAAGATTACTGCGCTCGCGATAGAACCACTCAATAGTACTGGGAATAGGTTCGGGCCATTTTCTACCGACCTTGAGTGACATCACACCATCGTTCTCGGCGCTGATATTACTCATACCCCGCCAACGCGTGCGACTAAGGAAGGTATTTTCCAAAAAACTTCTTGACCAGAAGCCTTTTTCCGCCGCCTGGCCTTCCGGGTACACCGGTAAAATAATCGCACCTCCAGGTTTAACCTGCTTGAGCAATTCCAGCAGAAATGATGAGCCCCAATGATTCGCAAAGAGCGATACACTGATGCCTATATAAATTCGATCCAATACATTGGGAGGAAGCGGATAGAAAAAATTGCCCACCTTGCCATCGTTAAAATCAATATCGATATGATCAGCCAGCGGAGTCATGCTATAAATTTTTTCATCTGGACGAATCTGATTATTCTTATCGCGCTCTCCTGAAAAATAATATTCCAGGTCTTCTTCGATATACTCTTTTCCAAGATGTAGAACAATCTGGCTCATACACTCAATTACACAGTTGAAAAATAAATGGCAGCGTAAGGTACCAAAATTAGTACCCTCCGTCACCGAAGAATAAGCTTGTTTCTACTTGAACTGGCTAGCGAACTCGGACGTTCAATCCCGATCTGGAACCACGCTGTGCCCCATGGCGAGAACCTGCCCGATATTTATGACCGCCTCTTGCATATGAACGCGATCTTCCTGAATACTTTCTTCCATTCGCTGGGTATCTTGAACTTTTTTTGTATCGGCGATAGGGATCTTTATAAAAACGAGACGGCAGATAACAATCACGACCACCACCGCAACCACGTTTACTTCTATGTTTTACATGCGGATAGTAAATCGGCGGATAAGCTACCGCAGAGTAATACGGGTAGCCTCCATCCTCATATTCGACCGAAGCAGTCTGTTGCTGAACCGTGGCATTCTCTTGGCGTCGCAACCGTTCTTCGCGGCGTTTTGCACGGCGATCTTGCATCCGTTGCAACTGATTTTGAATCGAATAGTAGTCTTCTTCGGGATTGGACTTTACATAGTTATCGGGAAACTCAAACGAAACATGCTTGGTATTTGCATTGGGCAAAATCTCACCATAATGTGTGACACCATCATCATCTACCCATTTATAGAATTGTTCCGCATAAGCCTCTGAAGTTATGAGAATTACGCATACACATATTCCAGCAAACTGTATTGAACACGTTTTCATTTACACTCTATTTATAGGGATTTTCAGTCATAACGTATGTTTATTATACAATAGATTGTGCTGCCAGAGGGTGAACTTACAGAGATTTCATCATCGAGCTTTTTTTTCAGTAATGCCTTGGCCAGCGGCGCATCGACACTGATATAAGAGTTTGCGTGATCAAATTCGTCTGCGCCAACAATTCTATATTCACGTTTATTTCCTTCTTCATCCAATAACATTACCCACGCGCCAAAGTAGACACGATCTGTTTCTTCGGGCGTTGCTGCAACTACCGAAACCTCATCCAATCGCTTTCGCAAAAACCGTACACGTCGATCGATTTCGCGAAGTTGCTTTTTGCCATAAATGTACTCGGCATTTTCAGATCGATCGCCCTGCGCGGCGGCCTCTGAAACAGAACGAGTGACCTGGGGACGTTTTACTTTCCACAAATAATCAAGCTCTTCCTGCAACCTCGCCTTGCCTGCAGGCGTGATGTATTTGGAACTTGGTGGAGATGGTGGACGATACCTGCCCATACAATTAATTTACGTAAGTTGCTCCCAGCCATCCAGCGACTCTGGTGCATTATGTTGCTCCAGCTGATCCCAGCCGATAAACCCGGTGTTTTGTTGGTACACTGCAATGGCCGCTTCTTCCGGTGTGGGAAACGTGAGCGTTGGCATTTCATTAACCCACAAATCCCACATTCCCAGAGGTTCTGAGCGAATGACGAATCGGGCCACTTCAGTTACTAAAGCGTATTCCATTCAAGAGAGTCTAAAATAATTCGTATAAATTATATAAAATATACTGGACCTATAGAGGTAATACTATGAGTAAAGCGCAATTCGTATTTCATGGCCTTTTCCCCGATACGACAGGGAATGGAACCAGTCAAATACCCACCGCTAAGGTTTTATTTGATGTCGAGTTTAATGGGGAGTTTCACTCTCACCTCATGGCCGATATCGATTTGATAGAGGAAAATGGCGAACAATATTTTGAAGTCCGACGGGACCTGCCTTTTGAATGCGAAGATTTTCCTACCGCGGCACTGCAGTACTACCAGTATATTACCGGCCCACAGAGTGCCAAGATAAGCCACAGCGGGCCCAAAGGTGCGAGTATCGCTACGCACAATGTTGTGCGAGCGGAGTGGGCAGTGGAACTGGACGCAAAAGTTACACAGAATTCGGTAAATTAACTTCAACCTCATAAAGCGCATGCCTGCTGCACAGGTATTTGCGTTCAAAAGGGGTAATAGCAGAATCAGTTTTAAAATCACGTACCGACACAGGAAGATCGAGGAGATACCCCAATGACATGGCAAATTCATCCGCATATACTTTCCAGTTAGTGCGCATGACTAATCTTTTGCTAAGCCCGACTACTTGTGGAAACACCGGATGTGCATGCCAGCGACGTTTAAGATGAGCAGGTTTTGGCCAGGGATTAGGGTAAAATAAATAATGCTCAGATACATTTAATTCCTCCTTCGCCAGCAACTGCCAGAAGTTAACCAGATCACACCGAACCAACATCAGATTAACTGGTAAAATGCTCCCGGCGTGCCGCCGCAATCGATGATCAGACTTATCAACACCGATTATAAAATGGTCCGGAAAGCGTTTGGCCAGCGCAATGCTACTTTCACCAGTTCCGCAGCCACTGTCCAAAACAACCGGCTTATTGGCTTTTTTTGCCTGTAAACTTGCTGATCGAAATATGACATGAGCGTACTCGGGTATAGTGTTTAAAAAATCAGTTTCTGCATGTCGCTTCAGCACCCGACATAAGTTTGTGTGGGGGGCCTTTTGCTTACTGCTGACGGGAGCAGACATACCTTCAAACTTGTTACAGTACATTTCTAAAAAATCAATATCGAATAATGAAAATCAAAGCACCTGTCGCTAAACGCATGCGCGAACAAATCACGCTGCACAACGAGACTCGCACCGATGAATATGCATGGTTGCGCGACCCCAACTGGCAGCTCGTGATGCAGGATCCCGAGGCGCTGCGCGACGACATCCGCGAATACCTTGAACAGGAGAATGCCTATACAAAATCTGTGATGCAAGAGACCGAAAAATTTCAGGCTACGCTATTTGAGGAAATGAAAAATCGTCTTAAACAGGACGACTCAACCGTTCCATCAAAAGATGGTGAATATTATTATTACATTCGCTACGAAATCGGCGCTGAACATCCCTGCTATTGCAGATACAAGGGCAATAACAGCAATCAAGAAGAAGTATTACTAGACGCAAATTTTTTGTCGAAACAATTTCATTATTTTGATCTAGGTGATTGCGACCATAGCCCGGATCAACGTTATCTTGCCTATTGCACAGACACAACAGGCTCAGAGTTCTACACACTACGCATTCTGGATCTCTCCAATGGAACCGAGCTGCCCGAAATAATTGAAAATGTACAAGGTAATTTTGTCTGGGCAATGGATGGAGAGTCCATCTTATATACCACGCTGGATGCCAATCACCGTCCAGACAAAGTGTATCGACACACATTGCAAACCGATCCGGTTAATGATGTTCTTGTATATCAGGAACACGATCCAGGCTTTTTCGTAGGCCTCGACCGAACCGAATCCAATCGGTTTATTTTAATCTCGGCCCACGACCATACTACCACCGAAGTTCTTGTACTGGATGCCTACAACCCTGCGCAATTGCCTATTCTATTTCAGGCACGCGAAAATGGAATCGAGTACGAAATCAGCGATCATGACGAACATTGGTACATCACCACAAACGCAGATGATTGCGAAGATTACAAAATCATGATCGCGCCACTGGAGAAAACACAGCGTGAAAACTGGCAGG
>CAJIBE010000005.1_pt1 | contig 28060 bp, 27 predicted proteins | sample 9199301 | NCBI WGS metagenome assembly CAJIBE01 (sample SAMEA7708291, study PRJEB35096) | sediment metagenome | biome: marine neritic benthic zone biome [ENVO:01000025]; feature: sediment [ENVO:00002007]; material: shallow marine sediment [ENVO:03000034] sea grass bed [ENVO_01000059] ... | reverse complement strand
TTTTTGCATCAGCGCTGGAATCCTGACTAAACCATCAACGATTGAATACTCGCTATGGAGTCGCAAATGAATAAACGATTGATCCATGTTTCCTATTGACCCAGCTGGTTAGACTGTGCGACTTCACGCACTGGCTTAAACGATCTGCGATGATGACAACAGGGACCATATTGTTGCAAGGCATTCAGGTGCTGAGCAGTGGGATAACCTTTATGCTGCCCGAATCCGTACTCGGGAAAATGTTTATCCAGCATCTGCATTTCGTGATCACGTGAAACCTTCGCCAGGATAGACGCGGCACTGATTGCGGTTACAAATTGATCTCCTTTTATCACCGCGTAGGATTCCACGGACAATTGTGGCGAAAATTTTCCATCGACCAGTACCAGCGAGACCTCTGAGTTCAGCCCCGAAAAGGCCCGCTGCATGGCCAGCAAACTTGCATTAAATATATTCAACTGATCGATCTCATCAACCTCACACCTTCCGACAGACCATGCAAGCGCATGTTTTTTCACCTTTTTAGCCAGTATTTCCCGTCTGGCAGCGGAAAGCGCCTTGGAGTCTTTTATATCTCCCCAGTCACACGCATCGCCCAACACTACAGCCGCCGCTAACACCGGTCCGGCCAAAGGACCACGGCCAGCCTCATCGATCCCCGCACAACCCCGCTCGCGCCCATCCAGGCTCATCGGGTCGATTACATTCGAATGCTTTTTAATCAAGGTCGTTTCTAATTTCCACCAAATTTGCATTAAAGCACGTATACTGAGACTAACGAAAAACAACATGAATACAGCGAGCAGTTTTTAAGCAGGCGACATCAATGACCGACGGGTTCTGGTTAGCCCCACGAAATTCAGGCAGTTTGTCGCAGCTCGAATACATCTAAATTGGCGCGTTACTTACTCACAAACAGACACTTAGCACTTGTATTTAAAACCAGCCGGAGTATAGATGCAGTAACCTCTGTTGACCTCGGTCTGCTTGCATTTTATAGCACAGTTTTTTAGTGGAATGGGAATACTCAATGTAGGCGTAATTGGTGCAGGTTACCTTGGCAAATTTCATGCCGAGAAATATGCATCCCTGGACCAGTGCCAACTGCGTGCAATAGTCGATATCGATCAGAACACCGCTCAATCCGTAGCGGAACAATTCAACTCTGCCCAGGCATTTACTGACTACAAATCAATTATCGATTCTGTAGATGCAGTTAGCATCGTAACCTCTACCCCGGTTCACTATGCAATTGCGAAGACATTTCTTTTGCAGGGAAAGCATGTGTTGCTGGAAAAGCCGATGACCTCAAATGAAGCTGAGGCAGAGGAACTGATTAAAATCGCGCAAGACAGTAACAGTATTTTGCAGATTGGCCATATTGAGAGATTCAACCCCGCCGTAATGGCAATGGCTGATCATTTACACGAACCCAAGTTCATTGAATCACACCGTCTTTCACCTTTTCGCAAACGAGGAACAGACGTCAATGTCGTGCTTGACCTGATGATTCACGACATTGATATTATTCTGAGCATTGTTCATTCAGATATTCAATCCATCCAGGCATCAGGAGTGCCAATTCTGTCTGATGACATCGACATCGCTAACGCACGCATTACGTTCTGCAATCAATGCGTGGCTAATGTCACTGCCAGCCGGGTCAGCGACAGAACCGAACGAAAACTTCGAATATTCCAGAGCAATGCATACTTTTCAGCGGATCTGGCCAACCATAGTTTAAAAATGTATACGCGCGAAGATAAGGCCATTGACTCCAAAAGTTTCGATTTCAAAAAAGAAGATGCGTTATTAAAAGAAGTCATCCACTTCATTGAGTGCATACACTCCAAGTCGGAACCATTGGTGCAAGGTATCGACGGATTACGCGCATTGCGGGCCGCCCATCAAATTGCACAAACAATGAAAGTTCACGAACCGAATTAACATTATGACTACAATGAGTTCAGATGCCTTTATTCCGATGGTGGACTTGCGTACACAGTACCACGTATTGAAGACTGAAATTCAAGCAGCAATTAATGAAGTCCTGGAGAACACAGCCTTCATTTTGGGCCCGAACGTACAAGCCCTGGAAAAAGAAATTGGCGACTATTTCCCAATCAAACACGCTATCAGTTGTGCGTCTGGAACCGATGCACTTCATCTCGCCCTGCGAGCACTGGATATTGCACCTGGAGATGAAATCATCACACCCTCTTTCACCTTTGCTGCTACGGCTGAAGCAATTCGTTATGTCGACGCGGTTCCTGTATTTGTCGATATTGACCCGATAACATTTAATCTTGACCCACAACGCGTTCAGGATGCCGTAACTGAAAAAACACGCGCCGTTATAGCAGTTCACCTGTTCGGTCATCCTGCCAACATGCCTGATATCAAGGCTATTACACAAAATAAAGATATTTACATTGTCGAAGATTGCGCTCAATCTTTCGGCGCCAGCTTGAACGGGGAAAAAACCGGCACCCTTGGCGATATCGCCTGTTTCAGCTTTTTTCCCAGCAAAAACCTGGGCGCCTATGGTGACGGAGGTCTGGTCAGCACGGCCAGCGACAATCTCGCAGACAAAGTAAAGCTGCTACGTAATCATGGCAGTCCGCAACGCTATGAGCATTCTATTATTGGATACAATAGCCGACTGGATGAAATTCAGGCTGCAATTTTAAGAATAAAATTGCGACACATTGATGAATATAATTCCAGGCGCCGCGATATTGCGACTCGCTACAACAATGCGTTAAGCACTTCGGACATACAAACACCTCGGGAACTTAACAACTGCCTGCATGTATTTCATCAGTACACTGTGCTGGATTCTCGCAGGGATAAAATTCAAGCCGCACTGAATAACAACAACATTGCATCAGCTATTTACTATCCCAGCGGCCTGCATCAACAAAAAGCGTTCACCAATCATTCAAGAATTCCCCCTCTGCCTGTTACCGAAAACATCTCAGAACAATGCTTTTCACTTCCCATGTATCCGGAACTTTCTGAAGATCAGGTGGCACGAATTATCGATGTTATTCAGACAGCAATTCGTTAACCGCTCGTATTGATAATGGATATTGTAATGGTAGCTGGCGAAGCATCTGGCGATCTTCTTGGCGGAAAACTGGTACGCTCACTGCGCAAGCAAAACAAGCAGCTTACTATCAGCGGAATTGGCGGTAATGCCATGCGCACTGAAGGAATGCAGACTCTTTTTGACGTTAGCGAAACATCTGTTGTGGGCATCATCGAAATTCTGAAGCACTACCCCAAGCTACGCAGAATATTGAACACATTAAAACAGCATGTGGCGAAAACTCAGCCCGCTCTCCTGATTCTTATAGACTACCCTGAGTTTAATTTGAAACTGGCAGAATATGCCAAGAAACAGGGTATAAGGGTTTTATTTTACGTAAGCCCGCAAGTGTGGGCCTGGCGCAAAGGCAGGGCAAAAAAAATCAGGCGATGTGTAGACTTAATGGCCGTACTATTTCCGTTTGAGCTGGATTTTTACCAGCAGAATAAAATTGCCGCCTGCCTGGTGCGCCATCCAATTCTCAGCGACATAGACAAATTTGATTCGACACCCTCAAATTCCGGTCAAGATAAGCTCAGAATAGGCCTCCTTCCTGGAAGTCGCAAAAGTGAAATTCAACGTTTGTTCCCGATCATGCAATCAGCCGCAAAAATTCTTTATCAGAATAATAAACTGTTGGAATTTATAGTTCCGATTGCTCCAAGCATTAACCGTACAGATTTGATGAAATTGCGAACTGCAGATATTCCGATAAGCTTTCAGGAAGGAAATTTCTACGAAAGTATTTCCGATTGCCACGTCCTGGCCGTTGCCTCAGGCACCGCTACACTACAAGCGGCACTCATGGGAAAAGCAATGGTTATCACGTACAAGATCTCTCCACTCACGTATCATTTATTTGGCCATCTGGTAAAAGTTGACCACATCGGACTAGCAAACATCATTCTTGGCAAGCGGGAATTTACTGAATTAATTCAAAACGACGCAAATGCTGAATCTCTCGCCAGCGAACTTGAATTACTTATCAATGATCCAAGACTTGAGCAAAGAATGCTGGCAATCCGGGAAAAGATTCGAGATAAATTAAATGATGGATTGAATTCAGATGAACTCGCCGCACAAGCCCTGACATTAGCAAGCAATAACTAGCGTACAATCCCGCGACTGCTATTTTCTATAAAATCTACAAATTTTTCCACATCAGGGTACTGGTCAATCAGCGCACTTATTTTTTTAATCTGTTCTACGCGCGGGTTTCGCGAAACAATTAATGCCTTGTATGCCTGATGCAAGGCCTGAATTAGGTCTTCATCAAATTTTCTGCGGCGCAATCCTTCCTTATTAAGGCCATAGGCTTTTGCAAGATTCCCGGCCGCAATCATGTATGGCGGCAAATCCTTGTTAAGAGCCGAACCCATACCGCAAAATGAATGCGTACCAAGATGACAAAACTGGTGCACCAAAGTAAATCCGCCCAACACTGCAAAGTCATCGACTTTTACATGCCCTGCAATCGATGCGCCATTAGAAAATATTGTATTGTTTTCTACAATACAATCATGCGCGATGTGGACGTACGCCATAATCCAGTTGTCATCACCAATAGTCGTTGCACCCTCACCCAGTGAGGTACCGCGATTAATCGTGCAATATTCTCTAATGGTATTTCTATCACCAATAACCAGTCGGCTATCTTCTCCCGCATACTTTTTGTCTTGCGGAATTTCACCCAGTGAAGAGAATTGGAAAATATGATTATCCCGACCTATCGTAGTAGGTCCCTGAAGTACAACATGTGGACCAATGATGGTTCCGCCACCAATTTCAACCTGGGGCCCGATAATACTGTAGGGACCAACACTCGCAGTTGGATCCACCTTTGCAGAAGAATCAATGATCGCAGTGGGATGAATTCCCACTGCGGTTAAACCAAGGGGTTTTGCTGTACTCATTCTTCCAGCTCTTTAAACATGCACTTCAATTCGGCACTGGCCACAAGCTCACCTTCAACAAAGGCATTGGTTTCAAACAAACCGTAGTTTCTTTTAAACCTCGTCAATTTCGACTCAAGTAAAAGCTGATCACCAGGAACAACCGGGCGCTTGAATCTGGCATTTTCGATACCCACAAAAAGAAACAGGCTTTCCCGCGAAGGACGCATATCTGGATCACTTAAAACCAATACGCCAGAAGCCTGAGCAAGTGCCTCCAGAATCAATACTCCTGGAAAAACCGGGGTATCAGGAAAGTGTCCCTGGAAATATGCTTCATTAATCGTCACGTTCTTAATCGCAGAAATCGAATCTCCTCGCGTACACCCAATAACTTTGTCCAACAACAGGAAAGGATAGCGGTGAGGCAGATATTTCATAACCTCATTAACTGACATAGTTTCCATGCTTAAATCCCTCTCCTACTCACCCATCTTTTTTTCTAACTCTTGGATACGCTTTACAAGCGTATCGAGTTCCTTTAATCGTGCCACAGTTCGTATCCACTTTTTATTTTCCTGCAGTAACGTTCCAGAGGAATACACACCTCGTTTAGTTATCGATTGCCTTACGCCAGCCATCCCGGTAACTTGCACGCCATCTGCAATCTCGATATGCCCCTGAATACATGAACCCCCGCCAATCCCGCAATGCTTACCTATTTTCGCACTGCCCGCAATGCCTGCGCAGCCAGCAATTGCGGTATGCGCACCTATCGTAACATTATGTGCAACCTGAATTTGATTATCGAGTTTCACGCCATCTTCGATCACCGTATCTTCTAATGCGCCTCGATCTATCGTTGTATTCGCACCGATTTCCACATCACTGCCAATCAATACACGACCTAGCTGTGGAATCTTTTCCCAAACCCCTCGATCGTTTGCCAGCCCAAAACCATCGCTGCCAATCACAACTCCTGGATGCAGTATGACGCGCTCACCAAAAGAAGCAGGCCCTACAATACTCACCCTGCCAATCAAACGCGCATACGCACCAATAAAGCAAGGCGCTGTAATAATACATCCCGGACCAATAAAGCTGTTATCTCCAATGGTACATTTGGCACTAATAACCACATTTGCGCCAATCTGGACATTATCGGCTACTTCGCATTCTTCGCTGATAATTGCGGAGGGATGTATTCCCGGTTTGAGTTCTTCCGTGGGATGAAGCATTCTGGCAGCACGCGCAAAGCTGAGAGAAGGATTATCAGAAACCAGCACAGCCATATCACAATGAGCCACCAAATCAGGCGGAACAATAACTGCCGACGCCTTCGTTTCCTTAAGTTTACTTATATACTTTTCCGAGATTGCTAGCGACAAACTTCCTACCGTCGAGTTTGCTAGATCTGCAACGTGTGTTAGATCTACATCACCGTCACCAAGAACATCGGCACCTATCTTGCGAGCAATATCACGTACCGAATAGACCATCGGACACTGATCCAATTATTGATTGGAATTTAGCTTTTTTAATACTCGATCTGTAATATCTACACTAGGGCTTGCATACAAAACAGGCTGCGTCAGAACCAAATCATATTTTTCCTGCTTCGCAATCTGCTGAATAACCTCGTATACTTTTTTCTGCAAACTCCCCAGCTCTTCATTGCGGCGAATATTAAAATCATCACGAAGCTCATCACGCATGCGATTATAATCTCGCTTCTTACTAAGAATGTCGCGCTCCAGCTTAACGCGATTTGCCTCACTCATTATACTTCCATCATTCTTTAATTTTTCCTCGAGCTTCACGACTCCATCGCGTGAAGAGGTAAGTTGTTTGTCGCGACTGGAAAACTCGCGCTCTAATGCTTTACGCGCCGCTTCCGCCTGAGGTGACTGCTCCATGATCCTGGCAATATTTACAAATCCAATTTTTGTTTGAGCATAAGCAACAGAAGCTGCACTTAACATAATTAACACTAAAAATATTACTAAACTTCGCATATTCAAGACATCTCTCCTGGATTAAAAACTGGTTCCAAACTCGAACTGAAACACTTCGGTTTCGTCTTCTTCGTCATCATTAAACGGGGCGGCGAAACTAACTGTGACACCACCTAATCCGGTAATCAGATTTACCTCTACACCTAAACTTGCACGCAATTCACTGGACTCGAATGCGTCAAAATCTTCCCACACATTCCCGATATCAGCAAACACTCCAAATCGCAACGTTCTGGCATCGGCCAATGCAGGTATAGGAAAATAAATCTCAGCACTTCCAGTTGTCAAAAAGTTACCACCAAACGCGTCGCCCTGCGAATCCAGTGGCCCTAGTGTATTATCGGTAAATCCACGCACTGAACCGGTTCCACCGGCCCGAAATTTTCTAAAAAATGGCAGGTCAGTAGTATCTCCATAACTATCCCCATAACCTAACTCAGAACGAGTGGCCAATGTAAAAATCTTGCTTAGCGGATAAAGCCATATATGCTGATGATCGATCTTGTAAAATTCCAGATCGCTATACGGAACCGTTAATTCTACTCTTGCGCGCTGATACAATCCACGTGTCCCAAATACTCTTCTATTGCGAGAATCATGCGTATAAGTTCCAGTAAGACTGAAATTTGTATATTCATCACCATTATCCCTTAAAAATTCATCAACCTCGTCCGATGAGTCGGTTGCTTGATCAATACCTGTATTTCTAATATTACCTATAACTCCAACGCGATCGGTCTCGGTCAAGGGAATTCCGTAACTTGCCCGAATACTGAACTGGTCGGAATCAAAATTCGAAATATCTGCCTCTTCTGCGTCGGTTGAAATATAGCTAAAGCCATAGCCGCGACTTACACCATCAATAGTATGGTAAGGATCGTTCCAGGAAAGATCAAAAATCGTATTCACTTTGCTGGTATTCACTCTAAAAGATACCGATTTTCCAGTGCCCAAAAAGTTGTCCTGACTGACACTGGTAGTTATTACCGCCCCCTGACTGTCAGACAAACCCGCACCGATGGAAAAACTTCCTGCCAACCGCTCTGAGATAGCAACTTCCAGATCAACCACATCATCCTTCCCGGGAAGTCGTATGGTTTCAATTTCCACGGTTTCGACATACGCCAGGCGTTGAATACGGGCACGAGAGGCTTCTACCCCCGACTGCGAGTACCAGCCCCCTTCCATTTGCCGTAGTTCGCGCCGGAACACCTCATCCTTACTGTATTTATTCCCCACGATGTTGATTCTGCGAACATACACACGTTTCCCAGGATCGATAAAAAACGTCAAACTAACTGTTTTATTCTCCTCGTCAACTTCCGGCACTGGATTAACGCGAGCGAATGCATATCCATCTTGACCCAGCCTATTCGAAATACGTTCCGACGAACCGATTACCTGGCGGCGTGAAAATATTTCACCTTCCTCTGTAAGCAGCAGTCCTCTCAATTCCTCCTTAGGGACTACAAATGTTCCCGCCAAATTCACTTGTTTAAGAACGTACTGATCACCCTCATCAATATTTACGGTGACATAAATGTCTTGCTTATCTGGTGTGATGGATACTTGCGTGGAATCAACCTTGAAATTCAAATACCCTGAATTGAGATATTCTGACCGCAAAGTTTCCAGATCCGCGGATAATTTTTGCTTAGAGTATTTTTCATCATCGCCCCAAAATTTCCACCATGCACTCTTGCCGGACTCGAATTTCTTTTTTAAATCTTTTTCCTTATAAACTGTATTTCCGACAATATTTACACTGCGTATTTCTGCTGCTTCGCCTTCTGCAATCTGGATTTCCACATCAACACGATTACGTGCCAGTTCAGTTGTTATTACGTTGACCTGAACACTGTACTTTCCACGAGCAAAATACTGCTGAAGCAGTTCATTTTCCAATCGCTCAAGAACAGATCGATTTAACACCCTTCCGGGTGCAACACCAATGCTCGCAAGGCTTTCGATTAACTGCTCATCCGTAACATCCCGGTTACCAATAATATTCAGCGATGCAATACCCGGACGCTCTTTCACCACTACAATCAATATATTTTCTTCGCGTCTTAGCGTGACATCGCTAAACAACTCAGTCTTGTAGAGCTCTCTGATAACCACAGGCGCATCGGAATCAGTAAATACATCACCCACCTTGACAGGCATATAGGTAAAGACCGTGCCCGCCTCGATTCGCTCCAGCCCTTCGACTTCAATATCCTGAAGCTTAAACGGCTCTGCGGTTGCCAGCCCGGCGAACAGAAACAGTATTGTCAGAATTATTGGTTTTATTATTCTTGTTATCACGTTATAAAGAGTAATTACTCAGCCAAACAAGCGCTGAAAATCATTGTAGAACGCTAGCGTCATTAAACCGGCCAACATAAAAATACCAATTTTTTGTGCCTGCATCTGTGTAGCCTCTGACACCGGACTACCTTTGAAGATCTCCACCAGGTAATACATCAGATGACCACCATCCAGAATGGGAATTGGTAACAGATTTAGCACACCGATACTGATACTAATAATCGCCAGGGTGCTCAGAAATGTAGCCAACCCCAGTTGAGCTGAAATTCCCGCATATTCTGCGATCGATATCGGGCCACTGATGTTTTTAAGCGAGGCCTCTCCTATTACTAACTTGCCAAGTAGTTTAACGGTCAAAATGGTCATATCAAGCGTTTTAACCACTCCCTTGACAAACGCCTTTCCCGGGCCATATCTGACCGTTACCTTATGCTGTTCAATCTCTTTCTCTACGCGCGCTTTTTCCTCGAAATCGTGCGTCATCCATGGCCCGGCGCCAATTTTGCCGATTTTTCCATTACCCCCATCGATCGCTTCTGGCTGCAGGACCAAATCGATCTGAGCTGAATCCCTAGTAATTGTCAGGTTTATATCTTTTTGCGGATGACTTCGTACAATTTCTACCCAATGCCTCCAGTTCTTGACGGGCTCCCCATTGGCCGTGGCAATTTGATCTCCCGGCAACAATCCCTGGGCTCGTGCCGCACCGTCTTCGGTCAATTGCCCCAGTATCGGGTCCAGCTCCACTCGCCACGGTTGCATGCCGATTTTTTCGAGAATGTTACCTTCTCCCAACAGATGTCCGGTATCACTCAAATCCAGCACTAAATCGGCAACTGCATCATTACTGGTGCGAACCAGCACTCTTACAAGCCCGGTCTTCAGCGCTTCATCTATTAAATGAATATTGGTTTGCTCCCAGGTTGCAACGTGAGTATCACCGATTTGCAAAAACTCGTCACCGGCCGACAACCCGGCCTCGTAGGCAGGAGTGTCAACCATAACCTGGCCAATTTCAGGCTTCATACCCTGAACACCCACCAAGTACATGCACAGGTAGGCCGCAATCGCAAAAATAAAATTAAAAACAGGGCCAGCAGCAACAATCGCAATTCTCGTCAGTACAGATTGACGATTAAACGCATAAGGCAGATCTTGAGTTTCCACGTCACCTTCACGTTCATCGAGCATTTTCACGTAGCCACCCAGCGGAATTGCAGCCAGAACGTATTCGACTCCACTTTTGCGCGATACATGGCTAAACAGAGAGCGGCCAAACCCAACCGAAAAACGCAACACTCGCACTCCCAGCATGCGTGCGACGATAAAATGCCCAAATTCGTGAACGGTAACAATGATGCTTACCGCAACGACAAAGGAAAGAATGCTTATTAGTACTGTACTCATAAAAAGATTCTGCTAATGAACTATTTTTGAAATTTGTCGGAAGGCTGTTTCTCGAGCAAGCTTATCCACATCCATCACCATTTCGACGTCACTAACCGAAACTGGTTCCAACGCGTCTACAACATGCGCAACTATAGTATAGATATCAGTATATTTAATTTTTCCTTCCAAAAAGGACTGAACTGCGATTTCATTCGCCGCATTTAGTGTTACCGGCGCAGTGTTTCCCGATTTTTGCACTTCGATTGCCAACTTAAGGCATGGAAACCGTTTAAAATCGGGTGCAAAAAATTCCAGCCTGGAAAATTCAGTAATTTCCATTGCTTTTGCCCCTGACTCTATCCTGACTGGCCAGGCCATTGCATGGGCGATAGGGACACGCATATCGGGGACGCCCATGTGTGCCAACACCGATCCATCCTTGTACGCCACCATCGCATGTACTATTGACTGCGGATGAATCACCACATTCACTTTGGAAATATCCATTTCAAACAATAGGCATGCTTCTATAATTTCCAGCCCCTTGTTCATCATGGTTGCAGAGTCAACAGAAATTTTTCGACCCATTTTCCAATTAGGGTGCGCACAGGCCTGATCAGGGGTCACTTGTCCCAGATCTGACAGGGGCATCTTCAGAAATGGACCGCCCGATGCTGTCAAAGTAATCTGTCGCACTCCTGCCTTGACTTCAGCATCTGCGGTGTTGGCTAGACACTGAAAAACCGCATTATGCTCACTGTCGATTGGCAATAGTGTAGCACCGCTTTTTCTGGCCTCATTCAGTAGCAATTCACCCGCCATCACTAATGCCTCTTTGTTGGCAAGCAATACGACTTTACCCGCCCTGGCGGCTGACAAAGTGGAAGAAAGACCGGCACCACCAACAATTGCAGCCATCACACAATCAACTTCTGTAATTGCGGCTGCTTCAATTAATCCTTGCTCACCAAATAACAGTTCCGGCGCATTGGCTAACGTGGAAATTCGCTGCTTGAAAATCTGGCCGGATGACTCATCGGCAATTACGACATACTTTGGCGAAAATTGCCTGGTCTGTTCATATAAAGTATCGACGGACCGATTTGCACCCAGAACCACAACATGAAAACGATCCGGGTTTCTATGGATAACATCCAGCGTGTTTTTACCAACGCTGCCAGTAGATCCCAATATGGCTACTCCAACAGAACTGTTCGCGGAAGAGGACATTATGGTCACTTCAGCCAGTACAAGCCCAAAACAAATCCAGGTGATGCCGCCAGTATGCTGTCAATACGATCGAGAACACCGCCGTGGCCGGGAATCAGGAATCCACTATCCTTAACACCGGCATTGCGTTTCAAAAGGCTTTCGAACAAATCGCCAACCACAGAAATCAACGCGGTGAATACACACAGAATTGTAAAATAAACTGCAACAGCAGGCTGCAGGCCTAACCACCAGACACCAAACATCGATACTACAAACGTAGCCAGCACGGCACCCCAAAGGCCTTCACGCGTCTTCCCTGGACTCAGCTCTGCAGCCAACTTAACGCGGCCAAAGCGCTTTCCCGAAAAATAGGCCGCGCTATCAGCAACCCAGATTAAAACAAACAAAAATAGTAACAATGAAGGCGATTGCTTGTGTAACGCAATAATTGCTAACCAGCCAGTAGCGATGACGAGGTATCCGCTATGAGACAAGAACCCATGCAGCATAGGGTGCTGCAGCCACGAAGACCGATAGAAAGACAGAAGAGCCAACACAAACACCCAATAGCAACTTGCTACCAGCAATAATAGGCGCAGCAATCGCTGGTCATTGTATTGCAGAAAATACCACCCGCATGCCATCAATATTCCGCTACCGATAACATATGAAATTTTGCTTGCCAGCCTAGTATAGATCATTGTTGACCATTCCCACGCGCCAGCCAATGCGATAACTCCAATGACGGCTGCTACCCATGGGGTAGGAAAATACAACAATAGCGCAACAAAAATCGGCGCCAGAATTAACCCGGTAATTATTCGCTGCTTAAGCATCTCGACCGCCTTCTACCTGCTCCTGGGTAAGACCGAATCTGCGTTTGCGATTTGCAAAACTTGTTAACGCGATATGCAACTGCTCTTCATTAAAATCGGGCCACAATACATCTGTGAAATAAAGTTCCGTATACGCAAGCTGCCAAATCAAAAAATTACTAATTCGTTGCTCGCCCGCTGTACGTATAAAAAGATCCGGCTCGGGCAGCGGGTATGTTGACAAGTAGCGCGCAAACTCCGTTTCATTGATATCACTCAGCGATAATTTCTGCGACGAAATCTGCTGGTACAGACTTTTTGCAGCCTGGACAATATCCCATCGCCCACCATAGTTTGCGGCAATATTTAAAACAAAATCCTTATTTCCTGAGGTAGTGCTTTCTGCCTCATTAATTTTTGCCTGAAGCTCCTCACTAAAACGCGAGCGGTCACCAATAAAGTGCAGCTGCACGCCGTTTTCATTTAATTTTTTGATTTCCTGCTGCAATGAAGATAGAAACAACCCCATCAGAGAAGCCACTTCTTTTTTCGGTCTTTTCCAGTTTTCGCTGCTAAAAGCGAACAGAGTGAGTATCTTAACTCCTGCTTTTCCGCACGACTCAATGATCTGTCTGGTTGCCTTGACGCCCTCACGATGACCGGCCGATCTCGGCAATAATTTTTTATTAGCCCAGCGTCCATTACCATCCATAACAATGGCTACGTGCGCTGGAATTGACTGTGGTGATGACATGATTTAAAACAGCGCAATTTGTAAAAAACCGCGACTGCCTAACTCTATATTTCCATTAATTCCTTTTCTTTTGTGGTGAGAATTTCCTCAATTTCATGGACAAATTTATCAGTAAGTTTTTGTACGGCATCCAGACCAACGCGCTCCTCGTCTTCTGATATTTCTTTTTCTTTTACCAGTTCTTTGAGATCACCATTTGCATCTCTGCGTATATTCCTTATGGCAACACGACCCTGCTCAGCCTCTTGACGAACAAGCTTGACCAGATCTTTTCTTCTCTCTTCCGTCAGCGCGGGCAACGGGACACGGATAACGTCTCCAGATGTCACCGGATTAAGCCCCATATCCGAATTAAGAATTGCTTTTTCTACTGCTGGAACCATAGCTTTCTCCCAGGGAGACACGGCCAATGTGCGCGCATCTTCAACTGAAACGGTTGCTGCCTGATTAATTGGCACATCTGAACCGTAATAATCAACCATCACATGATCAAGCAAACTTATATTAGCCCGACCCGTACGAATTTTGGAAAGCTCGTTTTTTAACGATTCAATACTCTTCCCCATCCGGGTGTTGGTATCCTTTTTTATATCTTCAATCATAATTATTTACCCATTACCGATGTGCCGACATCCTGCCCCATTGCAATACGCCTCAAATCGCCCTGATTGAACATATTAAATACTCGCAGAGGGATATTATTATCGCGGCACATTACAATTGCAGTTGCATCCATTACATTTAATTTATCGTGAAGCACCTGGTCATAGCTTAGATGTTTATATAATTTAGCATCAGGGTTATTTGCCGGATCCTTATCGTAAACACCATCAACCTTGGTGGCCTTTAACATTAGATCTGCATTAATTTCTGTTGCTCTTAGACTCGCTGCAGAATCAGTTGTAAAGAATGGATTTCCAGTACCTGCAGCAAACACAACAACACGACCTTTTTCCAGATGCCTTACGGCACGCCGCCGAATATAATCTTCACATACCTGGTTAATCTTGATTGCCGACATTACGCGGCAGTACGCTCCCGCTCTTTCCAACGCATCCTGCAAAGCAAGACAATTCATTACGGTTGCCAACATACCCATATGGTCTGCGGTAACTCTGTCCATACCAACCTGCACAAGTCCGGCACCACGAAAGATATTGCCTCCACCTACCACTACAGCAATCTGAACTTCCAGACGAGTCAACTCTATAATTTCATCCGCCACCCTAGAAATGATTGCGGGATCAATCCCGTAATCAAATTGCCCCATTAAGGCCTCACCGCTGAGCTTCAACAGGATGCGTTTGAATTTTGCCTGGTCAGCCATAGTGTCCTTAGGTTGCGTTTCTATCGTTACAAAAAAATGGGGGCCTAGCCCCCAAATAAAATTTTTTGTTACCCGGTTTGGCCTACTTGCGCCATTACCTCTTCTGCAAAATTCTCCGATTTCTTTTCAATACCCTCCCCAACTTCGTATCGCTTAAAAGCGATCACTTTGGAAGAAGTTTCATTCAACAGCTTTCCAACGTTTTTATCAGGATCTTTTACAAAAGGCTGGCCAAGTAACGTAACCTCACCCAGGAATTTCTTCAACCTTCCATGGACCATTTTTTCAATGATATCTGCTGGCTTGCCACTGCTTTCAGCCTGAGCAACAAAAATTTCTTTTTCTTTCTGCAGCACTTCTTCAGACACTCCATCTTCATCAATACAAATTGGCTTGCTGGCGGCTACATGCATTGCGATATCTTTACACAACTCATCATTGCCATTTTCCAATTCAACCATGACACCAATTCGATTACCGTGCATGTATTTGCCTAACGTTCCGGTGCTCGCCATCAAAATTTCAAATCGACGCACCTGAATGTTTTCACCAATTTTGCTTACCAATGCAAGCCTGGTAGCTTCCACACTATCGCCACCTGCTAATGAGGCATTCATTAGTGCGTTCAGATCAGCAGGCTTCTCATCCAGAATAACTTTCGCGACATCGTTCGCGAATTGCTGGAATTGTGCATCCTTGGCAACGAAATCGGTTTCACAGTTCACTTCTAACAGGACGCCTTGCTTACCGTCATCCGATATAAGCGTAACTACCGCGCCTTCAGCCGCGATGCGACCCGCCTTTTTATCAGCCTTTGCCTGACCAGATTTGCGCATCAGTTCAATTGCAGCATCCATATCGCCACTAGTTTCCGATAACGCTTTCTTACATTCCATCATGCCTGCGCCAGTTCTCTCGCGCAGTTCTTTTACCATTGCAGCTGTTATTTGCATCTTAAATTACCTATATAAAATTCAACCAATAGAAGCTAATTAGCCTCGCCCGCTTCAGCATCACTTTTAGCCTTGTCTGTTTCAGCTGATTCAGCAATTTTGACAGGCTTTTCAGCCTTTTCCTCAGCACTGACACTTGCTGCTTCGGCAGTTTCGACAGGCTTTTCAGCCTTTTTCTCAGCACTGGTGCTTTTCGCTCGTACCTTCTTCTTCACCGCTACTTTCTTCTTCGGCGCAGCTTTTGCCGCTTTCTTCTCTTCACGCACTTCAATGAAGTCGTCCTCATCACCCTGCATTACCTGTGCAGCTGTCTTGGCCTCAAGAATGGCGTCGGCTATATGCGCTGCATATAGCTTAATGGCTCGAATCGCATCGTCATTTCCCGGAATTACATAATCTATTCCAGATAGAGAGTTGTTGGTATCAACCACTGCAACTACTGGAATACCAAGCTTGGTAGCCTCTTTCACTGCAATCTCTTCATAACCAACGTCAACAACAAATAATACGTCTGGCAACATATTCATATTCTGAATACCACCCAGACTGCGCTGCAGTTTTTCAACTTCGCGACGGATTTGTAAAATTTCTTTCTTGTTTAACCGGTCAGCACCCTTGCCTTCAAGCATTTCTTCCATATCGGTTAAACGTTTTATCGATTGCTTTACGGTATGAAAGTTAGTCAGCATTCCACCAAGCCAGCGATGATTCACATAAGGCATACCGCAACGTTCTGCTTCGGCCTTAACCGTTTCGCGCGCGGAGCGTTTGGTACCAACAAACAGTACTTTGCCTCCATTGGCGACCATCTTGCCCAGATAGTTCACGGCATCACCGAACATGGGAAGAGATTTTTCGAGATTTATAATATGGATCTTATTTCGCTCCCCGAAGATATAGGGGGCCATTTTTGGATTCCAATAGCGAGTTTGGTGCCCGAAATGCACGCCAGCCTCTAGCATCTGGCGCATAGTGACGTCAGTCATGGTATGTTTTCTCCTTATAAGGGTTTTAGACGTCCGCAGCCCCCATTCAGCAACCAGTTTGGGATTTCGCCTCAATCTGGCACCCTACTAAATGTGTCGAGATGCGTGAGAATTTAAATTTGCGCTAAGCGCGGGCGCTTTATACCATAATCGGCTCAAATCAACAATTTAGAATCGAAACAGGGACCCTTCACACGATTAGCCATGGCCATCCACGTAAAATCCCCGGAAGAAATTGAAAAAATGCGGGTGGCCGGGCGCCTCGCCTCTGACGTCCTGCAAATGATTGAGCCCCATGTCCAGGTAGGCATTACTACCCAGGAAATCAACGATATCTGTCATGACTATATCGTGAATTCACTCGAGGCCATTCCAGCTCCGCTCAATTACAAGGGTTTTCCGCGCTCTGTGTGCACTTCAATCAATCACCAGGTGTGTCATGGCATCCCCGGAGACCGCAAGCTTAAAGATAACGATATTGTCAATATAGATATTACGGTTATTAAGGATGAGTTCCACGGAGACACCAGCAAGATGTTTTTTGTCGGAAAACCTACTGTTAAGGCCAAACGGCTGGTTGATATCACGTATGAGGCAATGTCTATCGGCATACAGGCCGTGAAACCCGGAATCAGGCTGGGCGATATTGGTAACGCCATTCAGTCGTTCGTGGAAAAGAATAACTGCTCCATAGTTCGTGAATATTGCGGACACGGAATTGGCCGCATGTTTCATGAAGAACCTCAGGTCCTCCATTATGGCAAGCCTGATACCGGAGAAATCCTCGAGCCCGGCATGACCTTTACAATTGAGCCCATGGTCAACGCCGGCAAACGTCACGTTCGTCTGTTGCCAGATCAGTGGACAGTCGTTACCAAAGACCACAGTCTTTCTGCCCAGTGGGAACATACATTATTAGTCACTGAAAACAGCTTTGAAGTACTGACCAAACGCCCTGACGAAACCTTCGAATAGATGCCAAATCTATCTCCCCCTCCCGCATTCATTTCGAAACATCCCTGGTGGCCAACCGAATCTGACCAGTGGATTGAATACAAAGCGGCGCCGCAAAAAAACAAGGAGCTCGTTAAAAAGATTCAGCAGGCCGTTATCCAAGCATTCCATTCAGGAGTGGCGACTTCAGAAGTCATCATAGGCCATGCCATCACGATCGATTACTTTTTGTGGCACGCATGGTTCACGCATGAATTGCACAAATCAAATGCAACCTTGCTGGCCGTAGGTGGCTATGGTCGAGCAGAACTTCATTTGTATTCCGATATTGATTTGATGGTTTTACTGGGAAAAGATTTTAGCGAAAAAGACAAAGACAAGCTTTCACGTTTCCTTACTTTTCTGTGGGATAGTGGTCTGGATGTTGGACATTCAGTTCGTTCAGTTAAAGAAGCAGTTACTGAGTCCAAAAAAGATATTACCGTAATTACCGCGATCATCGAAGCTCGCGCCCTGTGTGGAAACATATCGCTATTTAATGAACTAATAAAGGCAACTGCGCCCAAAAAAATCTGGAACAGCAAACAATTTTACCTCGCGAAAAAAGAAGAACTACAGGAAAGACATAACAAGTACGGCGATACTTCCTATCAACTTGAACCGAATGTTAAAGAGGGACCGGGAGGCATGCGTGACATTCAGTTTATTGACTGGATTACTAAACGTCATTTCGGTACGCGCACACTTGCAGACCTGATCAGTAAGGGGTTTTTGCAGGAAATAGAATACAATCACTTACGTTACACGCAGGAGTATCTATGGAAAATCAGATTTTCGCTTCAGCTGGTAACAAAGCGCAGGGAGGAGCGTCTCCTGTTTGACCACCAAATTGAGCTTGCACGCGCATCAGGATACAACAACCTCAACTCCAATCTTGCTGTCGAACAATTCATGCAAAATTATTACCGTCACATCGGTGAGTGCTCACAACTGGTTGAACTTTTACAACAACACTTCGAAGAAACCTGTCTGCCTACACTGTTCAGAAGACGGGAAAAACCACTCAATAACCGGTTTGTCACGCGAGGCGATGTACTCCATGTGGCAAACAAGAATGTGTTTCAGCGTTACCCTATGGCCCTGCTAGAGTTATTTTTACTCATGCAACAAAATGACCGCTTAACCAAAGTAAGCAGCGATACGATTCGCGCTGTTCGCAGCAATCTTCATCATATTAACGTCAAGTTCCGAAATGATATCCGAAATAAAAGTTTATTTATCGAAATCCTGAGGCAACCAAAACATCTTTCAAGAGAATTAAAGCGCATGCACCGGTATGGCGTGCTGCCAGCTTACTGGCCGGCATTTGAAAGAATCGTGGGCCGCATGCAATATGATCTGTACCACGCATATACCGTAGACCACCATATTTTAACGGTACTGAAAGAAGCCTGCCGATTTGCTACCGACAAAGATAACAGCGACACCCATGCGATATACAACCAATTACCAAAACCCGAGCTGCTTCACCTAGCCGCATTGTTTCACGACATTGCAAAAGGCAGACAGGGCGATCATTCCACAGAGGGATCAAGAGATGCCATTGAATTTTGTCTGGCACACGGACTTAGCCAGTACGATGCCTCTTTAGTTGCCTGGCTAGTGGAAAACCATCTGGAAATGTCCATGACCGCTCAACATAAAGACACTAGTGACCCGGAAGTGCTACAGGAATTTACAGGAAAAGTTTCCAACCTTATCCGACTTAACTATCTGTATCTGCTAACCATCGCAGACATCAAGGGAACCAACCCTAAATTGTGGAATAACTGGCGCGCCACGCTTTTGTTTGAACTCTACAAATCGACTGCCGCCAGACTACGCGAAGATCTTGCGTATGGAAGCGAGCAGATTATAGATGACTTAAAAACTTCAGCACTTACTCTACTGGCAGATTATGGTCATTCGAAGCAGGATTGTGAAACGTTTTGGCAGGAATTTGGTTCAGATTATTTTTTGCGTCACTCCGATGATGAAATTGCATGGCACACTCACGCGGCACTCAGCAGCAAAGATATAGACAAAACACAAGTCCGAATTCGCCAGCTCACCAGTCGCGGATGTACAGAAATTTTTATTTATGGCCGCGATAGACGCCACTTGTTTACAGATATTACAGATTGCCTGCACAAACTAGGTTTGAACATTTTGGATGCACGCATTATTACATCCAGCAAAGGGCATGCACTCGATACGTTTATTGTGCTGGATAATGACGGAAACCCTGTCACGACCAAAAAACAAAGCAAACATATTGAACAAAGCATTAGTCGCGCGCTGCAAGAGGAACATCAATACAGCGGCGCTACCTCACAGTTTATTCCGCGTCGTCTACGCCACTTTCATGCTGAACCTAAAGTTCAAATACAAAATTCCGCGCAATCCAGGCATTCCAGCCTGCATGTCCAGGCTACAGATTACCCCGGCTTACTTGCCCGTATCGCACATGTGCTGGCAGAACTCGATATCAAGGTACACAGCGCCAGAGTAAGCACCCTGGGCGAACGGGTACACGATATCTTTTACGTAACCAGCAGCGATGGTAAAAAAATTACCGATGAAGAACTCAAAGAAAAACTCGTATCTCAAATCAAAGAAAGAATCATTTTGCCCACTGAGCAATCAGACAATTGTATTAACATCTGATTATCCAAACAAATTTGTTTATGAATCCGAATCTTAAAAGTCTGCAGCCTTATCCGTTTGAAAAGTTACGAACACTTTTTTCAGGTCGAACCCCCAATCCGGATTTAACTGCGATTAATCTTTCTATTGGCGAACCCAAAAGCCCAACTCCTGACTTTATCAAGCAAGCCGTTCACGATCACCTGGACGCACTTGCAAAATATCCCCTCACTAAAGGTGAACCGGCACTGCGCGAAGCATTTTCTAGCTGGACCACAACACGATTCTCAATTCCAGGCGAACATCTCGACCCGGAACGACATTTCCTGCCGGTCAATGGAACACGCGAGGCGTTATTTGCCATTGCACAAACATGTATCGACAGCACTAAATCCGCCAAAGTTATTCTTCCTAATCCCTTCTACCAGATTTACGAGGGCGCGGCACTGCTTGCCGGCGCAGAACCAGTCTATGTTGATTTCAGCGTAATCGATGGCGACGTTCCAGGACTGAATGAAATCGACGCAAAAACATGGCAACAGGTCCAGCTAATTTATATTTGCACACCTTCCAACCCGACGGGAGATGTGTTGCCAATGAAAACTCTTCAGCAATTAATCGAACTTGCTCATCGATACGATTTCATCATTGCATCCGACGAATGTTATTCAGAAATTTATTTTGACGAACAGTCGCCGCCCCAGGGTATCCTTCGCGCGGCCCTTGAAAATGGTGACCCGGAATTTCAGCGATGTCTGGCATTTTACAGTTTATCAAAACGCAGCAATTCACCCGGACTGCGGTCAGGATTTGTTGCCGGTGACAGTGACATTATCCAGGAATATTTAAAGTATCGAACTTATCACGGATGTGCTATGCCGATCAGTACCCAGCACGCGAGCATTGCTGCCTGGAATGACGAAGAACATGTCAGGTACAATCGCGCTCGCTACCGGTCCAGCTTCGCGCATGTAATAGAAGAGATATCCAAACACAGATCGATTGATTATCCTCAGGCGGCATTTTATTTATGGCTGGAAACTCCGATTGATGATGAGGAATTCGCACTTGGGTTATACTGCGAGCAGCATATTACCGTGCTGCCGGGAAAATACCTGGGCCGAGAGGTCAATCATCGAAACCCGGGCGCCAATCGCGTGAGAATCGCATTAGTGCCCACACCTGACGAATGCCAGGAAGCAGGAAAAAGAATTTACCAATACCTAAAAAGCATAAATTAAGGAAATCTTCATGAGTGATATTAAAGAGATCATCGAGAGCGCCTTTGAAGACCGCGCCAATATTACACCCGGCAGTGCCAGTAACGAGATAAAAGTGGCAGTGATCGATGCCATGAACCAGCTGGACTCCGGAAAGGCACGCGTGGCAGAAAAAGTAAACGGTGACTGGGTAGTCAATGAATGGTTAAAGAAAGCAGTATTACTCTCGTTTCGTATTGAAGATAACAGCGCCATGTCATCAGGATTTACACAATATTACGACAAAGTACCAGCCAAGTTCGCTAACCAGTCGGAACAGGAACTGGAAAAAATGGGTGTGCGAATTGTACCGCCGGCGATGGCACGACGGGGATCTTACATCGCCCCGGATGTCGTCTTAATGCCGAGTTTTGTAAACATTGGCGCCCATGTTGATTCCGGCACCATGGTGGACACCTGGGCTACGGTCGGTTCTTGTGCACAAATAGGAAAAAACGTTCATCTATCCGGAGGTGTTGGCATTGGCGGTGTTCTCGAGCCTTTGCAGGCAGCTCCAACCATCATCGAAGACCACTGTTTTATCGGCGCACGTTCAGAAGTTGTTGAAGGCGTGATCGTGGAAGAAGGCGCTGTTATTTCCATGGGTGTATACATTGGCAAGAGCACCAAAATTTATAATCGTGAAACTGGCGAAGTAACTTTTGGCAGAATTCCGGCAGGATCGGTTGTCGTTTCCGGCAACCTGCCATCGAAAGACGGAAAGTACAGTCTGTATTGCGCAGTCATCGTTAAGCAGGTAGATGAAAAGACCCGTAGCAAGGTTGGCATTAACGAACTGCTTCGCGCAATCGACTAAAGTCCATGGTAACCGTGTACGGCATCAAAAATTGCGATACGGTTAAAAAGGCGTGCAACTGGCTTTCACAAAATAATATCGAATTCCAGTTTCACGACTTTCGCAAAGACGGATTAACACAAACTAGAGTGGAACAATGGTTGAATCTCGTCGAGTGGGAAACCTTACTGAATCGACGCGGCACAACCTGGCGAAAGTTATCTGAAAAAGAGAAAGACAGCATCAATAAACAACGCGCAGCAAAATTAATGACCGCACAACCCACCTTGATTAAGCGTCCAGTCATTGAAGTTAACAAAGAAGTAGTCGTTGGGTTTTCCCCTGAAACCTATCAAACATTATTCTAGCTTCGTGAATAAGACACTTGAATTAAGTCGACAGCTGATACAAAAACCTTCCGTCACTCCTCATGATGAAGGTTGTTTGCAGTTGATTGCGCAACGCCTGGAAAATGTTGGTTTCACTACCAATATGTTACCTTTTAATGACGTTTCCAATGCGTGGATGTACAAAGGGACAGAATCGCCGTTGTTTGTCTTCGCGGGCCACACCGATGTCGTCCCAACTGGCCCCGAGGAAAAATGGCAGTACCCACCATTTTCCGCCACTATTAATGGCAACACATTGCACGGGCGCGGGGCAGCTGACATGAAAACAAGTATTGCAGCCATGGCTGTTGCCTGCGAAGAATTTCTTGACGAATATCCTGTACATAAAGGCTCGATTGCATTTCTGTTAACCAGTGACGAAGAAGGCCCTGCAATTGATGGCACGGTCAAAGTTATAGAACATCTGCAACAAAAGAATATAAATATTGATTATTGTCTGGTAGGAGAACCTTCCAGCACAAATACAGTTGGCGATGTCATCAAGAATGGTCGACGTGGTTCCATAGGCGCACGCCTGACTGTAATTGGAAAACAGGGACATGTCGCTTACCCTCATCTCGCAATCAACCCTATTCATTTACTAAATGACGTACTGGCAGACTTAATGGCAATCGAATGGGATCAGGGCAACGCCCATTTTCCAGCCACCACATTCCAGATTTCAAGCATTGAAGCCGGCACTGGTGCGAACAACATCATACCACCCACTGCCGAGGCAATATTTAACTTGCGTTTCTCCACAGAGATTACAGCCGAGCAGATCAAGGCCCGTATCAAAGGCATATTGAATTCAAAAGACATTGAATATCACATTAAGTGGTCGCTATCAGGCAATCCTTTCCTGACCGCAGAAGGCAAACTGGTCAATGCCTGTAAACATGCAATTAAAGCTATCACCCAGCGGGAACCCGAGTTATCCACGGGAGGCGGCACATCAGACGGACGTTTCATTGCACCCACGGGTGCCGAAGTTGTAGAACTGGGTGTGGTCAATACAACAATCCATCAAATCAATGAGTGCACGGACATCCAGGAACTTGTCTGCCTTAAGGATATATACAAAGAAGTGCTCAAAACGCTTCTTTTGTAACTTCCCCCGCTTAACTACGTTAGGCTCCCGCCACACGAATATTACGCGCAAATCAAATAACACGCAGCGATTCATGTTGGATAATTCACCCGCTCGTCAATGACCGCTTTCGACCCAAAGCGGACATTCGAGCCCCAGAAAAAAGCCCCGACCAACGACCGGGGCTAATTAGACTAAAGAACCTAACTCTTTATTACCTTAGGCATGCAGCATCCTGCTATGAGCCAATGATGCCGCCATTTTTTCGCGTAATGACAAAAGTCACGTCTCTTGGTCGCGTGACTCCGTCAGTTTGTGCGGGGAAGTTTGTTTCTCTTGGGTCACCATTGCCTGGGTGTTGGGTATTGATAAACATCGTTCGGCGATCTGGTGTCATTGCGATACCCGTGACCTCGTCATCAGCTACGCCTGTGAACAAGCGCTTGATTTCCTTCTTCTTGATATCAACAACAAGCATTTGATTATTTAGGCCATCTTTCTGTCCGCCATCTGTTTGAATAAACAGGCGGCCGTCAGGATCAGCACATAACCCATCCGGGTCACTGTAGACATCTTCAGTACCAGTTGTATCTGAAGCAAACAGGAAGATTTCCCACTTAAATCGTCTGCCAATATGCTTGTAGCTGTCTTTGAAGCGGATGATGTGTCCATCCGGATTTGGCGCTTGCGGATTGGCTACATTTGGAGTAGTGCGCGCAGAGTTGTTGGTAAGGCTGCAATAGACAATGCCTTTCGGCCCCACGGTGGTCCATTCCGGTCGATCCATCGGGGTCGCTCCGAGAATATCCGCAGCAATACGAGTGTAGGTTAACACTTCCTCTTGACTGTCGAAACGCTCAGCGAGTTTAGAATTTTTAATCGTTAACTCTAACCAATCGCCTGAACCGTCTTCATTAAACCGTGCTACGTATAGTTTGCCATAATCAAGCGGACTCAAGCCTCTTTTGCGCATTTTGCGCCAATCGTACGCGGAGACAAATTTGTAAATGTAATCGAAGGCTTGGTCATCGCCCATATATCCCACCAAACGGCCACCATGACCGACTGTCGTTGCAATGCCCTCGTGCTTGAATCGGCCTAAAGCAGTTCGTTTCACGGGGACTTGCTTGGGGTCCATCGGATCGATTTCAACAATCCAGCCAAAACGGTTGTCTTCGTATTTGTAATCTGGATTAGATAAATCGAAGCGTGGATCAAATTTCTCCCAACCGTAATCAAATCCATCGTTGTCAAAGCCATAACGATCCTGTTCCTCGTTTGGTGTCCAATTTGGATCAGTAGCACCAAAATAACCGTTAAAATTTTCTTCACATGTGAGATAAGTACCCCACGGAGTAAATCCTTCCGAACAATTATTGACTGTTCCTTTGGCTGGGCGAGCCTTGAGGTCGCCGAGTAGATGTGACTTGGCTACCGGGCCGCTGAATTTGACTGGTGTGTTGACGTGAATGCGGCGGGAATATTTACTCTTAACCGGCCCCCACTTGCCACCTTTCTCTTTGATCTCAACGACAGAAACCCCATGAGCATGTTGTGATACCCGGACGTCCTCCAGGCTGTCAGGCTGGTTCGTAGATCCATTTCTTGAACCTGGTTCACCTTTGCCTAATATATGTGAGTTACGCCCAAACTCATGATTGATGCAGAGAATACCGTGGCGATTTCCGCGCCCGTAGCGGTACTTATGCATGTTGCCGTGCCAATCTTTATAATCTTTCCAGTCCCGGTCATCATCCCAACCGCGACGTTTTTTGCGAATATCCTTCACCGGGAAGTAATGCATGCCGTCATGACCGATGCCGAATTGCTGGGCTTGGTCGGCAGCGTTCGGTGGATATTGGTACACAGGGCCGTCGGGTTGTACCGGATCACCCCAGGGGATTAAGGTGTCCCACTGGTAGTCAGGGGAAATACTTGGCTCTGCACCGCCTCCATCGGCCACTGCGACTGGCTCGAAATTACACAGTCCTTTACCCTTGTATCTCCAGTACTTATAAGATGATGCTTGGGCGCTGCCGGCTGCGAGAAAGGAGGTGGCTGCGACTGCCAAGCCACCTTTAAGTACGTTTCTGCGCGATAAATTTGCCTCTAACACTTCTCCAAAAGGTTTGTTGCCAGAATTATTCGATATGCCTTCATCGTGGCTGTTATCGTCATGGCTTTGGTCCATATGACTCTCCTTTATATATTTATTGACTAGGTTACTGAGAGTACCAAGCTAGATTGTGACGATGACAAGCAGATTAATTTTAGATGACAAGCAGATTAATTTTAGATGACAAGCAGATTAATTTTAGATGACAGGCAGATTAATTTTATTGTGTATGGGGCATAAAATTATAACTACTAAACAATCATAAACTTCTGAGGTTTGTTATGGATTTGTAATATAGGTTTTAACATTTAAAACACAGATTAATTGATTTTCTGATAATTGGTCATCGGATTGATCGTCCGATATTGAGAGCTGAATGACGGCTTTTGGCCGATAGGAGACAATTAAAGTTATACTAGGGCTACTTATTACTGATGTTCATTTAATTAATATGCCATATCAAAAAGTATTGATTTCTATAGACAATAGTGAGGCTTCGTCGAAAGTTGCTGAACATGGAGTAAAGCTATCATCTCAACTTGGTGCGCATATAGCCATAGTTCTCGCAATTGATACTGCGAAAGTAAACAAGGACTCAGAGTCTGGAAGTCTGCCTCAGGATCAAATTAATAAGCTGAAGAAAGAAGCGAAAATAAATGTGGATCAAATCATCCAACAATTTCCAGAGTGTACATTTGAAATATTTACCCCAGAAGGAAAACCAAGTAAGGAAATAATAAATATAGCAACTAATTGGGAGGCAGATTTAATTGTAATGGGCACCCAAGGGAAAACTGGATTAAAACGGCTGCTAATGGGGAGTACAGCAGAGAATACTTTACGATTAAGCAATAAACCTATCCTCATCGTCCCATCTAAGATTTAAGTGTGATCGTTATATCCGCTATTGGCCGTAAAGCGACTATTTTTATGACGTTATGAAAAAGATTCTAGTTCTCATTGTTTCGCATCTCGTAGTTGGTGTGCTTGGATTTATGATTGGCGTGTACACTCTTCCCATATTAATTGCACCTGATGCTCCCTCGGTAGAAGAATTAAATTTGGCGAAAAAGCAGGTTAAATTTTCTGGTCAATTCACACGAGAGCTTGCAGGCAGTGATTTGCTACATTGGGGAGAAGGCACGATTGTCGTGGGGCCGAAATTTATTGCGTTGGAAGGTTCAATTGCACCCGGACCCGACTACTATTTATATTTGTCGCCAACGTTTATTGAAACGGAATCTGAATTTAAACAACAGAAATCTCGAATGGTGCGAGTCGGACCGGTAAAAACTTTTAATAATTTTGTAGTTTCCGTACCTGAATCGGTTGAACCAAGTAAATTTACTACCGTGGTCGTTTGGTGCGAGACTTTCAGCGAGTTCATAACCGCAGCGAAGTACAACTGACGTCGGCTTTTGGCCGGTAAGCAGACATATATTTTGAAATAGTAATCACCTCTGTTCAATGCCCATTTTCATCCCTCCTGGTACCCGTATGATAAACTATTATTTAATTTTCATGGAGCGTAGAACCAATGGGAATCCTAGATAAAGCAAAAGAGATCGGTGATAAGGTTAGTGAATCGGTCGCAACATTTAGTAGCGATGAAGTAATTGCCAATACCGTTATTAAGGCAGTCGAGAAACAAGAAAAAGTTAATGAGATTTTAAATCAGAAAGGCTCTAATTATCGTGTAGCAGATATTGAATTGGGTATGGGAATTCCTCCGACAGTTACGTTTGGTGTTAGGAGAGTGAAAGGAGTAAATGATGAGATAACTAATAAGCCAAAATCAGATTCAATATAATTAGAATTAAGTAAGTCGAACTCAGATGATCGAATTGTCACAACTCAAAAGCTAACTCCTGAATGTCCGCTTTTGGCCGTTAGAGGACATTCAATTTACGAAATAATTGATCAATTATCGAACGGGAATCGAAGCAACGCGAGCAAGTATCTCGAGCGTTGGTGAAAGTTTCACGTTCTCCACGGTTTTATTGTTCGCAAACCGAGCACATATATGT
>CAJIBE010000076.1_pt1 | contig 28090 bp, 24 predicted proteins | sample 9199301 | NCBI WGS metagenome assembly CAJIBE01 (sample SAMEA7708291, study PRJEB35096) | sediment metagenome | biome: marine neritic benthic zone biome [ENVO:01000025]; feature: sediment [ENVO:00002007]; material: shallow marine sediment [ENVO:03000034] sea grass bed [ENVO_01000059] ... | reverse complement strand
TTTCCATAGAGCCCGCCCGCTTCGCTAAAGTCGCCGAATTAATATCAATGCAAAAACGACACCAATTTATTTGTGATACACGTACCGTTATTAAAGATCGCAGCACAGGGTCTAAAGGACTGCGTTTTCTATCCAATACTCCATATAAGATAGCGACTGCCATAAACAACTTGGGCACTCTTGCCCAAAGCAAGGCGGGTTTAAGTACTTGCCCATACTTTCTTCTTTGGTTCCAAAAGAAAGGACGCAAATACCATGCGGATTTGCGCTTTTGTATTTCCTTGACTCTCATTAACTAAACTTGGCGTGCATTACTGTCATAATTTCTATTTTGATACAGCTCTTACCAGCACTACGAACAAGATTATAATAACTAGCCAAAACAAAATTCCAAGAGACCAATGGCCAAAGCCAAACCCCCAGTGTGTAAAAAAACCTCCATCACCATGCATCAAAATATGTTCCTTACTAATATAAATTACAAAAAGTCAAGCTACCTATAATTAACAAACAGAAAATAGGACTAAAGAACTATGCAGCTCGACTGCATTCGTACTTTATCATCAAACTTTAAAGCGCTATTTCGATAGTAATCGATTGTAGATTATTGCGATCAACCATCCGAAAACACCTGCGAACACAGTCCATCCTATCAGTCCCCATAAGACTCCCGTCCAGGCCATTGTTAAACTTATGGATGCGGTGTCACTATGCATCATGCCCGCAGTCATAGATTCTGCGAATCCGGGGAATAACACTACAAAAACACTGCATATTACCCACAGAATTGCAGTTGCAATCGCACTTGCCATGCCCAAACCAATCGGATTGAGTTTCAACTCTTGACTCCAAATACATATAGAGACCTGTAATATTTACCTGCTTTCTTCGTTGACTATATTGATTCAGATCACTGATGAAACAAATTCAATCAAAGATAAACTTTGTCCTTTTTCAGGTGTCATTGTACTGTGTAAGTCAAAAGGTTTCTTTGATATAAATCTGACCAGTTATTTAATCCATTTTTTGAAGGAGTGATCACATGTCGAAAAAATTAGAAATTAAGTCGGTTGCTGCAACCGTTAGTACGCTACTCGCTGCCAGCGTTATCACAGCGCCTGGTATTGCATCAGAAAATCCTTTTCAGATGACCGAGCTCTCTTCTGGCTACATGGTTGCTGAGAAAGAAGGCAAATGTGGAGAAGGTAAATGTGGTGGAATGAAAATGGGTGGGAAGTGTGGAATGGGGATGATGATGAAAAAGATGGATGCCGATGGCGATGGGGCTATCAGCAAAGAGGAGTTTATGCAGCACCATGAAAAGAAATTTGCCAAGAAAGATAAAAATGCAGACGGGAAAATAACCGAAGATGAAATGAAGATGATGAAGGAAGGGAAATGTGGCGGAATGAAAATGAAAGAAGGCAAATGTGGTGAAGGAAAATGCGGGGGAAAGAAATCCGATAGCTAATGTCACTAAAACAGCGGCGATTTTATTCACTCGCCGCTGTTCATTTACTCTAATCTGAAAAGGTTTTTGACAAAAATATCACCCAATGGCCGAGCATAACCATCAACATGAAGGTTGCGAGCAGCATGCGCATTCTTGTCACGTAGAGAAGGGAAAACTGGACTACTTGCTGTGGGGCTCCATCACGGCAGTCGTATTATTATATTTATTGTACTGGCTGTTACCAGGCTATGCAGAAGTTGTACCTCAACTGGAAATTTTATCCCATTCCGTATTTGACTTGATGAATACCATTTGGTGGGGAATTACTATCGGAGTGATAATGGTTGCCATCCTTTCCAAAGTGCCCCGTGAATTTGTCGTATCCTTGTTGGGGACAGGAAGAGGTCTGGGAGGCATCCTGCGTGCTACAGCAGGAGGCGTGTTACTTGATTTATGCAGTCATGGCATTCTTATGGTTGGAGCCAAGCTTTATGAGCGCGGAGTCAGCGCTGGACAGGTAATGGCGTTTTTAGTGGCCAGCCCGTGGAATTCGTTTTCGCTGACTTTAATTTTAATCGCATTAATTGGTATTAAATGGACGCTCTTCTTCATTGTAGCTTCCATGGTCATAGCTATTATTACAGGAACCATTTTTGAACGACTGGTAGGTGCAAAAATATTGCCGGATAATCCGCATCAAGTAGATTTGCCTGCCGACTTTAAATTTTGGCCGGAAGCAAAAAGTCAATTTAAAGCGTCACGATTCAATGGTCAGTTCTTTCGAGAAATGGCAAAGGACGGAATCATGGAATCTCGTATGGTTGTGCGTTGGATACTGTTTGGCGTATTACTCGCGGGCCTAATCCGAGCCTTTATCGATGCCTCAACATTTCAAACGTATTTTGGTCCCACGCTGGCAGGTCTGGGGCTAACCGTATTGGCTGCAACTATAATTGAGGTGTGTTCTGAAGGATCTACCCCTGTGGCAGCCGATCTGCTTACCCGTGCAAAAGCACCAGGGAATAGCTTTGCATTTTTAATGACAGGGGTTTCTACAGACTATACAGAAATATTGGTATTGCGAGACACAACTAAGTCTTGGAAGATTGCATTCTTTCTTCCTTTGATCACCGTTCCCCAGGTCATTCTAATTGCCTGGCTAGTTAATCTGCAGACAATTTAGAACGATTGCCAATGTCCGCTTCGGGTCGTTAGCAGACATTGATAGGCGGTATGTTAGAAAAATCCAATATTCTTAGATATAACGTCCGCTTTCGACCCAAAGCAGACATTCAGCTGTCATGGCTCTACGCCTCAGTTTGCTAATTTAAAATTTAATCTAATGCTGAATTTGAAGCGTTGTTCATTTGTACGGAGGCTCAATTTATGTAACTCTAGAATGCTTTCGATAAATTAGAGAATTCAAAAACAAGTCTATTGGCGCTATTGTCAATTCGCTCAGGAAAGCACATATCGATTTGTTTTCAAAAAAGGAAACGCCATGCAAAAGTTAACATTGGGAGTCATTGGGACTTCAAAAAAAGAAGATGAGCGACGGGTTCCAATCCACCCAGAGCATTTGCAGCGCATTCCTCAAGAAATTCGTCGCAAGCTGATATTTGAGGAAGGTTATGGTGCACCATTTGGTTTCGCAGATTCGGAAATCGCCGCTCAAACGGGCGGAATTGCCTCACGCCACGAACTATTGGCTGAAATGGGCACAGTTATTATGCTCAAGCCAGTGTTAGCTGACTTCCAAGAGCTTCGCGAAGGTGGGTTCCTTTGGGGCTATGTGCATTGCGCACAGCAAAAAGCTATTACTCAAGCCGCAATTGATCGCAAACTGACACTTATTGCCTTTGAAGATATGTTTGTTTGGGGGCCAAACGGACAGATCGGCCGCCACACGTATTATAAGAACAATGAGATGGCGGGTTACTGCGGAGTACTTCATGCCTTACAACTAAAAGGTATTGACGGGCATTATGGAAACCAACGCAAGACGATTATTTTTAGTTTTGGTGCGGTTAGCCGCGGTGCGATTTACGCCCTCAAAGCACATGGGTTTAGAGATATTACAATCTGCATTCAGCGTCCTGATCACGAAGTGCGCGAAGAAATACTCGATTGTCACTATGTGCGTATTCGGGAAGGCTATCCGGGCGAATCACGCATGTTAGTAGTAGAGCACGATGGGTCCGAACGGCCCTTGAATGATTTGATTAAAGAATCAGACATCATAATAAATGGAACCTTTCAAGACCTTGATCATCCTCTCCATTTCGTGATTGAGGACGAAAGCGCATACCTCAAGCCGGGTTGCCTGATTATTGATATAAGTTGCGATGAGGGCATGGGTTTCTTTTTTGCTAAACCAACAACATTCAAAAATCCAATGCTTAACATTGGAACAGTAGATTACTATGCTGTCGATAACACACCATCCTACCTTTGGGAAAGTGCCTCAAGATCTATCTCTGCTGCTCTAATTGTCTATCTACCAATTGTGCTTAACAACCACGATAGCTGGCAACAAAATGAAACTATTAGACAGGCTATTAACGTCGATGCCGGTGTCATCCAAAAGCCTAAAATTTTGTCGTTTCAGAACCGCCAGTCAAACTATCCCCACACACTAATTAATACAGTAGAGAATGCATAATAATTGCCACACCAACCTTCATACCTTAGATGCGCAGATTAGGATGTCGAAATGACCGCTTTGGGTCAAAAGCGGTCATTTCTAATATAAATATCTATCTTTAATTTAAAAAAACCAATTACAGATAATTGCTCAATATTTTGAATTTAAAGCAGATAAAAGGTCGTTTAAAATTAGGCACTCTATTGAATAGAGCGTATACTAAAAAGTCTAGAACAAATCTAAAACCACTGCTTGCGCTGCTCCCTGAATGCATACGGCATAATCTACCCATTGCCGGACTATAGCATTTCACTGAGAAAATATTGGCGGGTTTACTGCCTTTCTTTCAGCAACTATCAAAATTGATTGTCTGATATTGGCGCTATCAATTTAATAACATTTACATGGATATATCACATGCTTGTGAGCGATGTTGAATTAGAACTTATTCAAACAGATATTATAAATGATTTCTTAAAGCTAGAAGGCAGCATAAAACTGGATATTGACATTTTGGTTGCAAAATTAAGTTTAATGGTTAAATTTATGAAGATTTCGCAACATAAAAACCTAAAAGATTTTGAATATTTATACAAGAGAATAAAGATTTCTAAGCTAGCAGTGATCTCGTCAAATGTGGACTGTTTGGAAAATTAAATAGAAAAGCTTATAAGTTACATTTTAGACGGCAAGCATTTTGATGATTGAAACCATAGGAAATTGAATGGCAAATGACGAAGATAAGTTAATTAAAAAATATGGGATTTTGAGCAAACAAAAAATAGTTTATTCCTATAAGGGGTATAGCTATGACAACCTTAAAGACGCAGTTAATTTCGCAAAGATTGATTTGAAGCGAGAAGAAAATAATGCATAAGGAAATTTCATGCTAGCCAAAGCTATGCACAAAAATGTAGTTTTGAAGGATACAATCATTATGCATAAATTTCTTTTGGGTAAATCGGCGTGAAGAAATTACAACGTAGGTGGTATTTATTAGTTGTGGCAACAACGTTCTTTGTTGGCGGGCTTGCAATGGCCGCTGAAGATAATCCCATTAGAATTCCTAAAAATGCTTACGCCACAAACAATACTTACGATCGTGGTTGGAAGTGTCTTCGCGGATTTAGTGAAAGTGATAACTCTTGCATAGAAATGTTTATACCGCAAAACGCATATTTAAACTCCAGCGGAAATCGATGGGAATGCGACCGTGGATACTATGAAGACGGTAAAAAGTGCAAAGCTATAAACGTACCTGTTAATGGGTTTCTAACAGGATTGGCCCATGAATCAGGTTGGGATTGTGAACGTGGATACCGGCCAGTTAAGAATGATTGCGTGGCAATAGCCGTACCTAAAAACGGATACTTAACAAATGATGGGTCTCGTTATATTGTTGGATGGCGATGTGAGCGTGGTTACCGTGCTGTTCAAGATAAGTGTATTAAGATCGCGATGCCGACTAATGCACACATTGATCATACTGGTCAAGGTTGGACATGCAGCAAACCTTATCGGAAACGCAATGGGCAATGTGTAAGTCAATAAATGATTAAAATTTTTCGTATGATAGAAGACATGGATATTTTCGTTATCAAATCAGAGTAACCTCTATGATTAAAATGTGACTGCAAATGACAAAAATGGTGTTGAATAGTGAATTCTTCTAGAGATTGGCGTCGTCAAGGGCAGGAGAATTATTTAAAGGGAAAATCTCTTAGTTGGAAAAAATATTCGATTGATAGTGATTTTTGGAAACATGATCATTATTCATTTTGTGGGGCGAGATCTATAAATATCGAGAGTTCTGAAATTCTAACTGAAGGATATGTAACGAATGATAATTGCTATTGGATATGCAAAGGTTGCTTTGATGATTTCTGCGACGAATTTGAATGGTCTGTAATTTGAGCGAATGACTGCTTTTGGCCGAAAGCGACTTCTCCAAACGACTCAAATCAGACATCAATTTTCAGTCATTTGTGTTGTGCTAGGATAATAAATAAGGTAAATAATATAGTTATCTATCATCATTTCTAATGGGGATGTGCTATGGAGCAAACGCTCGTATATATAATAATTTTTATAGGGTGGATCATACTTGCCTTAGGCACTATCTGGGTACGGTTAAAAACTAGTCCTCTAACGGGGCCAGCAAAATCATATCTCAATATCGCGTTAATTAGTTTTTATGTGCTTGGCTATACTTGCACGGTGTATTGGTTTGGATTTAGTCCGGCAGTAGGTGTAATCCCTGCTTTTTTAATATTTCTTGTATTATTTTTCTATTTAATCAAAACGGCACATTCCTCAGATAGTTGATTAATTGAAAAAACTTTAAAGCTAATTTTTATAAATAATATAAGTAATCTGAATGACTGCTTAATAAAAGTAGCCATTCAGAGACCAATTTTTAAAATTTCTAGGTAAGTGACCGCTTTTGGCCGTAAGCGGACATTAATATGAGCTAAACCAATACAAAACATTGGTGTTTAATCAAAGCAATAGTTGACTGCAAGGGGAACCGGAAAATTGCCAGAAGAGACTTTTCGAGTATTTAGAGAGTCTCCCTGCAGAGACAGACTGTGTGGCGGTGGTTGCAGTCTCAAGCGAACCAGACTCACCCTACATATAAGTATAAATTCCCTGTTAAACAGCCAATTTACAGGGAAGATATTTATTCCGTCCTATTAAACTCTTACTTTCTTATAAATTCTATTAGTTATTCATATAGTTGCATGAACTTTTATAAATTCTATATGTTCAATAACAGGGAAATATCAGGGAATTCTATTTCCATGAATTTTGATCTTTAGATCGTTTAATTACCAATTCGCCATGCACACCTGTTTATAAAGCCAAATCTTTTAAATCCAGTTAACTTGTCAATACCCAAGTTAACGCCTATCTGATTCCATCTGCTTGATTAATCCCATGAGATCACTATCTGTGGACAAAACAAGCGTCGTGTTCGCATCAATTACAGATTGATAGGTATCTAGTGTCTTGGTGAATCTGTACAGATCCGCAGCTACAGCACTCTGATTATAACTTTGGGCGTAGATGTCGGTTGCTTTGGCATCAGCATCACCTTGAATCGTTTGAATCTCACGATAAGCTTGAGAGACAATTTTCTGTAGCTCACGTTCTTTATTCCCTGTGCATGGCGAATTGGTAGTTTGCCATAAATTAAGATGATTTCGCAGTCTTGAATTGGATTAAATTGGATACTACTGACAAGTTAAGTGTATCTGGGTGACAATGTCCAGATGAATATATTAACTAGTTTATACAAGCGTCACCGCTTTCTATCTAAGATTATTCAATACGCCGTCTGGCTCTACTATCGTTTCAACATGAGTCATCGAGATATCGAAGATCTCTTAGCTGAACGCGGAATAGAAGTCAGCTATGAATCCATTCATTCATGGTGTAATAAGTTTGGACCTCAGTACGCTCAGCGACTGAAACGTCGACACCAAGGATATGGCGATACATTTTACATCGATGAAGTTTTCGTGAAGATTCAGGGGAAACAGCAGTACTTGTGGCGTACAATCGATCAGGATGGTGAAGTAGTGGATGTATTTTTATAATCACGCCGAGATGGTGCAGCTGCTAAACGTTTCTTCAAGCGACTGATACGAAATCATGGAAGTGAACCGCGGAAAATTGTGACAGATAAGTTGAGAAGCTATGGTGTTGCACATCGGGAACTCATTCCAGAATCCATTCACGATACTTCTCAATATGCCTACAATCGAGCCGAGCTTTCGCATCAACCCACCCGTGTTCGAGAGCGAGGCATGCGGCGATTTAAATCAACACAACAAGCGCAACGTTTTTTAAGTGCTCATGCAGCCGTATACAATCTCTTTAATCTTGGTCGCCATTTGGTATCAGCCAAGTATTGTCGAATATTTAGAGACAATGCCTTTGCGTCTTGGAAATGTGCAACAGCACGATAGAATATATTTTATCTAGAATGTATATAATTTAGAGAAGTTAACTTGTCAGTACCGTACTTTGCATTAGGAATTTAATGCATTTATCGCTTCAGTTATATGCTCAGAAATGCTTTTAGCATCCAGATTGTTGGTAATCCGTGCAATCTTCTCACCAGTTTCCGCGTTAATTAAAAGCATAAAACCTGTTTTGCCTGCATTACTCTCATATAATTCTGAAATTCCTAACGCCGCGGCCATCATGGCTGCTTGATGGGTGGTAGTCTCATCCGTTAAGTCTAGTTTTACAAATAGTAGATTTTTGGAATCGAGCTTATCTTTTTCACGTGCTTGGGTAATTTTAGGACCTAAGGCTTTACAGGTACCACACCAGTCAGCATGCATCATTACCGCATAAATCATTGGTTTCACACCCACACCTGGTGCTGTATTTGATGCCAGTGGAATCGCCAAAGTCAGCACAGAAATCACTAAAAAAAAGAGTTTACGCATATCATCTCCATATAAATTAACAATAGAAAAACGTGTATAAGTGTCATAGACAGGATAGTGGTCTAATTTCTTACAATTAATTTCTCTATCAGTTGAACTAAGGGCTACTTCTACCTATTAAAAATAGTCAAAAAAGTACCTGTAGACAATTATTGTGGTTTAAAGGTATTTTCAACGCAGTTTGTGCGTTAAGGACAAATTGTCTACGTTCGGCTAAAAGCGGTCATTGATTAGTAATATAAAATTAGGCCGCTAAATTGCGGCCTATCACATTTTGTATATCCATTTACTTAACAAGTAATAGTAGTGCAGCAAAACCGCCGAGCCAAAATGCGATAAGTAAGAAACTATAGAATTCTTGCATTGGGCTACCCTCCTATCTTCTTCCATACTCGTATTTTATCATCTTTTTAAAAAACACCGCTACTGCCCTACATGTAAAAGCAACATTAGGTGATACGACGCCAAGTGTCACCTACGCAGCGCATACTGCGCCTGTGAAGTAATTCAGTACGTGTGTACCGGGAAAGATTTTATTGCGTGTTTTACGTGTAGCAGCCATACGCACCACTCCTTTTTACTTACCGGTGCGCGCATGAATTGAGCACAATGGGCGCGGTTGGTCTACATCCTTTTCTATGTCCGCTTTGGGTTGTGCATGGCGAATTGGTAGTTTGCCATAAATTCAGTCAAATTCGCAGTCTTGAAATGGGAGGAATTCGATCTATGATGAGCCTGCATGAAGGACGCAATTCTACTCATCATCCATCTGATCAATCTGTTTGTTCGCTTACTTCAGCCAAGTGGATTGAAATCAGTTGCCACTGAAAATCTCTTACTCAAGCAACAGCTACTAATTATTCGCAGACCAAAGTTTAGGTCGCCCAACCTAAAAACCACGGACCGATTCATCCTTGGATGGCTTGCAATGTTGCTGCCTCCCAAGCGACTGGCTCGATCTGCAGTGATCGTTAAGCCCTCGACCCTACTTTCATTTCACAAAGCACTGGTTAAGCGAAAATATAGACAACTTTTTTCATCTTATGGAAATAACAAACCCGGACCCAAAGGTCCCAACAGCGCATTAATCAAGATGATCGTGGACATCAAGCGACGCAATCCAAAATTTGGTTGCCCGCGCATCGCACTCATCATTACTAATACGTTTGGAATTGAAATCAATAAAGATGTGGTCCGGCGAATATTGATAAAGCATTATCATCCCGGGCCTGGAGAACGAGATGGACCCTCCTGGCTGTCGTTTATTGCTCATATGAAAGACAGTCTCTGGAGTATCGATTTATTTTGCTGCGAATCGGTTTCGCTTAAAACGCATTGGGTCCTGGTCGTGATGGATGTGTGGAGTCGAAGAATAATAGGCTTTTCCATTAATCAAGGACCGGTCGATGGACCGACGCTGTGCAGAATGTTCAATCAAGTCATTTCCAGGCAGAGCCTGCCTCATTATATAAGTACGGATAACGATCCTCTGTTCCGGTTTCATCGCTGGAAGGCCAATCTGAGAATCCTGGAGATTAAGGAAGTCAAATCCATTCCCTTTACCCCGATTTCGCATCCGTATGTAGAGCGACTTATTGGCACAGTACGAAGAGAATGTTTGGATCAAACGTTGTTTTGGAATGAAGTCGACTTGCAGAATAAATTGGAAGATTTTACCGACTACTACAACAATCATCGCGTACATTCTTCGCTGAATGGAGCTGTCCCAACAGGATTTGGTGAAAAGAAAACATCAAGGCTAGCCAATCTGGCACATTTTGAATGGCATTCGCTTTGTCGTGGACTGGCTCAACTCCCAGTTCCCGCTTAAACTACCAATTCGCCATGCACAATAGAATCTGCGGAATTCACCGATGGATGGGTGGCGTAATCGAAGTCTCGCTCTCAGCTTCCCAAGCTAATGGTGTACCTTCCTGGCCGTAAGCAGACATAAATTTTAGAATTTAGTGCACGTTTAGCGGTCTTTGATCAAAGAAATAGTTAACACAATGGGGAACCGCGAAATTGCAAAAAGAGACTTTTCGAGAGTTTTACTGAATTTATTTTAATGACGGTTCGGGTACATGTATTCGAACTCGCGAAACACCGTAATAATAGGCTATTTTTCAAGAATATATAAAGTCTCCGAAAGGAGACAGACTGTGTGGCGGAGAGAGAGGGATTCGAACCCTCGGTACGGAATTACCGTACACTCGCTTTCCAGGCGAGCCCGTTCGACCACTCCGGCATCTCTCCTATATTCCTATGGGTTCTCACCCATTTATTTCATTCGTTCGGGATTACAAAATACTTCCCTGTATTTTGCCCTACGGGCCTTCGCTACGCGAAGTTCAAAATCGTTCCTAACGATTTTGTCGAACCCTCGGAACGGTATTACCGTACACTCGCTTTCCAGGTGCTACTGCGTATTCGATATACAAAAGTACTATTAACTCACCGAGTGCACACATCCGTTCGACCACTCCGGCATCTCTCCTATATTCCTACGGGTTCTCACCCTTCAAACATAAGCGTATCGTAAAACGATGCTTATTCTACTGGATTCCCGCATCCGCGGGAATGACGATCAAGTGATTTAACTGCCTCGCCTTTTATGCGTCATTGCATGACAGTTGATTTGCGCTGAATTACTCAACGCGGTTGCCCCGGCTTCTGCGATGGCATTTACTACCAGGTATATTTGTATTGGGTAACTTTTCAGGCTTTTCCGGAATCGTTTCCAGGAGTATAGATGGTTGTAGGGAAAGGTGTCACCTTCGGATCCGTTTCAGTGATTTTACATGTCCCCTGTTTTTCCACCTCATCGATGCGAATCACTGAGTGCATTGGGACAAAACATCGCTTGACCGATTCGAACTCCGATTTCAGTTTTTCCTCTCCGGGATCAACCACAACCGAGCTGCGCTCATTAAATGTAAGCTGTTCTATAGTAACAAACCCATACATGTCGGATTGATACACTTGCCTGGCAAAAATCTCATAGACCTTGCCCTGATTATAAAATACGACTTTAAAAATTTTACTTGCGCCCATAATGTACTAATGAATTGATAACTTCTCCCAGCTTCTCACGGATTCGAATATTTATCCAGCAATTGCGTCTCGTCAAACCACACCTGCAATCAGCGTATTTCGCCCCGCCATTTTTGCCTCATAAAGTTTTTTATCGGCTTCAACGATTAATGATTCCACGTTGACTGGCTCTGACGGCCGGGTAGCCACCAAACCCAGACTAATAGAAACCCGCACATCGATATTATTGACACTGATACACTGGGACATCAGATTTTTACGTATCATATCCAGCACAAGATAAGCACTGTCTAAATCTGTATCGGGCAATAATACTAAAAACTCATCTCCTGCATATCGGCCAACTACATCCGATCTTCGCAATCGATTATTAAGATAATCAGATATGTGCCGCAGCACGTAATCGCCAACAACATGTCCGTTTTTATCATTAATCTGCTTAAAGTGATCAACGTCAATCATACCCAGGCATATATTTTCGTTGCGCCGAATCGCCAGACTGATTTCCTCACTGGCGCGATCAAAAAAAGCATCTCGATTCAGGGTCCCGGTCAATGAATCCATAATGATTAAATGATTCGCGCGCCGAAAGCGCATGATGCGTTGTTTCAGAATGCTGAATATCTCCTGCTCATATTCATTACCACTAATGCAATCATCGGCTCCTGAGCGCAAGGCATCAAGCCTGGACGGCAACGATTCCTCTTCCAGCAAAAAGACTATTGGTGTATTAAAATACGATTCGTGCAGGCGCACCATGCGCGCTGCATCCGCACTATTTTCTGAAGCCAGGTTGTGAGCAATCAACACCAGATCCGGTTTAAAATTTACCAGCTTATCTGTAACCTGCTCTACCTTGTTAATCACCTGGCATTTGATATTTTCGCTTATAAATACTTTCTCAATATAGGCAATACGTTGCTCATTGCTATCGATCAGCAAGACTCTGCAATAATCATTACCACGCGTTTCCAAAATGACGTCCAGCGTGGAACTGAAGTTGTGTGCATTTATCGGTGTCGCAAAAAACGCCTCAGCCCCAAATCGTGCAGCTCCCAGTCGGGTATCTACATCATCTCGACGCGAGATAATAATAAAGGCTGGAACTTCGTTCTCGGATGAAAGAAACTTGTTTTTTAAGCTATCGTTTAAGGTGATCTGGTCTGCATCTCCAAGATCCAGCACAACAATGGCAGGATCTACAGTCTGTGCCATTGCAAACGCGCGCTCAAGATCGTTAAAGGAAAATACACTGAAACCGCGCCCTTCCAATAAATTGGATAATAGAGATAACTCAACGGTTCGTTGGCTGACTAAAAATACAGCGAGCTCCCGATGCGAAAGCTGTAACGTATCGAGACGAGGAATCTCTGCTTCGAAATTGTTATTCGGTGAGTAGCGCAAAAGATGCTGCTCCAGGATGTTGACCAGCTCCTGAACCTGATTACCAACTGTTTCTTTATTTGATGACCAATCTTTTTCTTTATCCAGCACTTCGACAATATTTTTTTCTATCCTTCTTGCCAGGACATGAATATCGTCAAATCCATGCGATCCACTGGAGCCAGCAATTTTATGCACTTCTTCACGCATTTTTTGCAATGGTTTAGTCGCCACTTTTGCAGCATTGATTTTTGCCCAGCACCCACGCAGTTCCTCGACCTTTTCCGGAAATGATTCCACGTAGATCTCTCGAATCCGCTCAAATTTACTTTCAGCAAATGATTTAGTTTCGGTCACTACTATTTACTCGTCTATTTTCCACACAATAAAACAGTAAAGTTCTATTGTAATTATAAATTTCATTATGCAAAGTAATTAAGCGGAACAGTCTAACTGCCTTCACATTTTTCAAGTCGATAACCATGCTGATAGATAGAACTTAGACGCCAACCATTCTCAGGCCCTATGGAAAGTTTTCTACGTAAATGACTGATATGTGTATCAACTGTTCTCGTATTAACCTCTGCGCTGCGTCCCCAGACAGTTTCAAGAATATACCCCCGCGAAAGAACTCTGCCGGAATGTTTGAACAGGAAAAGCGTCAATTCAAATTCCTTGCGGGTCAATTCGATTTCTTCGCCATCAAGCTTCAGCGACTGAGTCGAACGCTGCAGTGTATATGGCGGATACTCTAGAATATCGTCACTCTCTGACAACGGTTGAGTTCTCCGGCAAATCGATTGAATACGTGCCAGCATCTCTCCTCTTTTTACGGGCTTAGCCATGTAATCGTCGGCACCGGCCTGCAACGCCTGTACGACGTCTTCTTCCGCATCGCGCTGGGTTATAAATAGCACAGGGATATGCCAATCGAGGGATTCACGTACCCACTTGACTACTTCCAGCCCATTCATATCCGGGACCAGCCAATCCAGAATAAGCAAATCATAGCTTTCGTGCTGAAGCGCACGAGTAATCTGTTTACCAGAATCGAAAACTGCACATTTATCACCAGCATCCTGAAGCCATGCGCTCAGGAGACTAGACTGATCCGGGTCGTCTTCTAATAATGCTATAAACATGTGATCGCGTTAAGGCGCATCCCTGTTACCCAGACCAACACTAAATCTGTTGGAGTTTTTTAATAATTGCTGAACAATTTGGCATTAACGCATATGACTTATTATCGCTTCACCAAATCCGGATGTGGTCACCAGCGTAGCGCCAGGCATCAATTTCTCCAGCTGCTGCGCAACATCTTTTGCACTCCCTGGTTTGCCAACCTTGGCAGAAAAGCCCGCACGTGCGCGCGCCAGATCATAAGTGACAGTTTTCGCAGCAATCGCGTCTCCAACTCCTTTTAGAATCAAATCTGCTGCTTCTTTCCACCCAATGTAGCGCAACATCATCTCTGCAGATAATATAATAGATCCAGGGTTAACACGATTTTTTCCGGCATATTTCGGCGCGGTCCCGTGTGTTGCTTCAAACACTGCAATCGCATCTGCAATATTACCTCCTGGCGCAATACCAATTCCGCCAACCTGGGCGGCTAACGCATCGGATATATAGTCACCATTCAGATTTAATGTCGCGATCACATCGTATAATTCGGGGTGCAGTAAGATCTGCTGCAAAAAATTGTCCGCTATCACGTCTTTAATAACAATTTTTCTGTTGGTCTTAGGATTGATCAACTCACACCACGGACCCTCACCAATTACAGTCGCTCCGAATTCTTTCTGCGCCAGCTCATAGCCCCAGTTTCGAAACGCGCCCTCTGTAAACTTCATGATGTTCCCTTTATGAACCAGGGAAACCGACCTGCGATCGTTATCAATCGCAAACTGGATCGCTTTGCGAATCAGACGTTCTGAACCTTCGCGTGAAACGGGCTTGATACCAATACCGGATGAGTCAGGAAATCTGATTTCGGTTACCTTCATTTCGTTGCGCAAAAAATTCACTACGCGTTTTACTTCATCAGAACCCGCTGGCCATTCAATACCCGCGTAGATGTCCTCGGTATTTTCCCGAAAAACCACCATGTCGGTGGTTTCAGAATCTTTCATGGGAGTGGGTGTTCCAGGAAAATAACGGATCGGACGTACACAGGCATACAAATCCATTTCCTGGCGAATGGCGACATTGAGTGAACGCATGCCCTTACCCACTGGCGTTGTCAAAGGACCCTTGATGGATACGACATACTTTCTCATCGCGTCGAGCGTCTCTTCCGGCAACCACGAGAGTTCACCATAGAGTTTTGAAGCCTTTTCACCCGCATAAATCTCCATCCAGATGATGGCGTGTTTATCTCCATAGGCTATATTAACTGCGCTGTTAACCACACGTCTCATTACCGGGGTAACATCGATGCCAATGCCATCACCTTCAATAAACGGAATGATGGGGAAGTCAGGCACTTTGAGTGTGCCATCTGGATTGATCCGGATTCGCTCCCCGTCAGCGGGTCGCTGGATGTGTTCGTATGGCTCGTACGTCATTAAATTTCCTTGTACTATTGCAGAGACGACTTAACCTTACTAATAATATGGTTAAGTATGGCGATTGAATCCGCCACTTATTGGAATTTTAAATGAAAAACCAAACCATTGCTGACAATCACGAATCAGTGACTGCCAGCATATCGGTTTTGTTATGCCGACTTGTACGCGGATACGTAAAAAGTGGTTTAGAACTGCTCTTCTTCAGTTGATCCTGTTAGTGCAGTAACAGACGATTGTCCGCCCTGAATGACCGTGGTCACGTCGTCAAAATAACCCGCGCCCACTTCCTGCTGATGACTAACAAAGGTATAGCCTTTATCTGCAGAGGCAAATTCCGGCTCCTGAACCTTCTCTACATAGTGCTTCATTCCTTCACCGCGTGAGTAGTCATACGCCAGATCGTACATGTTGTACCACATGTTATGAATGCCGGCGAGAGTGATGAACTGGTACTTGTACCCCATGTCAGCAAGCTGTTCCTGGAAACTGGCGATAGTCTTGTCGTCGAGATTCTTTCTCCAGTTAAAAGAGGGTGAACAATTGTATGCTAACAACTGGCCTGGATTCTTATCTTGCACGGCTTGCGCAAATTCACGGGCAAACCCGACGTCTGGCTTTCCGGTTTCACACCAAACCAGGTCAGCGTAAGGCGCATAAGCCACGCCACGTGATATCGCTTGCTCCAGTCCATTTTTAACCCGGTAGAAGCCTTCAGAAGTACGCTCACCTGTGCAGAATGGCTTATCGTTTTCATCAAAGTCAGAAGTCAGCAGGTTCGCTGCTTCGGCGTCGGTACGCGCCAATACGATGGTGGGAACGTTAAGCACATCTGAGGCAAGACGTGCCGCGATCAATTTTTGAATCGCTTCCTGGGTTGGAACAAGCACCTTGCCGCCCATATGTCCACACTTCTTGACCGCTGCCAGCTGATCTTCAAAATGAGCACCGGCTGCACCGTTGGTGATCATGTTCTTCATTAATTCAAATGCATTCAGCACACCACCAAATCCTGCTTCTGCATCCGCAACAATCGGCGCGAAATGATCAACAAAATTGTCGTCACCTTCGTTAATTCCCCGTGCCCACTGGATTTCGTCTGCACGTTTGAATGTATTGTTAATTCTGCGAACTACCGTAGGGACAGAATCGTAAGCATACAGTGATTGGTCGGGATACATGGTTTCTGATGTATTGGCATCGGCCGCCACTTGCCAACCAGACAGATATATAGCTTCAATTCCGGCTTTTACCTGCTGTACCGCCTGGCCTCCTGTTAATGCACCCAGACAGTTAACATATCCTTTCTTGGCACCACCATTAACCAGATCCCAGAGTTTTTCCGCACCCCTGCGAGCATAAGTGTACTCGGGGATTACGGATCCGCGTAATCGCACAACGTCCTCTGCTGAATAGCCTCGCGTTACGGTTTTCCAACGTGGATTCTCGGCCCAGTCTTTTTCTAGCTGTTTTACTTGTTCGTCTCTTGTCACTTAATGCCTCCTCAGAAGATACTTATAAATTCTTTACCTATCCCCAACAATCGAACGCTGTCCCACGTGATGATCAAAAAAGGTTCGGTATATTAGCAAATACTTTTAAACGCGTCTCGTTATATTAAAGGGATATCGGTCACATAAGCTCGTAGGTACTTGCCCACATCCATAGCGCCACCTATCATGCAGACAAGCTAACAAATCAGCCAATTGGGTCTTTCCTATTCGGCAAATGAATTAACTCTTTCAATCTACATATAGTTCAAGGACTTATGCTACATGTTTAAGACAGCGGATTTATGCGATGAGCATTCCGATAGACTTTCTATTGCGGCCCCGATTTTTAACGACTACGGTAAAAAAATCAGTTTTGGAGGCCCTATTACCACCGTAAAATGTTTTGAAGACAATTCTTTGGTGCGCCAGCAGCTGGAAAATCCTGGAGAAGGCCGAGTATTGGTGGTGGACGGAGGCGGATCCATCCGATGCGCGATGGTTGGAGATATTCTGGCTCAAATGGCCGCCGATAATGGCTGGAGCGGAATCGTAGTCAATGGCTGTATTCGTGACTCCGGAGTCATCGCCACTATTGATCTTGGGGTTAAAGCGATTGGTACCCTACCGCTTAAAAGTGTAAAGAAGGGAATTGGCGACATTGATGTGCCAGTTCATTTTGCCGATGCTGACTTTAAACCGGGCCAATTTCTGTATGCGGATGAAGACGGGATTATCCTCTCTCCTGCTGCACTGGTCTGACTCAATACTTTCAAGAGCATCCCTTTGAACCACTACGCCGACAACCTGGCGTTCAATATCAATTGTATTGACATTGACTATGTGCGCCCTCGCCTGGCCTGTGCGTATTTGGTCGAACACAATGGCAAGGCCGCATTTATTGATTGCGGTACAAGCCGATCTGTCAGCCGACTGCTTGATACATTATCATCCAGAAATCTGAACAGGGATGATGTTGAATATGTTATCCCGACTCATGTACATCTCGATCACGCGGGAGGTGCTGGTGCGTTGATGCAGGCACTTCCAAATGCAACTCTCGTCGTTCACCCAAAAGGGGCACGTCACCTGATTGATCCCACGCGATTGGTGGAAAGCACCAGGCAAGTATATGGGTCAGAGAAGTTTGCCAAATTATATGGAGAAATAATTCCAGTCGATGCAATCAGGGTTCTGGCTGCCGAAGACGATAGTATTATCGATCTAAACGGACGCATGCTTGAAATCGCACATACACCAGGGCATGCACGCCACCATTTCTGCATTTTCGACCGTTTGAGTGAAGGCTGGTTTACCGGCGATACGTTTGGGCTCAGCTATCCGGATATTGAATGCAACAACGATCACTATCTGTTACCCACAACCACACCCGTGCAGTTTGAACCGGATTCCTGGATTGAATCATTGCAACATTTATTAGAACCAAAGCCAAAAAGAATGTACCTCACACATTTTGGAGCAGTTGAAGAAGTCAATCAGCTAGCCAGCAAGCTACAACGCGACATCGAGGCCTATGTAAAAATTGCATTAAGCCTTCAAAAAGTAGAATCGCGGGTAGATCAGTTAAGGCAAGAAATTATCAGGTTCACACTCAATGATCTGCGTGCTCTTGGGAATCAACAGGAGGAAGATACACTAATGGACTTGTTGATAATGGACCTTACACTGAATGCGCAAGGCTTAGAGGTTTGGCTTGATCGATGCGAATCAAAACGCGCAAAATAAAACTGCCTAGCATGTCAGCATAGATACTTGGCGTATAACACGATACAATTTGCACGCAATTGGGCACCCACTCTGACATTCTTCAGCTCTTAACCAACCCTGCCTTACATGATCAATATCATCATTAAAAAACCTGTGATCACTCTGGCAATAATGCTTGCGATTGTGGCGAGCCTGTCGACGTATATTCAGTATATAAATGTAGATGCATCTCCCGATTCATTATTGCTCGACAGTGACCCGGACCTTGAATACTACCGTGAAGTACACCGCGAGTATGGAACCGATGAATATATAATTATTGGCTTTGAACCGAAAAAAGGCCTGTATGCTCCCGAAACGATCGATTTCGTCCATCAACTCACACAGGAACTCAATAATATATCAGGGGTGTCTGCAGTCACCAGCGTAACCAATGTTCCGTTGTTACAACAAATTTATCGGGACAAGAACAAAGGTGTTAGCAACTTTCTGAATCTGGCTACACCCGATGTCGACTTACAAGTCGCGCAAAAGGAGTTTTCAACCAGCCCTTTGTATGCCAACAACTTGGTGAGCAAAGATACCGAGACTACTGCAATAAAAATCGACATTCTGAAAAATGAAAAACTGGTCTCGCTTCTGTTTGAAAAATATCAGCTTTTTGATGAAATTGAGTCAGCAAACGAACCCAATGACGAGCTAAAGAGAAAACTAGATAAAATTAATGCAGAAATTCCAATACAGCGAGCAAGAATAAATAATCGTTACAAGGAAGTTTTAACCGATGTTCGCCACATCATCGACACGCATCAAGGACACGGGAATTTTTATCTGGCCGGCGCACCCTTATTAGCACACGATATAAAAACATTCGTAAATAACGACATTCGCGTTTTTGGTCTGTCCATTATTGCAATCATGCTGCTTGTTCTGTTTGTCTTTTTCCGCAAAGTGACGTGGGTGTTTCTGGCATTGGCATGCGCTTTTTTAAATGTATTCATGGTTGCCGGCCTAATCGGCTTGCTTGGACTTCAACTTACGATCATCTCTTCCAATTTTGTAGCGCTGCTGATAATTTTCTCTATCACACTTTCGATACACGTCATTATCCGTTACCAGGAAGTATCAGCCAAAAACCCATCTGCAGATAAAAACAATTTGATCGAGTCTATCAGGCAAATTGCCATACCTTGCCTATATATGGTTCTTACATCAGCGATTGCATTCTTCTCTCTAATCGTTAGCGATATTCAACCAGTGATAAATTTTGGATTAATCATGGTCATGGGACTTTTTTGCGCTTTTCTATTGACCTTTACAGTACTGCCCTCACTGATAAAACTGATTAATCCTGAAATTAATGCAGAAAGGGAGGGTAAGCCTTCCAAGTTTCTAGCCACAATTCTCGACCTGGTAATGAACAACAAAACCTTGTTCACTCTGGGCCTGATTGCCATATTCGCAACCAGCCTGTTTGGCATCAGTCAAATTACAGTAGAAAACCGCTTCATTGACTATTTCAAGTCAAATACCGACATATATCAGGGCCTGGTCCTGGTCGATGAGAAACTGGGAGGTACAGTACCATTGGAGCTATTACTTGAATCCCCAGAAGTAACCAGCGAAGAAGAAATCGACGAAGATGATGAGTTTGCGGATTATCTGGAAGCAGCTGAGGAAGATAACTTTACTCAGCAAAGTTACTGGTATAACCGCCGGGGAATCAGCAAGGTTAGAAAGATTCATGAATACCTGGAAGAACTTGATCAGGTAGGCAAAGTGCTATCCATCTCCAGCACTGAAAAAGTATTTCGCCAGGTCAACAAAGGTGAAGAGCTTGAAGATTTTCATCTTGCAGTCGTATATAAAAAGGTCCCAGACAGGATCAGAAACGTATTAATCAGCCCCTACATTTCGAAAGAAGGGAATCAGGCAAGAATTCTTGCTCGCATCAAAGATTCTGACCGCACGCTAATTAGAAACGACCTTCTTAATAAAATCAGGGAAGATGTGAATCAAAACCTTATTGCTGATGGCGAATCATTGCGTCTAAGCGGTATCAGCGTTCTATATAACAATGTGCTACAAAGCTTATATCGCTCCCAAATATTGACATTAGGCACTGTCTTTATCTGCATCCTAATTATGCTGCTCATTCTTTTTAGAAATTTGACACTTGCCATCATTGGCACCCTGCCCAACATATTTACTGCGTTATTTATTCTTGGCGCAATGGGCTTACTGAATATACCTCTGGATATTATGACCATAACCATTGCGGCAATCACCATTGGCATTGGTGTGGACTATGCAATTCACTACATTCACCGTTTCAAGAAAGAAATTAATAACAATCCCGATTACTATGAAGCGATCAAAACCGTACAAACAACTGTAGGAAAAGCCCTTTATTACACCTCCGTCACCATAACACTTGGCTTTATTATCCTGGTGTCATCGAGCTTTAAGCCTTCCATATATTTTGGTCTTTTCACCAGTGTTGCGATGATTGTTTCGCTTCTTGCGACATTCTCAATTATTCCGTTGCTAATGAATGCTCTTCGACCGATAAAAACAAACAATCGTTAGCTCTGTTTTACACACGCATATTTTTTATCTAGCAATTCTACAGCACTGTATGTTGCGGTATGCTCCTTTGAATCTCCATTCGCCTCCACATGCTCTATAAAAGCCCTGACCACATCATCAAGATTCACTTTTTCACGCTCGCATAATTGACCTGACAAATCCATCACTTCTATTTTCGACGCCAAATAACCGGAGCATATTCCAGCCTCAAGCTGATTATATGGGCTTTCCAGACTAATCATTCTAATATATTCCTTACAGTATCCCGCCATCGTCCTTGCTTGGTAGAATGAAGACCTTACATTCCCAGCAACTGCCATCAACATAAACATTACACAAAAACATAGTGCAGACTTTCTAATTTTCAACGTGCTTTCTCCTCGCAAATCAAATATTTTTTCCCGAAAATTTTTACTTTACCAACGTCTCAAGACGCACTAGTAGGCATTGCTCCAAAACAATGCATTATCCAACATGAAAAATCCACTCAAATTGATTTGGCTATTTAGACTTGATGAAGGTAATATTTACAATATAATTGCGCCTGCGAGTTAAGTATGCAATTTCCTTCTACCCCGGATGGGCATGCGATTGCGATTCTTTTTTTAACAGTAATTGCACTGGTTTTGTTTACCCGCGAAAAAATTCCATTGGAAACATCCAGCCTGTTCATCATTACCATCCTCGCAGTTACACTGGAACTGATTCCTTATCAACAAAACGGCATCACACTACAGGCGATAGATCTGTTTTCCGGTTTTGGCCATGAAGCACTGGTTGCTGTCTGCGCCTTAATGATCGCCGGACAAGGTCTGGTTCGTACAGGCGCATTAGAACCAGTCGGCAGGCGATTATCAAATCTGGCCCAGTTCAGTCCCGCGTTGCTACTAATTATAACCTTGATCGTTGGCGCAGTTTTGAGTGCATTCGTGAATAATACCCCGGTTGTTATATTACTCATGCCAATCCTGATCAGCGCAACGTTACGCACCAATCGATCCCCTTCCTTTATTCTTATACCGATGGGATTTGGAACATTAGTTGGCGGCATGTGCACAACCATTGGAACCTCAACCAATCTGTTAGTGGTTTCGGTTGCAGCGGATCTCGGCTTGGAAAAATTCGGAATGTTCGATTTCCTATTACCCGGATCAATCGCAGCAGGTATAGGCATTGTTTATCTATGGCTTATAGCACCCAAACTTTTACCAGATCGCGAAACACCACTTTCCGACACTTCACCCCGTTTATTCTATGCACAGTTTTCGGTTTCGGAAAATAGCAAGTCTGTTAATAAAACACTTGCTGAACTAATTTCGCTAACAAATGGACAGATGAAAATTATTCAGCTCCAGCGAGGTGATGACTCAATAGTCACCACTTTGCCAGACATTAAAATCAAATCGGGAGATCGCTTTACCGTATATGATACACCTAAGCAGCTAAAAGAGTTCGAACAAGCACTCGACCTCATACTTCAGCAAGATAGCGATTCAGACGAAAAAAAAATTCTTCCTGGTGAGAATCAACAGCTCGCAGAAATTGTCATATCACAAGGATCTTCGCTCGAAAACACAACCTTGCGTAAATCCCATTTTCAGCTTCAATATAATTTATTTCCCCTTGCGCTGCACCATGAAGGCAAAATGGTAAATAAAATTAGAGGCCAGCTAGACGATATAGTGTTACGTACCGGAGATGTATTGCTCGTCCAGGGCAGCAGCACCGAAATAGGCGAATTGAAGCGTAGCGGTGAATTGCTGGTGCTGGATTCTACCGAAGATCTGCCACACTCACGCAAAGCACCAATCGCGCTGCTCATCATGCTTGGCATCATTCTATTTGCGGCCTTTGGCATCCTTCCTATTGCGATTAGCGCGTTGTGCGGTGTTCTACTCATGATAGCCAGCCGCTGCCTTGACTGGCGGTCTGCCGTCCAGGCGCTCAGCACGCCTATTATTTTAATCGTAGTCGCGAGTCTGGCGCTGGGCTCAGCCATGGTTGCTACCGGAGGTGCTGACTACATCGCCAATGTATTCCTGTATCTAACACATGGAACATCTGGCGCGATCATACTGTCCGGCTTAATGCTCACCATGGCATTGCTCACCAACGTCATTTCCAACAATGCAGCCGCAGTCATCGGCACACCGATTGCGATCAGCATGGCAACCCAGCTGGACCTGCCTGCGATTCCATTTGTTCTGGCGGTACTGTTTGGTGCAAACATGAGTTTCATTACTCCGATGGCGTATAAAACCAATCTTCTTGTAATGAATGCAGGGGGCTATAAGTTTATGGACTTTGTTAAAGTTGGGGCTCCACTGACCATCCTGATGTGGGTCGTATTATCCTGGCTATTGCCTACTCTTTACGATTTTTAGAAAATAATTAATCCCAATTATTATCATGAAATTCTGAAATAAGTACGAGCTGCTCATCGTCTGCACGACGCTCTCGCATATCAATTTCAATTTTTTCGGGATACCCGTATTTGGAATGATAATCAACTTCCAGCCGATCGGCTTCCCTTTTAATTGCATCGCTTATCACGCCGAACCATTCTTCAATAGTGTAAAGATCCGCCAATACTGTGCTCGATACAGGTGTGTCCGCATCATCGAGATACACTGCTGCGACCACGTCACCATTTTCCACATTGATTCGCATTGCTTTTCGGTACTCTTCTGGACAGAAGCAACTTCTTTGAAACACGAAACTGTAACTTCCACTCGAGTTTTCGGCCCATCTCTGCAAACTGATTTCCATCGACGAATTTGCATGTTCTTCACATGCCGTTACTATTTCAGTGGCAATACAGAGAATACTGAATATAAGCGCATAAAAACACTGAAAAGAAACTCTATTCACCAACCAATTCTGCGCGAAAAGCCGTACAAGAGCAATAAAGAACCCAGCAGACTAATCTCCAGGCTACCGGCTCCGCCCTCTTCTTCCTCCACAGCATTATTCGATGCTACGTTTGGAGTATTTATTGTATTTGGCAATGTATTATTGTTCGTATTTACGTTTGGGTCGTTAGTTACAATATCACCGTTTGTAATCGCAAACATGCTGGTTAATGAATTATTAACGACATTCAGATCCTGCACATGGTCTGTTTGTTCGCTCGTCGTCTGGATAATCGATACATTACTAATCGCATTGTTAACACGAACCTGCGTACGTAATGCCACCGAAACGCCAGGGTTTGCCACTGAACATGTATAGCTTCCTCCATCAACAGCAATTGCACATAAAATACCATTTGCGGTAACACTAATAAATGTACCCTCAGCCAAATTAATTGACCCACTAATTTCTAACTGATCTACGGGCTCAAACCCGTTTTCTATACTAACAGTATATGCTGATGTGAATTCCTGACTAGCATTTAAAGTACCATTGTTCCCAGCATCTTCTGTGATCGCGACATCTGTCGGATAATCAAGACAAAGCTCTGGACTGGGTAATAAAGAAATACGGGCTTCAATATCTGTTACTGAGCAGGAAGAAAAATTGGTTAATCCCGCACCGATTCCTGGCGACATTATGAACGTGTTTACCGGGCATAAAACATTGGCTCCGGGACCATCGTGATCGGATCCCAGGTTATGCGCGAGCTCATGCGCAACCACTACAGCAGTCAATGCGACATTGGGCGTTACACCATCATAATAGATACTTGAAGTACCAGTACTAAACCCATTCGCTTCACAAACTGAGCCCAGATAGGCTACACCCAGGGTATTGCCTGCGAAGTCACGGCCGGTGACTACGTGAGTAAGGGCATTGTTATTCGATACAAATGGAATTAGATTATTATTTTTCTTTGTTTCAATATCGTCCAGGAGCGTTCCGGCATCGAGTACAGGGCTTGCGGCCACGCTCGTATTAAACAAATCGTTGGCCAGCATCTCAACAGTAATTGCATCGATAGAAATATTGAGATCATTCAGATAATGACCATCGACAATATTCAGGATTGACAGCGCCTGTGCAGTCGCTTGCGCTCCAAATGCAGCCTGAAACGGCATATCAAATGCAATTTCCACTTCCGCGATCACGCATACACCATTAACCTGCTGAGCGCAGAATTCGGCAAATGTAGCCGCAAGAGGAGTGGGAACATCCATCCCACCTTCCACACTGTCCGCTGCAATTTCGGGCATATGAGCTACTATTGAGTGCTCATCATCACCCCGGCCGCATGTACCAAGCATTTCACCCGCTTCCACTGGCTTGCTATTCAAGACGTAAGAAGCGCTAGCAGCTCCTTCCTGCACAACAGTGCCTGGCTGTATTATATGCATCGTTCCAAACAGCGAAACAACGCCCTGCCACTGACTATTTATCAATGAAAACCGTACCCAGCTATCATCAATATTTTTAATTACACCAGAGTAATGCTTAGATTCGTCAAGTAGCGTCGAATCGCTCACTTTTCGTTGAAGATGTGTATTCTCGGTTATGATTGCCTCATAAGCGTGCCCAAGAATCTGGACCGGCAAATTGATTTCTTGTGCACTAGATAATTGGGAAACGACTAACAACCAGACAGATAAAAAATTTCTAATTAGTGTTCTTGAACAAGACACGCGACAATCCCCTGGAATTTGGTTTGATTGTTTTAAGGTAAAGCTTTCAATCGAAAGCCTGCCTGAGGATCTACTATTAGAAGGAGTTTTGGCTTAAATGGAGATAGGCGGTCGAAAACAATGTATAAGCTGCATCAAGATCAATTAGGGAAATGGCAGTCTATGCACACGATGAACATCATTAAATTCTTGTATAGGCATTCACTTCCAGCACAGTCCTGGTTACTGTTAATTCCAGTCCTTGGGTTCGTAACCATGCTGATGCCCGAGTTATTTCGTGAATCCCTCTTTCTGCATATCGAATCGGTAAAACAGGGGGAATACTGGAGAATAATCAGCGGACATTTTGTCTATGTTTCCTGGAAACATTGGATAGTAAACACAACGGGTGTATTGCTGCTGCTGTTGTTTTTCTATGATTCCACACAGACAGGACTATGGTTTGCCGGGTTTACTGTTATTCTTTTGAGTATTAGTTGCGGACTACTGCTATTCAGCGAATCACTTCGCTGGTATGCGGGATTTTCGGGTGTTCTGATTGGCTTGTTTGCTTTTTCCGCACTATTGGATATTTCAAAAAACAAGATTCGATGTATATCGATCCTACTCATTCTTACCGTGTATGTGGCCTACCAAATACCCTCGGGAGAATTATCTTCACGCACTTTTTTACAGGTAAAGTCATCCACATATGCTCATATCTACGGGTATATTACGGGCATCATTTGCGCTGGACTGGCAGTATTTTTCAGAATGCAACAGAAATTAAATTAGCAGAGAATTACCTCTACACTATGTATCACAAATTACGACAGGAATTCGTAGACTAAATTATTAGAATAAAACGAAAGGTAACGTTACTAAACGACGCAAGGCTTTCTACGATGATAGTATTTTACGTTATTAAAGCTAACGTCATCTCCGCCGCCGCCCATATATAGCTCTTGCACCGCAGATGATTCAGATAATTCTTTTGCAGAACCCTTGAGCACAACACGTCCATTTTCTATAATGTAACCGAGTTTAGCGTATTTTAAAGCAATATTCGCATTCTGCTCTGAAACCAGAAAGCTCACGCCATCTTCTTCGTTCAATGTTTTTACAATTTCGAAAATTTCTTCGATTAACTGCGGCGCTAAGCCCATCGATGGTTCGTCAAGAAGTATCAGCTTTGGTTTTGCCATCATTGCACGTCCCATGGCAACCATTTGCTGTTCGCCACCAGAACACAGTCCGCCGAGATTTTTACGTCTAATTTTTATACGTTCGAATCGACTATATACGTAATCAAGATCTTGTTTAACCGTGGCAGAATCAGCATTTCTGATAAATGAACCTGTTAAAAGATTTTCTTCAACTGTAAGATGACCAAATATATGTCGTCCTTCCAACACCTGTACGACACCGGCTTTCACCATGTCAAATGGATTCAAACCACTAATATCGTCTCCATTATATTCGATCGAACCTTTACTTACTTCACCCCGCTCAGCCTCTAAAAGCCTAGATACTGCCTTTAATGTTGTGGTTTTGCCTGCACCATTTGCACCCAGCAGAGATACAATCTCCCCTTCTCGCACTTCTAACGATACACCATGTAGAGCAGCAATTACCCGAGCGTACACTACTTCAATGTTTTTAATTGAAAGTATAGGTTGATCTGTACTCATTCAATTTACCTAAGCTGTTTTTTAAATTCCATCCGGGCCTCCGAGGAGGCCCGGTGGAAAGAAGATCTCGAGACTATAAATCGAAATCGTCGTCGTTGTCGGTCGCTGTGCAGGGACGTCGGGTGATGTTGTTATCTGCGGCATACTTCTCCGCACCGGCATCAATGATTGCCTGTGACAACGGTACATCGCCTTCAATCCAGTCAGACACAATGTTCCACTTGCGTGCACTGGCATCCCATTGCTGGAACTTCGCCAAGTGACCACCAACATGGTCCATGCAGTTCAGGTTGAGTTCCGGTACCAGGCCAGATGCACCTAATTCTGCAATGCGGTCTGCGTTCAATACCAGATTCTCAAAGCCCCAACGAGCTTCTACACTAGTCAATGGACGGGTACCAAAGCGCTCTTGCGCAATACGCAACGCTTCTGTATGCACGATGCCGGCCAATAC